>Ga0209231_1000401_pt1 | contig 25040 bp, 22 predicted proteins | sample Deesub45470m_DNA_FD_188086 | JGI IMG/M metagenome (GOLD analysis project Ga0209231, IMG submission 188086) | Deep subsurface microbial communities from North Pacific Ocean - 450_OLKR46/470m Metagenome (SPAdes) (version 2) | ecosystem: Environmental > Terrestrial > Deep subsurface > Unclassified ... | reverse complement strand
CAAACCTGTTAAATGAACATTTCCAAAAACAAACCCTCTAATTTTATTAAAAACATCTTCACCTAATGGGCTAAAAATATCTAAATTAAATTTTTCAAAATCAACAATTACATCTATAATTGGTTTTTGTGGTGTAAAATCAATAGTTCCTAAAGCTGAAAAACTTTTCGATTTACCTTTTTCTAATACCATATTTAGGGCGTAGTTTGTCACAGAATTTTTTCCTTCAATATCAATTTTTAAATTTCCTTGATCTGAATTATTAATATTAAAATTTGAAATTAAAAGGCTGGCAGTTGGTTTTAATCTTTTATGAATTTGATTGTAATTAAGCGTTCCATTTATTATTCCTTTTAATTTTAAACTATCTATTTCAGGAGTAATACTTGAAAGTTTTACTTCTTTAAATTTAAAATTTAAATCTTTTGAAATAGTATCATTTATGACTCCTGAAAATTCAATTTCTTCATTATTTGAAGTCATTAAAAACGGACTCACATCATATATTTTCGTTTTACTATCATATACAACTTTATTTTCAAAATTATTGGATGGATTGATTACCCAAATATTATCTTTAAAGGTAAAATTGGATTTTTGTATTCCAAAAACCGATTTATTTTCTTTGTTAAATGTATGGTAAAATGCAAGATTATAGCTTTCTGTATTTGCAACTCCTCCTTTAAATTCTGTTCTAAAAAACAAAGTATCGTTTAAGGTAATATTTATTAAATTAAGGTTTGAGATATCATAATTCTTTGTATGCACCTTATTTATAGACAATTGCGTATTAAATAACGGATTTTTATTATCTATTTGTAAATTTAAATCTTCAATAATATTGGCATAAGCTTCAACTTTAGGAGATTTAATGTTAAGCTTAAATATGTTTTCGTCAGAATTTATGTTTCCTCTAATGAAGGTATTTGCCGATAAATTAACTTCAGGATAAAAAATCTCAATGATTTTGTTATAAATTTTAAATCTAAAATCTAAATATTGACCGGAAGAAACTTTGTGAGGTTTGTAATTGGAATAAATACTTCCAATGGAATTTTGTGCTAGTTTTCCTAATTCTTTAAATTTGAATTTTCCTTTCATAAACCCATCAATTATTTCTGAAGAATTTATAGTAATTGTTCTTGTACTGTCTTCAAATGTTGATGTTATATTAAAATCCTTAAAAAAATAATCCCCTTTTTGATTGGTATACAATCCGTTTTTAAAATTAACAGTTCCTATTAAATCGTCTAAAGAATTACCTTTTACATTTATTTCAATTGCACCTTTAATATTTGAAATACTATCTCGTTTAAAAACATTAATTGTATTTAAATCACAATAATCAACATTTGTTTTAAAATCAAATGTGTATATTTTTTTTGAAAAATCTGCTAAACCTTTAAAATTCAATTTCAAATTAGCATCATTCACTTCCATTTCACCATTAAAATGTTTACTTTTTACAACTCCGTTTAATGTAATTCCGCTATAGGCATAATTTTTATATTCATATTTGGAAATAACTCCATTTACTTCAGTATTCATTTTTTCTAATGTAAAACCCTCACCATCAACTTCTCCTTCAATAGAAAACAAACCAACTAAAGGATCATTTATAATTTCACCCAATTCAAAATCAATAATTTTAATGTAACCTTTATAAGAAGCATCATCAATATTGCTAATATTTGTTAATTCTAAATCCGTTATTGTTGTACCAATAGCGGTATTTAAAGTTAATTGCGCATCTATTAAGTTTTCAGTAATATAGGTTTGCCCTTTTATTGTGAACCTTCCAAACTTTTCGAAAATAGATGGTAATGTATTCCCTAACACGTTGGGTAATAACATTTTTAAATGGTAATAATCAGATGTTAAGTTGGTTAAATCTCCTTTTAATGAAAATCCATTTTCAGTATTAAATGAATTTTTAAATTGAAGCGTTCCATTTATAATTGCTTGTTTATCACTAATTAATGTTAGATTATGAGTTGTGAAATCGTTTAATTTTCCAGTAATTTTTGTTGAAAAATGAAGTATATCATTTGTTCCTAACTCATTATAAAACTTTTTTAAATCTATTAAAGAAAGGTCTGCATTTTGGACGTCAGCTTCAATAGTTACTTTATTGTTGAAATCAGAAAAATCTTCTCTGTTGTATTTAAATTGTATGGTGGCTAATATTGAAGACGTTTCCGTATTTAATTCCGTATTTAAAAAATTCATTTGAGTTTTGGAATATGAAAAATCGCTCGATAAACTTTTAACTTCAATAAGATGATTTTCAATAAAACTTAAATCTTTAATATTTGCAGAAACATTTGGGCCTGCAATTTTAAAGTTTTTTGCTGAGCCACTTATATTTTTAAAAAATAAAGGCTTTTCATTTTCTTTATTTTCATCAATAATTTCAACGAAACCTTTTTTTAATTTTAAATTGGTGGAGGTTAATACAAACCCTGAAGGTTTATCACTTGGAATGCTATCCTCAAATTTTTCAACAAATATGGTTAAAGCATCATCTACTTCTCCTTTATATGTTTTTAAATTCAGTTTAAATTCATCTAATGTAATTTGCCCAAATTCAGGTTTATTATTAATTAAATTCTGATAACTAAAAACTGAAGTTGATAAATCCTGAATATAAATTAAGGTATCTGCATGATGATCTTTTATAAGGACTTCTTTTAAGTTAACTTTTCCTAAAAAGGATAAATTTACTTTCTGAACATTTATATCAACATTAAATTCTTTTCGTAAATAATTGGTAGCTGCTTTTCCTAAAGCTGTTTGAACAGTAGGCAAGGTCAATAGAATACTCATAATTGCTAGCAGAAGTAACAATACAAGTAAAATTTTTACAACTATTTTTTTAATTCGTTTGATAAGCTTTAAATTTGCATAATAAACGGCAATAATAGTGCCTTTATTTTTAATTAAATGAAAATTAAATCAATTTATATTCTTGGTATTGAGTCTTCTTGTGATGATACCAGCGCTGCTGTAATTTACAACGGAAAAATACGCTCAAATGTTGTTGCTAATCAAGAAATTCATACCAAATATGGCGGTGTTGTTCCTGAATTAGCTTCTCGTGCACATCAACAAAATATAGTTCCAGTAATTCAACAAGCAATTCAACAAGCAAATATCGACAAAAAAGAGTTACATGCCATAGCTTTTACACGCGGACCTGGATTAATGGGTTCACTTTTAGTTGGAACATCGTTTGCCAAGTCACTTTCATTGGCTTTAAACATTCCTTTAATTGCTGTAAATCATATGCAAGGACACGTTTTAGCTCATTTTATTGAAGATGAAACTCAGCAAAAACCTCCATTTCCTTTTTTATGTTTAACCATAAGTGGTGGGCATACACAAATTGTAAAAATCACCAATTATTTTGAAATGGAAGTTATTGGTGAAACTTTAGATGACGCTGTTGGGGAAGCTTATGATAAATCAGCTAAAATCCTGGGATTACCCTACCCTGGCGGGCCTTTAGTTGATAAATATGCACAACTTGGAAATCCGCTTGCCTTTAAATTTACAAAACCAAAAGTTGCAGATTTAAATTTTAGTTTCAGTGGTTTAAAAACGGGGATCTTATATTTTATTCAGAAAAAAGTAAAAGAAAATCCAAATTTTATTGAAGAAAACTGCAACGATATTTGTGCTTCCATACAATATACAATTGTTGAAATTTTATTTGATAAATTAAAAAAAGCGGTAAAACAGACTGGGATTAAACATGTTGCCATTGCCGGTGGTGTAAGTGCAAATTCTGAAATTAGAAAAGTGTTAAAAGCTACTGAAGCCAAATATGGATGGACAACCTATATTCCTAAATTTCAATATACAACAGATAACGCTGCTATGATTGCCATTGTGGGCTATTTAAAGTATTTGGAAAACGATTATGCTTCTGATAGCACAAAAGCAACTGCTAGGTTAAAAGTAAGTGAAAGTTAACAATTAGCTGTTTACTTTTTTAGCAAAAGTATTTAAATCATTTCCAGTTGGCTCTTCAAATATTTCTAAATCAAAATAAGGAACTGAAGCTATAAGATGGTCAAAAATATCAGATATAACTTCTTCATAATTTGACCAATTTTTATCTTTGCTAAAACAATAGATTTCTAAGGGTATTCCTTTTGAAGTTGGTTCTAATTGCCTAACCATTAAAAAAAGCTCTTTACTAACTTCTGAATTTTGATGTAAATAAGTGTCAATATATTTTCTAAAAACTCCAAAATTGGTCAAATTTATACCATTAATTAAAACGGACTTATCTGCTCCAATTTTTTCATTATGTATGGTAATTTCGGCATACTTGTCCTCAATATATTGCTTTACCAATTGTATTTTCTTAAATTCTTCTATCTTTTCTACAGTTAAAAATTTAATTGAATTTTGTTTTATAAAAACAGCTCTTTTTATTCTTCTTCCTCCAGAATCCTGCATTCCTCTCCAATTTTGAAAAGAATCGGATATTAAACTATATGTTGGTATCGTAGTGTATGTATTATCCCAATTTTGAACTCTCACTGTCGCTAAATTAATATCAGTTACAATTCCGTCAGCACCAAATTTATTGTAGGCAATCCAATCGCCAATTCTCACAATATCATTCACAGAAACTTGAATTGAAGCTACAAAACCTAATATAGTATCTTTAAAAATTAATAAAATTACTGCGGATGCAGCCCCTAGTGTAGCAAAACTTAAAACGTCTTTTCCAGTTAATTGATATACAATAAAAAATATGGCTAATCCCCATAAAAATATCATTACAACTTGAACATAACTTTCCAAAGGTTTATCCATAAACCTTTGTTTAGTGCGCAAATATTTTTGGGTAGACCTTAAAAAACTCCGTATAATTTTTACAATTAAAATAATACCATAAATGTTAATTACAGTTTCAAAACCTTTTAACAAAAATGGAAATTCCAATAAAATAAAAGGAACAATATACTTAAGTATAAATAATGGAATTACATGGGCTATATATCTTGGAAACTTACTTTTAACCAAAAAATCATCAAAAGTTGTTTTCGTTTTTATTGAGAAAATATAAAATGACTTAACAATTACAAACCGTAAAATTCTATCAAATAAATACGCAATAACTGCAATTACACTAAGTGCAATAAACAAATTTATTGTTTCTGCCCAAAATTTTGGGAACCCAACATCAATTAAGTAATTTTTTAAAAAATTGGTAAATTTTAGTATCTCTAAATCTTCAAACATCCGTTTCAAACTTATTATAAAATTGTAAAGTTAAATTAAACGCTAACTTTTTTAATTTGCTGCTAAAAAAAGTGGGTTTCTGAAAAGTAAATTTAATGTCATATTAAGCCAGCCGAAATATCTTAACTTATGGGTAATCAATATAAACTTCGAAAAGTTCAGTTTGACAAAACAAATTTTAATGCCTTTTTAGACAGTCTCTTTTTTAAAATATTTTTAAAATTAAAACGCTGCATTTACATCCCAGGCTTCCAAATTTTCTTTGATAAATTTTATAAACATTCCGCCTAAAGCACCATTTACAACTCTGTGGTCATAAGAATGTGAAATAAACATTTTATGTCTAATACCTATAAAATCTCCCTCGGGAGTTTCAATTACTGCAGGAACTTTACGAACAGAACCCAAAGCTAAAATTGCAACTTGTGGTTGGTTAATAATAGGTGTTCCAAAAACACTTCCAAAACTTCCAACATTTGTAACCGTATAAGTTCCCCCTTGAATATCATCTGGATTTAATTTTCCTTCACGAGCTCTTTTTGCCAAATTGTTAACGGCTTTGGTCATTCCAACTAAATTAAGTTGGTCAGCGTTTTTAATTACCGGAACAATTAAATTTCCATCGGCCAACGCGGCTGCCATTCCTAAATTAATAGCTTTTCGTTTTATAATTTTATCCCCATCAACCGAAATATTAATCATTGGAAATTCTTTAATGGCATTTGCCACTGCTTGCATAAATATAGGTGTATAGGTAATTTTTTCACCTTCACGAGCAAAAAATGCATCTTTAACCCTATCTCTCCATTTTACTATATTCGTTACATCCACTTCAATAAAAGATTGTACATGTGCAGATGTTTGAACAGATGCTACCATATGATGCGCAATTAGTTTTCCCATTCTGCTCATTTCAATTATTTCATCTCCTCCATTTACAGAAACTGGCACTGTATTTTTTGTTAATTCTTTTTTCTCAACTGCAGGTTGATTGTAAGCTCCTTCTTCTTTTAAAATAACATTTCTGCCACTTTCAAGATAACCAAGAATATCATTTTTGGTAACTCTATCATCTTTTCCTGTACCAACAATAGCTTCTAATTCTTCCATAGAAACGCCTTCTGTATTGGCAATATTCCGTACCAAAGGCGACAAAAATTTCCCAGATGTTGAATGTTTTTCAATTAAAGTGTTTTCTCCTTTATGCTCTCCTTTAGATTCGGTTTCCAATTTTGCATCGTCTTGTACAACTTCAAATAATGGTTCTTCTATTTTAGGTGTTGAACCTTCCTCATTTAACGTTTCTATAATTGCAATGGTTTCACCAACTTTTACAACAGCATCAGCTTCAAAAAATATTTCAGAAATAATGCCATCAACTTCACTTGGTACTTCAGAATCTACTTTGTCAGTTGCTATTTCTACAATTGCATCATCTTGTTCTACTTTGTCTCCAACATTTTTTAACCATGAAATTATGGTTGCTTCTGCAACACTTTCACCCATTTTAGGAAGCTTTACTTCAAATCTCGCCATTGTTATTATTTTAAGATTTGCAAATTTACAAAAATTATGGTCTGTTTTATGATTTCACCTATTATATAAGAAAAATTAACTTCCTATTAATTAGAAATTTTATAATTTCTACTACCCAACCCATTTCAAAATTATATTAAATATGCTTTTAAGCACTTATCCATAAACATTATATAATATAATTTAAGCAAGCATAATAATATCAGTTGTTTCTGTCATCGCGAAGGAGGTACGACTGTGGCCTGCCTGTCGGCAGGCAGGCATTCTGTTTATTGATTGTCAGATTGCCACATTTTACTTGAAAAAAGTAAAATTCGAAATATCTGTGTTAATAAACACACCCCTAACCCCTAGTTCGTCAAAGCTCACTACAAGTTATCAAGAGGGGAATTCCTTCTTTTAGACCTCTTTCCTTTTACCTTTTACCTTTCACCTTTTACCTTTTACCTTTTACCTTTTACCTTTTACCTTTTACCTTTTACCTTTCACCTTTTACCTTTCACCTTTTACCTTCTAACTTTATAACTTTTAACCAAAAATTAACACTACACAGCTAAACGCATAGTTAAGTAACAAATATTGCATTAAAAACAGTGTGAATTTATTAAAAAATGATAAAAAAAAATATATATTACTGATTTGCAACGTTTTAAAAATTTTCATTTTATGACATAAATCATACTCTATACTTTTATATGTTACTAAATTTACATAAGATTTTAAACAAACAAATATCTAATATTATGAAAAAATTTAAATTAATAAGTTTAATGATGCTAGTTGCATCAAGTTTAATGTTCATCCAATGTACTAGCGATCCTATTGCCGGACCACAAGGTTTAGCAGGAATTGATGGTCAAGATGGTTCAAATGGTACTAATGGTACTAATGGTGTAGATGGTACTGCTTCTTGTATTGCTTGTCATAATACAAGCCATAGAGATGCTATTCAAACTTCATATGATTTATCAGGACACGCTGCAGGTGGCGCTGTTGCATATGCTGGAAGTAGAGATAGCTGTTCCCGCTGTCATTCAAATGAAGGCTATATCAATTACATAACTGGAAAACCAGCTGTTGCTATTAGTTCTCCAACTCCTGTTAGTTGTACAACTTGTCATAACAAACACAGCACATTTGACTTTGCAACTGATGGCAATGATTTTGCATTGAGAAATATGGCTCCTGTAACTTTAACGTTGACAGATAATTACGTATTAGATTACGGCGATTCAAGTAACAATTGCGTTTCTTGTCACCAACCAAGATCGATGGCTCCAGTAGATGATGGTACTGGACTTTATTTACAAGCTAACCAAAGATTTTATCCTCATTATGGTGGTCAATCTACAATGTTAGAAGGAATTCAAGGATCATTTATTGCTGGTGGCACAACTGCTTACCCAGGAGTAGGTACAGCTAAACACAGAACAGGCGCTTCTTGTACAACATGCCATATGGGTACTTCTAGTGATGGATTAACTGGCTCGCATACCTTTAAAGCAAGTTTTACGGCTTCTGTTTGTACAACTTGCCATACTACAACAGTACCTACTGAAGTAACGGGCTTAGCTAGCAATATGGCTATTTTAAAACTTAAATTGGAAGATCTTGGTTTAATAGATCCTGTAACAGGGGCAACCATCGTTCAAACAACTACAATTCCATTTAAAACGGCTCAAGCACTTTGGAATTATGAAACGGTTTATAAAGATGGAAGTAATGGTGTTCACAATCCAAAATATGCTACTGCTTTAATTTCTAACGCAGTTGAAGCTCTAGATACACCATAAATAATCTTAATTATTTAAAGAGCAGATGAAATTTTATCTGCTCTTTAAAATAAAATCTTAGATTATCTAATTAATAAAACTTAAAAAATGAAAAAAATATTTCAACTTTTAATAATCGTAGGTGGCGGTTTGTTACTGAACTCTTGTTATTACGATGCGTATCCAGAGTACGACGATACTACTGGTGGCGGTGGTAATGGTGGTGGTGGCGCTGTAGATGTTTCGTATGCAACCGATATCGTTCCACTTTGGAGCCAATGTACAGGATGTCATGGAGGTATTGCACCAACACTTAACACTAACTCTTATGCTAACTTGTTAAACGGCTATGTTATTGCTGGAGATGCTACAAACAGTGTATTATATAAATCTTTATTAGGTACAGGTGGTGTTTCTTTAATGCCTCCTGGTTCAAAATGGTCTGACACAAAAATTAATTTAGTGAAAAACTGGATTAATCAAGGAGCTAAGAATAATTAATCTTTAAGAATACTAAACATGAAAAATTATATAAAAATACTTCTTATCTTCTTAGTTTTTCCATTTGTTGCTTTTGCACAAGAAGACGAAAAACAAGAAGAAAAAGTTTCTGAAGAAAAAGTTAAAGAAGCTCTTGAAAGACCTGCATTTGAAAGTGCAACACTTATTGACAATCCAACCAATGTGTTGTTCAATAAAAACACTTTGGAAGTGGGGATTTCTCATAGATTTGGTTTAATTAATGCTGGGGAAAATGATTTAGCCGGTTTTTGGGCTCCATCTAATATTCGTATCGGTCTTTCTTATGCCATTCATGAAAGGTTAACCATTGGTTATGGAACTACTAAATTTGATCGTTTACAAGATTTTAACTGGAAAGTTGCCTTATTAAGACAAACACGTTCAAATAGTATGCCTATCAGCGTTTCTTACTATGGTAATTTTACAGTGGATGCTCGTACAAGAGATAATTTTAGTTTGATTCAAGAGAGATATTCTAACTTTAATCAGTTAATTATTGCAAGACGTTTTAGTCCAAATGTTTCTTTACAAGTTGCGCCTAGTGTTTCTCATTATAATATTGTAGAAAATACCATGAGAAATGACATGGTTGCAATTGCTTTTGGAGGCCGATTTAAAATTAGCCCACAAACTGCAATTATAGTTGATTACACACAACCAATCACTAAATTTTTAGAATACAATCCTCATCCTGGAATAAGCGCAGGTGTTGAATTTTCAACCTCAGCTCATGCTTTCCAAATATTTGTTACCAATTATAATGGTTTAGTTGCTCAAAAGAATATTATGTTTAACCAAAATGATTTCTTTAATGGAGATTTTATGATTGGATTTAACATTACAAGAAACTATAGTTTCTAAATTCAGTATGTATTAATTAATTATTTAAAAAAAACAGGAGTTTTAAGCTCCTGTTTTTTTATTTTATTAAACATCCAAAAAAATTCTTTTTAGATACTTTAGTTTTTTTTTAGATCTCTATATAATATATGTAACAAAAATTACAGTATTAAGTAATAAATCTTACATAAAAGAATGAAAAAATTTCAAAAATAAATCAAAATAATAACTATAATTCTTATTATCAGGCATTTATACATTACTTAAATATGACTAAAATCATACTCTATTTTTTACATTATCCTTATTTTTATAAAAGTTAATTATGAGTTTTTTTTCAAACTCATTTTATAAACATATTAAAACAAAAATATAACTTTAAATGAATAACATAATCTGAACAGTAAAACAATATAAATTACCCCCTCAATTCCCATTGTTTTACTATTTTAAAAAAAGTTTAAAAATGACTAAAACTAAAAAAAACACATCAATTTCAAGAAGAGGTATACTGCCCATATTAGGTGGTGGTTTATTACTACCCTTTTTAGGATTTGGTAAATCAACTACACAAGAAACAATTCTTCAAGAGGAAGAAGGTGATGAAGAATACCAAACTTTATTAAAGCCTGATGGCACTGCTGTAAAAGTGAAAGTAAGTGCCTTAAAAAATGCAAAAATAATTAAGAAAAACGTTTCCAATCAATCGCTTTTAAGCTGGTTAGGGAGAAAGCTTTAATTACTACTAATTATGGAAAATAAAAATAAAAACTCAAGACGAAAATTTCTTGATAATGGATTAAAAATTGGTATTGTTACTGCTCTTGGTGGAATTGGCTTATCAAAACTTGCTTCAAATTTAAACGCACAAACAGACAGTGCAACTAAAGATACTATGGAATTAATGACCACAGATGGTACCATAATTCAAGTAGATTCTTCTGAAGTTGTTGAAATGAAACATGCTCATGAAACTGAAGATAAATACGATGTAAGAAAAGGAATACCAAACCGTAAATTTGTGATGGTTGTTGATTTAGCAAAATGTAAAAATGCGCTAAAATGTCAAATTTCTTGTAATAAAAACCACTATATAACTGGCGATAATGCTTGGTTAAAAGTATACAAAATGCAAGAATCGAAAGAAACTGCACCATATTGGATGCCAACATTGTGCCAACATTGTGATAAACCTGCTTGTGTTACTGTTTGCCCAGTTGATGCAACATTTAAAAGACAAGATGGTTTGGTTTTAATTGACAATGAACGTTGTATAGGTTGTCGTTTCTGTATGGCAGCTTGCCCATATTCTACTCGAGTATTTAATTGGAGCGAACCTAATCAAGGTGAAATTACAATGACTATGGATATGGAAGGGAAATCTACTTATAGCCCTGAACATGCTGGATTACCTAGTGTTAAAGGAACCGTTGATAAATGCGATTTTTGTCCACATATGATAAAAAATAACGAATTACCTCACTGTGTTACCGCATGCCCTAACGGTGTATTTTATTTTGGCGATAAGTATGAAGATACCGTAACCAATGGAGATGAAACCTTTAGATTTAGTCAATTATTAAAAGATAAGGATGGTTATAGATTAATGGAAGGATTAGGTACCGAACCAAGCGTTTACTATTTACCTCCTGTTGATAGATTAGTAAATTTTGAAGATGGTTTAGAAAATTATAATGAATTTCAATCAGTAGAAAAACCAGAATAAATATGAAACGAGCTTTACAAATTTCGACTCTCAAGAAAATGATTAATAGCGAACCTACCTGCGGCAGGCAGGCAGCATATGTTACCACTAAAAAATAAAATTTAAACATATGAAAAATTACGATAAACTACTTAACGATTTAGCTCCAAAAAAATTTGGAAAAAGAGGCGTTATATGGACAAGCTTTTTAATTTTAGTTATTATCATAGGTATTGTAGCTTATATAGATCAACTAATTAAAGGGCAAGTTGTCACTAATATGCGAGATTATGCACTTTGGGGAATTTATATTTCCAATTTTGTGTTTTTCGTAGCTACCAGTTTTGTTGGTGCTGTTGCAGTTGCAATTTTAAGATTAACAAATAATACTTGGAGAACTCCAATAGTTAGAATTGCTGAAATTATTACTTTCGCAGCTATTACAATGGCTGGAGTAACCATTATGATTGATATGGCTAGACCTGATAGATTATTAAATCTATTTATTCATGCAAGAATTCAATCTCCAATTACATGGGACGTTATAATAGTTCCTACTTTTTTGGCTATTAGTGCTTTGTTATTGTATTTTCCATTACTACCTGATTTTGCACTGCTTAAAAAACATTTCAATGAAACAAGTCCTGCTGCAAGTAAATGGTATGGTAAATTATCTTTAAACTGGACAGGAAGTAAAACTCAAAAAGCAATTCAAACAAAGTCTATTAAAATTATTGCTCTGTTAATTTTGCCTGTAGGTTTAGTGCTTCAAACAATTGATGCCTGGCTATTTTCATCTACTTATAGAATTGGATGGGATAGTACAAATTTCGCACCTTACTTTATTTCGGGAGCCTTTGTTGCGGGTGTTGGAGCATTAATTACAGTTATTTATGTGGTTAGAAAAGTAAAAAAACTAGAAAATTACATTACTGATTTTCATTTTGACAAACTTGGAAAACTCTTAGCTTTGGCTTGTTTAGTATATCTGTACTTTAATATCAATGAATATTTAATGCCTGCTTTTACAGCTAAAAAAGGGGAGATGACACATTTAGATACCTTATTTACTGGGCATTATGCATTTTTATTTTGGGCAGTTACAATTGGCGGTTTAATAATACCAATAATTATTTTATTATTTAAAAATGGAAGAAAACCAAAATCAATGTTTGTAATAGGCTTAATAGTTGTAATTGCATCTTGGTGGAAAAGATATATTATTGTAACGCCAACATTATTACATCCATTTTTACCAATACAAGGTGTACCAGAATCTTGGCATCATTATTTTCCGAGTTTACACGAATGGTTAATTACGTCTGCTACGTTAGCCGCAGCACTATTAATCATTACTTTATTGGTGCGTTTTTTACCTATAATCCCTATACAAAGAACTGCTGATGAGCAAGAATTATTAAAAAACAAATAAACATTATTGAATTATGAAAAAACACTTAAAATTTCGTTTCATTTTTCTTGCTTTAATTTATGCCGTTACTTTTAGTACAAGTTTTCAATTAAAAGCACAAGATGAAAAAAATACGGTTCGATTAAAAACTCAATATGTTAAAATAATGGGCGGCGAATCTTATATTGATATTAAAGCATCTTCAAGAATAAACAAGCAAAATACAGATGTTTCAAATATAGATTTACATATTTATAATGAGCTAAACGGAGAGCAAATCAAATTAGGAAAAGCAACTACCAATATGCATGGTAAAACCCGTTTTTCTCTTAAGAGCATTCATGAAATTGCAGCTGATTCTTCAAATACTTATAACCTGTTAGTTGAATTTACTGGGAACGAATTATTTGAAGAAACTTCCAACACAATAGTATTTAAAAATATTAATATTGAAGCAAATTTATATGTTGAAGATAGTATCAATTATATATCTGCAACTCTTATTGATCCTACTACTGAAATCCCTATTGCTGATGCTTATTTAGATATACAAATTAAACGAATGTTTAAACCATTAAAAATTGGGGAAGAGTTTAATGTTACAGATGAAAATGGCACAGTAATTGTTTCTATTGATGAAGGAATACCTAGTATTGATGGTAACTTAACAATTGAAGTTGTTCTGAACGAAAGTGAAGAGTATGGAACTGTAAAAGCAATTGTAAATGCACCACTTGGATCGCCTGTAGTAAATGAATCAACTTTTGATCAAAGAACTATGTGGTCACCAAGAAATAAAACACCGTTATTCTTGCTTATATTTCCAAATATATTGATATTTGGTATATGGGGTTTAATTATATATTTAATCACTAATTTATTTAAAATAACAAAATCTTAAAATTAAAAAAACATGAAAACATTTAAAATCTTATCAATTATCGGAATTCTATCATTTGCATTATATTCTTTCACTTCTTTTGTTCAGGAAGAATGGAAAGTTCCAGCAAAATATGTAACTATGAAAAACCCTATAGATGCAAAAACTGATGCTGCTATTGGAAAAGCATTATACACAAAACACTGTAAATCTTGTCACGGTTCAACTGGATTAGGTGATGGGCCAAAAGCAGATGAAATGGATGGAGATTTAGGAGATTTTTCTTCTAAAAAATTCCAAGATCAATCGGATGGGGCTTTATTCTATAAAACAACTATTGGTAGAGATGACATGCCTGAGTTTACAAAAAAATTACCTAGTGATGATGACCGTTGGTTAATTGTAAATTACATGAGAACTTTAGGTAAAAAATAAAGCTACCAACAAATTTAATATTAAATATATAAATTAAAGCTGGACTTCATTGTTCAGCTTTTTTTATCTATAATTATTTCTAAAAATGAATATTCATCTATAAACTATAATCATCATGAAAACTATTGCTAAATTCGGACTTATGCTATTTCTTTTAACTTTCATTAATTGTAAAAATGATGTTTCTAAAAAAGAAGGTTTAACGGAAAAAGACATTATCATTGAAGTTGCTAAAAAAATTGATACTGTTATAGTTATAGATACTATTGAACCCATAATTGAAAATTCTTCTGAAATAATTAAGAATGAAACAATTTCCCCAAAAATCAGCAATCCTAAAACTACTGAAAAAGTTGTTGATAAAACCACCAACACAACCACAAAAATTGAAACGCCTATAAAAAAGGAAATTGAAAAAGTTATAGAAAAAGAAATTGTACCAGTAACAGAAAAGGTTATTGAAAATGTAACAGAAACTAAAACTGTAACAACACCCATAATTGAGAAAGTAAAAACAATTACCTCTTCCTCTAATTGGAAAGTCCCAGAAAAATATGTTGCAATGAAAAATCCAATAAATGCAAAAACTGATGCCGCTATTGGAAAATCTTTATACACTAAACATTGCAAATCATGTCATGGTACAACAGGATTAGGCGATGGACCTAAAGCTGGAGAAATGAATGGCGATTTAGGAGATTTTTCTTCTAAACTATTTCAAGCCCAGACAGATGGCGAATTATTTTATAAAACTTCTTTTGGAAGAGATGACATGCCTGAATTTACAAAAAAACTTCCACAAGATGAAGACAGATGGCTAATCGTGAATTATATGAGAACTTTAGTGAAGTAAAAAAAATTGAATACTATAGGCAACAAAAAATAGGCTTTCTAGAATTTTTTAGAAAGCCTGTTTTTTGAAATTATTCATGTACAGAAACCTTTTTCCAAGGTGGCATTAACCATAATAAAAAGGTTAAAATCAATAAAGGTAAAATCAACCAAACTGCAGTCATTAAATAGCCTTCCGTTCCTGAATAAACAGCATTAAAAGTAGTGAATCCACTTAAACTTTTTGAAAATAATTGACCACCTATAACAACATTCCAACGCATAAAGAAAATTCCTATTAACACAAGTATCCCTACAAAAAAGTAGGCAATTTTTCTAATTTTCTCTGAGGGTTTGTATATTTGGAAAAGTCCTATTATAGAAAGTGGGATTATTGTTCCAAAAATTACTTGCATATAAATTAATGTAATATTTAATTTACCACCAACTAATACTTCAATAATATGAAAAGATTCTTCGGCTTCATAAAGCCTGTGAATTTGATCTAACGATTCTAACGTAAAATCTATAATTAAAATATAAAAAAGATATTTAGCTATCGTATCCAAACATAGCATATCAATCTTTACTTTCCGTATCCAACTCACAACCATATATATTACCATAACTAAAGCAATTCCTGAAACCATTGCTGAAAAAAGGAAAATTACAGGCATCAATACCGTTGACCACCATGGATTTGCTTTAATAGATCCAAAAATGAAACCAACATAACCGTGCAATAAAAATGCAGAAGGAATCCCTAATACGGTGATAAAATAACCCAGTTTATCATCTAATTTTGCCGATTTTTCATCGGTTTCATTAATTCCTAAAGTAATCACTTTATAAAACAACTTTTTGAATCCTGTACTCGTTTTTGACCAAATCACAAAATCGCGTCGATAATCAAACCAGATTTCTAACAATAAAACCGCCATTAAATACCATAAATAAACAAATCCAAAAATTGCCATAGCAGAAGTTGGATTGGGAGTCATAAATATTTCATAGGATCTTAAAGGATGTTGTAAATGGCTCACTAAAGGAAGTGTGGCTACAAATAAAAACGCTAAGGCAGTTAATAAAGCCAAACCATAAGTGGGCTTTAAAGCTTTAATATTAAAAACGCGCTCTAAAGAAGCTAAAATAAATGCCCCCGCAACTAATCCTGTTATATAAGGATATAAAACAATCATTAAACCCCAATGCAAATCTATTTCATTTGGATAAATATAGCCATCTACTTGAGAGAGTGCTTCGTATAAATGTTGATAATGTTCTTCCATAACTATTTGACTTCTGAACTTAGCCCATTATAAAATACTCTTGAATGTGTATTTAAATGAGGTTTTAATACTTGTGTAGGGTTATCTTGTAAAAATTTAACCAAATCACCTTTTTTATCTCTTAAATCTCCAAATATTCTTGCATCTGTGGGGCAAACTTCAACACAAGCTGGTTGCAAACCTTTGGTAATTCTATGATAGCAAAACGTACATTTATCTGCGACTTTAGTAATTGGATTCATAAAACGAGCACCATACGGGCAAGCCTGAATACAATAACTACAGCCAATACAATAAGTTTCATCTACCAAAACTACACCGTCTGGACTTATAAATGTTGCACCCACAGGACAGGCCTGTACACAAGGTGCTTTTGTACAATGGTTGCATAATTTTGGAACCATAAAAGATTTAAATATATCTTCATCGGGCACAGATTGTTTTAATCCACCAATACCCCCATTTGGAGACTCAATTTTAACTTCACCATCATTTTTAACGGTATATTGTTCAACCCAAGTTCTAAAATAAAATGGTTCTTTTGGTACATTATTTTCCATTTTACAAGCTTCGGCACATTTTCCACAACCAATACAACTCTCTATATCAACACCCATACCCCATAGCGGAAGATTTCCTTTACCTTCTTTACTATTCTCTGCTTCAGTTTGTGCAATTGCTTCAAATGGCTTAATAAGTGAATATATTATGGTTCCTCCTATTAAAGCTGCAGATGTTTGGAAAAACTTCCTTCTGTTTTTTGCTATTCTTTCAGTTCCCATGGTGCATGTGGATTATGACATTCAATACAATTTCTTCCTTCTTCGTGCTCTTTAAAATTTAATTGAGGCACGATTTTTATGCGTGCATAATTAGTCTCATGACATTGGGCGCAAAGTTTTAGTGTACCCTCAATCACAGGTGGCATCACTTCACATTCTACAGATGCGTTTATTTTCGGACTATGACAACTTTCACAGTTAACACCAGAATGAAGGTCATTAAATTTCAAATCAAAAATATCCTCATGACATGTCGTACAATTTTCTTCTCCTTTATAATAAGAAGTACTTATTTTATTATCGTCTATGGCATCAGCTCTGTAATGCCCATATTTGCCGAATGAATCAGGAGTTAAGCTATTTTGTATTAAAATAAAAACACTTACAAATAAAACAAACGACAAGAATAAACGAAAAATTAATTTTGGCATATATTTTTAAATTTTTTAAAACTAACTTTAATAAAAAGTATTGTTAACTTATTTTATAAGAAGTCATTTTTTTTAGATTTTTTTTTGGCTTTATTATTCCAAATAATATTAATAAATATTGCAGGAACTAATGCAAAAAGAACTCCCGTAAATGTGGGTATAAATTTACCATCACTCGCTCTTATATACATGTACAAACCATACACCATTAAAGACACAATAATAATTAAAACAGTTGCTAGTGTTTTTATACTCTTTTTAGTCATAATTTTAAATTTATTTTGTTAAAAAAAGTTTGTTAACATATAATCTTACAAACAAAGACTGTTTATTTATAATTATATATGAAACTAAAGTTACACAATAAAAAACAGATTTCTAATGACAATTGTCATATTATCAACAACTTAAACATTCCTTTAGGAGTAAAAAAATCGAGGATCCGATTTTAAGGGGGTGTAAATTATTACTTTGAGCAATAAATCATGATACTAACAAAAACTATTTTAAGTTGAAATATAAACCCAACCTTTTTATTTAATAATTACTTTCTGAAATTTAAATTGGAGTTAAAATCACAGTGTTTATTTCACTTTCTTTAAATTAAAGACTTTAAATATCATTACTGTAGTCTTATTAAAAAACTTAAAATTGAAGAAGCATAAATAAGTTTTATAAACCTTTTTTTTAATAAATAATTACTACAAATTCACACTAAAAATCAAACTTATTTTCAAAGAATTTATTGAAATATTAGGTATAATGAATAAATTATGCAATAAAGTTGAATTTTTTATATAAAATATTTTTAATTACACAAATTTATTTTTAATTATTTTCTGCAAATATGATATTTATCATACAAATGGTAAGGTTCTGTCACTAATTTTACATAAGATAGATTTAACTATGATGTATTCTACGTATCATATAATCATAAAAAAGTTAAAATTATCTAGTTTTATGGCCTTATTTGCTTTTGAATTAAATTCAAAAACAATACCCCTAATAGAGGTTAAGTTTATCACATCCGTTTTTTTATAAAAATATTTATTTAATCAATTGTATTTGATTGATACTATTTTTAATTGATTTTAATAACTAATTAGAATTATGAAAAATAACAAAATTGAAAAAAGTGGTACTAACAGACGTAATTTCTTGAGATTAGGATTCATATCAACTATTACAGTTGCTACTGGAGCTTCCTTATTTTCTAACCTAATTATTGAAGAAGAACCTGATAGTTCTGGTGAAAAAATGAGATTGTTAACACCTGAAGGTAAAATTGTTGAGGTAGATGCAACTTATATTAATAAATATCCTGAAGCACATATAACTCCAGCTGAATCTAGAAAAGGAATCCCTGACAGAAAATTTGTGATGGTTATTGATTTGGCTAAATGTAAAAATGCAAGAAACTGCGTTGAAACTTGCCAAAAAGAACACCAGTTAGATTACAACGAAGAGTTTTTAAAAATTCAACTTATGCAAGATAATAAAGAAGCCGATCCTTATTGGTTTCCAAAACCTTGCTATCACTGTGACAGCCCTCCTTGTGTTACCGTATGCCCAACAGGCGCAACCTTTAAACGTGAAGACAATATTGTATTAGTAGACGCTGAACGCTGTATTGGTTGTAAATTTTGTGTAACAAGTTGTCCGTACTCTGCTCGTATATTTAATTGGGGGCATAAAGAAAAATTTGACAACAAAGACATTCCTTATTCACCTGAAACCGGAATTCCTGCAACTGAAGGAACTATTATGAAGTGTGATTTTTGCCCTGATATGTTACGACAAGGAAAATTACCGCATTGTGCGCAATCTTGCCCAATGGGTGTCATTTATTTTGGCGATAAAAATGAAGATATTGTTACAAACGGTGAAGAAACTGTTCGGTTTTCAAAATTAATTAAAGAACGTTCTGGCTATCGTCATTTAGAACATTTAGGCACAAAACCGAATGTATATTATTTACCTGCCGTAAACAGACAGTTCCCTTTAGAACGTGGATTTAATGTTGATGAAGACATTATAGAACGTTATAAAAACGTTGAATATGTTAAAGATCTAAAAAAACAAGGTAAAATTTAACTTTAGAATTCTTCATTATGGATATCATTAAAAGAAAAAAAGAATTGGTTAAAGAATTTTCGCCAATGTTAGAAAAAACTAGTTTAATTTCTAAACTATGGATTGTTGTTTTAATTGCAATTATATCCGTAGGAATATATGCATTTTATCTTCAATTTATAAATGGGCACAAGATTACTGGAATGAGGGATAATGTTGTTTGGGGAATTTATATCATTAATTTTATATTCTTTGTTGGAATAAGCTACTCTGGAGCTTTTATTACTGGAGTATTACACTTTTTTAAAGGCTCTTGGAAATATTCAATTGCCAGAATTATTAAAATTATTACAGTTTTATCATTAATTGTAGGGCCCATTTTTATTTTACTATGTATTGGTAGATTAGACAGATTGCATTATTTATTTATCTATCCAAGAATTCAATCTCCTATTACTTGGGATATTATTGCAATTATGACAGACCTAATTGGGTGTTTTATATACTTATACTTAACGTTTATACCTGACTTTGCAATTTTAAGAGATACTGCAGATTTAAAGGTTCCTCGTTGGCAAAAAAACGTATATAAAGTACTAGCAATAGGGTATCAGGATACAGCTTCACAACGTGAACGATTACATAAAATTACTGAAATAATGTCCGTTATGATTATAGCGATGGCAATAGTAGCCTATACAGTTCTTGCTTGGATTTTTAGTTTAACGCTTCAGCCAGGATGGAATAGCACCATATTTGCTCCTTATTTTATAATAGCAGGTTTATATTCAGGAGTTGGTGTTATCATAATCTCAATGTATTTAATTCGAAAAATTTATAAATTAGAAAAGTACATTCGAAAAATTCATTTTATTGGGGCAGGAATTGTACTACTTATAATTTCATTATTATTTGGCTACTTTACTTTTAGTGAATACTTTGCTAAATGGTTCAGTCATAAAACCAACGATGAAGAACTTTTAAACACATTATTTAGTCGCTATTTTTGGGAATTCATTTTAGCAAACTATATTGGTGTATTAGTACCAATAGTTATTTTATTCTTTAAAAAATTAAGAACCATAAAATCAATCACTTTTGCTGCTGTAATCGCAGTGCTTGGGCTATGGTTAAACCGGTATTTAATTGTCATTCCAACATTAGAAACTCCATATATACCTATTCAAGACACACGACCTGAATTCATTTTTTATACGGCTACTTGGATTGAGTATGCATTGAGTTTTGCAGGAATTGCAGCTTTTATTTTAATGTTCAAACTCATTATGAAATTTGTACCAATAATTCCAATGTCTGGAATAATTGATCAGGAAAGATGTGAAGAAAACAAAACAAATAATACAACAAATCAAGTACAATAAAATTATAAATTATGAAAAGAGACCTTTATAAATATCCGTTTATTACTTCTTTTGTTATTGTACTATTGTTAAGCAATTTTAGTTTAGCTCAAGAAAATGATGTTTCCAATTACAGAATTGGGTTTAACTTCAATACAGTTAAACAGTATGACAATTCTCGTTTACTAGAATTAAATTTTATAGCAACCAATAAAAAAGACAGAAAAGATAAAATTCCTGTTAACAATGCTGAAATTAAGTTTTTCAATGTTTTAAATGATGATAAAGTATTGTTAGGCAAAGTGTATACCACAAACGAAGGTGTTGCTCAACTAATACTACCTGAAAATCAAAACTATTTAATTGATGATGATGGAAATATTCTTTTAATTGCATTTTTTGAAGGTACCAATTCTTTAGAAGCTGAAACTGCTGAAATTAGTGTTAAAGATTTACACTTAGAACTAAACCTAACCGAAATAGATAGTGTAAAAACAGCTTTAGTATCAGCTTTTACAATGAACAAATTAGGAGAGAAAATTCCTGTGGAAGATTTAGAAATCAGTTTCTATGTTCAAGCGATGCTTTCAAAAATGAAAATTGAAGAAGGGACAATAAGTGATGGCTCTTATGAATTTAAATTCCCTACAGATATTCCTGGCGATGTAAATGGCAATTTAATTGTGTATTCTATGGTTGTTGAACACGACGAATATTGGAATGTTACTCAAAAAGAAAATGCTAACTGGGGAGTTTTTCACAAACAGACTATGAAAGAAAAAAATACTTTATGGTCAGCAGTTGCCCCACTTTGGATGTATACTGTATTAACCATTATGCTAGTTGGAGTTTGGGCAAATTATGTATATACAATTATTAATTTAATTAAAATAAAAAAAGAAGGGGATGAAATAAAGTTAAAAATATAACCAAAAAAATGAGTTTTTCTGTATAAAACATTAAAACCCATAATTAATAAAATTTATTATATCAATTTAAATAGTAAAACCATGAAAACACTAAAATTTTTAACAATTATCGGAATTGTATGTTTGGGGCTTTTATCATTCAATAAATTATATCAAGAAGAATGGAAAGTTCCGGAAAAATATAAAAAAATGAAAAACACAACCGAAGCTAATTCAGAAAACATAGCTATAGGAAAATCTTTGTATGCTAAACATTGTAAATCTTGTCATGGTAAAGATGGTCTAGGAGATGGTACAAAAGCTGGAGAGGTGGAAGGTGATTTAGGAGACTTTTCATCTAAAACATTTCAAGCTCAATCAGATGGGGCTTTGTTCTACAAAAGCTATATAGGCAGAAATGACATGCCAAATTATGAAAAGAAAATGACCTCAGAAGATATGTGGTTAGTTATTCATTATATGAGAACAATGGGTGCTAAAAAATAAATTGAATTTAAAAAAAACAATTATGAGAACTCTAAAATTTTTATTGATAATAGGAATCGTAAGTTTTGGCCTTTATTCATTTGACCAAATCTTACAGGAAGATTGGAATATCCCGGATAAATATATAAAAATGAAAAATCCAACGTATGTTGATAAAGACAATCTGGAAATGGGCAGGGCTTTGTATTTAAAACATTGTAAATCTTGCCACGGAAAAATCGGTAAAGGAGACGGCCCAAAAAGTTACGAATTTAATTACCATATTAGTGATTTTACAACCAAAGAATTTCACGAACAACCAGAGGGCGTAATATTTTACAAAAGTTATAATGGGTTACATGAAAAACCCAATTTTAAAAAGAAAATTTCGGATGAAACACACATGTGGTTTATTTTAAATTATCTAAAAACTTTGACTGAAGAATAGAAGTTATTTACATAAAAAAACCGAACAATTGTTCGGTTTTTTTATGTAATAATTTAAAATGTAGCATTATTTAATCAATACAGCATCTTCAACAATAACTTTATAACTATAACCAGCGCCGAAATCTTTATTTAAAGTAACTTTCCCTTCTAATGTAATTATATCTCCCACTTTAACTTCTTCCATAGAAGTAATTGTTAAATCAAAATCACCATTAAAGTCTGTTCCGTCCTGGACATGAATCCAGTTTTTATTCATAATCGCAGCATTAAATTTGGTGACTTTCCCCTTAACTTTAATGGTTTTTCCATCAAATGATTTAAAATCTTTGAACAAATTTCCAATAGTAGTTACATCTTTGGATGCCTCTATATTAATAGTTTCTTTTTCAATAACTGGTTTTATGTTTTGTTCTGTAGATTCTGGTATAACAGAATTCGTATTCATTGTTCCCAATGAATTTTGATCCTCACTTATTTGGTCAACAAAATAAATGGTTTCAAAAGTCTTATTTAATTCTTTACTTTCAAAATTAGGCATTTCTAAACCTTTTTTAAAATAGTAGGTTTTACCAACTTCTGCTTGAATAGTTGGTGCAGCAACCCATTTTTCTACACCATCTTCTTGAGCACGCAAATAAGTGTATCCACTTACTTGAACTACTTCTTGAACTGTGATTTTATGTATATCTGTTTGCATTGCTTGTAAATTTTTCTTTTTAGAATTACAAGATGTAAATACAACTACTACTATAAGTAATGCAATAAGTTTTTTCATTATCTATTTATTTTAATTAATGTTATTTTATATTTAAATGCAAATTTAAGTAAAATAATATAGAGTAACTAGTAATAATTATGGGCTAAAAAATGAAAATTATCTACTGAAATATTCCAGTCTCAAAGTGCTATAGCGTTATTTTATAAGACTTCATTTGGCCGAGATGATATGCCAACACTAAAAAAATTCCTGATGAAGAAGACAGATGGTTGATTGCAAATTTTATGAGAACTTTAAAAAAATAAATTATTTAAAAATATTTAAAAAGCTGGACCAAATTCGGTTTTTTTATGCAAATAACTGTTTACCTTTAACTTACTATTGAACTTCCTTTCGACTGATATTTGTCACATAAATTTCAAATTATAACTAATATATTTGTAATACTAATTTTTAGCTTCAAAATTTTAATCAACTTAATTACTTTAATGTTAAACAGCAGAAAAATAATAATATTATTAACAGGTATATTTATTCTATCTATTTCTTTGAATTGTTTTGGGCAAGATATAATAAATGCACTTCCAAAAGACTCCCATGAATTATATACAATTAAATGGATTGGACAATTTCCTGTAGCTGTTAATGCTCAAAAAATGAAAAAATCTGGTTGGATTGCAAGGTTTCTTTTTGGAGAAAAAAATAATCCAGAAATTACAAAACCCATTGCAATAATTGCTTCAAACACTTCTAAATTTTCAATATTAGATCAAGGCAGTGGAACCCTTTTTGAAATTGAAAATAATAAAAAACATATAGCCAAAGCGTTTAAAAAGAGTCGCATCAATTTTCCTTCCTTAGTCAGTTTTTGTAAAATATCAACAAATCAGCTTTTGGTTACTGATTCTCGTTTAAATGAAATTTATAAATTAAATGAAGAAGAAAAGCAACTCACCATTTTAAACTCAAACCTTCAATTACAACAACCTACAGGAATTGCATATTCTTCAGTCTCCAAAGAAATTTGGGTAGTTGAAACAGCTGCACATAGAATTTCTATTTTAAATGAAGGAGGAGAATTGCTTAAAACTATTGGAAGAAGAGGCGATGCTTCAGGTGAATTTAATTTCCCAACTTCTATTTGGATTGATAAAATTGGAAACGCCTATGTTATTGATGCATTAAATTTTAGAGTTCAAGTATTCAATAAAAAAGGTGAAGTTATTTCTATATTCGGGGAAGCTGGTAATGCAACTGGTTATTTTGCAAGACCTAAAGGCATTGCAACAGATTCTAAAGGAAATATCTATATTACAGATGCATTATACAATACTGTGCAAGTTTTTGA
>Ga0209231_1000400_pt1 | contig 25044 bp, 20 predicted proteins | sample Deesub45470m_DNA_FD_188086 | JGI IMG/M metagenome (GOLD analysis project Ga0209231, IMG submission 188086) | Deep subsurface microbial communities from North Pacific Ocean - 450_OLKR46/470m Metagenome (SPAdes) (version 2) | ecosystem: Environmental > Terrestrial > Deep subsurface > Unclassified ... | reverse complement strand
AGCCGGGAATGGCAGGGCTCCCGATAAAACTCGGGGAGCCCTGCCATTCCCGGCTCGTAGAAGACCGAGAGGTTGGAGCGCACCTGCAGGGGGTGGCCGGTGGCAAAGAGAGCCTCGACCAGAAACCGGAAGTTGGGATTGAGTTCCGGCGCGCCGCCGGTGATGTCGATTTGGGCCTCGGGAAAGGCGGCGGCCAGGCGCAAAACCGACTCCACGGTCGATCGGTCCATCACGTCCCGGCTCTGCGGTGAGCCGCCGACATGGCAGTGGCGACAGGCGAGATTGCACAGGGAGCCGACGTTGATCTGAATCGTCTGCACGGCGGCGCTGGACAGCGCCGTCCCCAGGGTTTTTTTCAGGGTTTTTTCAAAGGTGTCCACGAAATTTCCGGCGCAAGAGGGGAGCGGTGGGCGAATACGGAGGAACGGGGGGCAAGGAACAACCATGCCACAATCTATATACATCATCCCCGGGGATTAAACAATCTCCCCCGGGAAACAAAAAGTCGCCTTTTCCCGGCGTTGCGGAAAAAGGCGACTTATTCTCGGACGATCCGGACAGGCTCCTAGAAGCGGGCCGAGAACCCTCCCATCAACCCTTCGTCGATCGTCCAGCCGTTGCGCGGCCCGTCGAAGTCGGCGCGAATATTCTGATACTCGGCAAAAATCCGGATCTTGGGGGTGATGGCGTAGAAGACCCGTCCGCCGGCCTCGACAAGACGTTCGACGTCGAGGGTGGAGAAGATTTTCGGGGCATAGTAGAGCTTGGCGGAAAAGCCGAGTCCGCCGAGGGCCGGCGGCGCATAGCTGGGGCGAATGCCGATCCCGGCGGCGAGGATATCCTGGTCATGGTGGGTGGCACCGACGAAGAGCTGCGCCCCGACGCCGAGTTCGAGCCCGGGGACGTTTCCCGGAGTTCCGGAGAATTCGAATCCGGCGGAGCCCAGGGTGGTCGGCTCGTCGTCGTTATAGAGGAAGCGGCCGTAAAACCTGGCGGTTCCGTAGTTGTCCTCGACGATGGGAACGGTGAGGGCGAACTGAGCCCTTTCGTCGCTGAAGCCGACCTCCAGGGAGGTGGCCTGGGCCGATACGGCAAGAAGGGAGATCAGCAGGGCGAACAACAGAGATTTACGCATGTCATTACTCCTTTACATTTCACAGGGGTGACGTATCCCGGGCAGGGCAGCAGAATCGGGCGAACTATCGCACAAACAGGCGGCGGAAGCAACCCCCGCGCGGCGAACCGGCCCCTGGGAAGGCCGCCAACAAATCCCTTGCCCCCACCTGCCAAAAGGTGTATCCCATAGGCCGCAGCCAATCCATCAGGGAGAGAAAAGACATGGGCATCCTAGCCAACACCGTCAGTATCTGCCAGTTCCAGGTCCTGGGCGAAGCACCCGACAAGGACCTCTTCGCCTGGGCCGCACCCCGTCTGGCCAAAAACGCCTTCCAGCCCATCGACCAGGGGGCCGAAGAGCTCTCCGTCGGCTGGGTTCACCTCGACGATTTCAAGGCCAGCGACTTCGGGGTCCCGGACGTCTACCGCCGCGACCATTCCCTGTGCTTCACCCTGCGCCGCGACCAGCGCCGGGTTCCGGCGGCGTTGATGCGCGCGCACCTGGAAAGTGCGCTGCAGGAACACCTGGCCGCCAATCCGGGGATGCAGCGGGTCAACAAGCACAAGAAGGAAGAGTTGCGCGACGCCGTGCGCGGCGCGCTCCTCGCCCGGACCCTGCCGGCCCCCGCCACCTACGATGCGGTCTGGGACACCCGCAGCGGCCGGCTGACCTTTGCCAGTCTCAACGCCAAGGTCATCGAACTCTTCGAGACCCTCTTCAAGCAGACCTTCGAGGGGCTGCGCCTGGTGGCCGTCCACCCCTATGCCCGGGCCGCTCAGGTCGTCGACCCCGCCCTGCGGCCGGCCCTGGAAAAGGCCAACGGCGCCACCTCGGAGGCGGTGGTCGACCTGATCAAGGACAACCAGTGGCTCGGCTGGGATTTTCTCCGCTGGCTGACCCACCGCAGCATGACCGACGACTCCCGCTACGTCGTCAATCGCCCCGGCCCCGCAGTGGAAGGGGAGGAGTTCATCGCCTATCCCAACGACCGTCTGGTCCTGGCCGGCGGCGGCGAAACCGGCGTGCAGAAAATCACCGTCGCCGGCCCCCAGGATCATTTCAGCGAGGTCCGCACCGCCCTCCTCGGCGGCAAGGAGATCCTCGAGGCGATCCTCTATCTGGAAAAGGGGGAACATCTCTGGAAGCTCACTCTGAAAGGGAGTGTCTTTCACTTCGCCTCCTTCAAGGCCCCGGCCGTCAAACTGGAAAAGGACGCCCATACGGACCAGGACAACGAGAAGATTGCCGTCTTCTATGAGCGCATGCACGTTCTCGAGGAGGGGCTGCAGCTCTTCGACAGCCTCCTTGCCACCTTCCTCTCCCTGCGCCTCGGCGCCGGTTGGGAGGCCCAGAGCCGGGCGATCGCCGACTGGCTGCAGGAGGACTGAGGGGACGACGTCTCTTTCCCGGGCCGAAGGGAGCGCCGCGGCAAAGGGACGGCGGACCGGCTATACTTGGGGAAAGCAACCTTCTTCACCCTTCTGCGGACGGAGCCATGGCGGAAAAAATCCTCATCGCCCAGGCCGGGTCTTCCAGGGACTCGGCTCTGGGCGCCATCCTGCGAGCCGCCGGTTTCCAGGTACAGCTCGCCTTCGATGTCACCCGGGCAACCGACCTCCTCGGTGAATTTCCCGCCCTGATCCTCCTCGACGTCACCCTGGCTTCCCGGGAACCTTCCGGGAGTTGGGACGACCTCGGCCGCCGCTGCCAGAGGGAGGAGATCCCCTGCCTCCTCTTTTCCTCCAGCGGCTGCGCCCCGGCGGCCATGAAGGATCTGGCGCCCTGGGGGACCGATACCCTTCTCGCCCTGGAGGATTACGAAGAGATCCTCTCCAAGGTCAACAGTCAGCTCACCATTCGCCGCCTGACCTACGAAGTCAATCTCGCCCATGGCCTGCTCCTGGAAAAACAGCGGGAAATCGCCGAATACCACCAATCGGCGGCCCTGATCCAGACCAGCCTGCTGCCTCCCCGCCTCCCGGAAATCGGCCCGCTCCATTTCGCCTGGCGCTTTCTCCCCTGCGCCCATGCCGGCGGTGACCTGTTCAATGTCGTGCACCTCGACGAACGGACGGTGATGGTCTACCTCTTCGATGTCTGCGGGCACGGAGTCTCGGCGGCCATGGTCACCGTCTCCGTCTTTCAAAGCCTGTCGCTGCACACCGGACGCATCGTCAAGCGCGCCCTGGCCGCCCCCCCCTATTACCGGATACCCTCCCCGGCGGAGGTCCTGGTCGACCTCGATCGCGAATACCCCTTCGAACGCTTCGAAAAATTCTTCACCATCGCCTACGTCCTGCTCGACACCGTCTCCGGACAGGTGACCTACAGCTGCGCCGGCCACCCTCCCCCCTTGCTCCTTCGCGCCGACGGAAGCAGCGAACCGCTGCGCCGGGGAGGGCCGGTGATCGGCATGGGCAACATCATTCCCTTCGAGGAGGGGGAACTTCTCCTTGCCCCCGGCGACCGGCTCTTCCTCTACTCCGACGGCATCACCGAGTACATGGATCCGACCGGGGCTTTCTACGGCGAGGAGCGCCTCTTCCGCAAGCTTTCCACCCAGCGCAGGCGATCCCTCGATCCGGCCTGCGGACGCCTCATCGAGGATCTCTACGCCTTCGGCCGCGGTTCCGCGATCAGGGATGACGTCACCCTTCTCGGCATCGAATTCACCGGCGCCTCCTGAATCTTAAATTCCGAATCAAGCAAAATCAGGGCTGTCAACGCAGAGAACGCGGAGAAAACCGGACCCTTTTCCTGACGATTTCTCTGCGTACTCTGCGACTCTGCGACTCTGCGTTGAAATTTTTGCTTTGGATATGATTCCGAAAGGAATCGGGAGGGAGTCCCGCAGGACCGCCCTCCCTTTTTCCCCTCTCCGCCACCGTAACCCTCAGAGAAAGCCGAAACGGCGCAAGGTCTCCTCCGGAGCCTGGTCGAAATGTGCGAACTCCATGGTGTAGTTCCCCCGCCCCTTGGTGGCGCTGCGCAGTTCGGTCATGTAGCCGAACATCTCCGCCAGGGGAACCCGGGCACGAATCGTCTCCAGGCCGCCACGCGACACCATCCCCTCCACCTTCCCCCGCTTCTGCTGCAGGGTGCCGAGGACCCTCCCGGCCGAATCGGAGGGGACCACCAGCTCCAGAGCCATGACCGGCTCGAGAAGCGTCGGTCCCGCCTCCCGGGCCGCCAGCATGAGCCCCTTCTGGGCGGCGGCGCGGATCCCCATCTCGCTGGTGAGGTTGGCCACGAAGGGGGCCTCGAGAACCTGCACCTTGATGTCGGTGAGAGGATAGCCGGAAATCACTCCGCCCCGGCAGCCGGCCGACAGGCTCTCGCGCAACGCCGCCAGCAGCTCGGCAGGGAGGGGCACCCCCTCCTCCTCGATGCGGATGTTCACCCCCTGGCCGCGGGGGAGGGGGGAGAGGAGGAGGAGAACTTCTCCCCCCTGCGACCTGCCGTCGATCTCCCGCTGAAAAACCTCGTGCCGCCGCACCGGCCGCAGCACCGTCTCCCGGTAGACGACCTGGGGGCGACCGGTCTTGACCTGCACGCCGAAATCCCGCCAAAGGCGGTCGACAATCACCTCGAGGTGCAATTCTCCCATTCCGGTGAGAACCGTCTGGCCGGTTTCGCCATCCTCGCGGACGCGAAAGGTCGGATCTTCCCATTGCAGCTTTTCGAGGGCGGGGAGGAGCTTTTCCCGATCGTCGACCCCCCGGGGTTCGACGGCCAGGGAGACCACCGGCTCGGGGAGACTGAGCCCCGCCAGAATCCTGGGATCCTCGGGGGAACAGAGGGTGTCCCCGGTCAGCACATCCTTGAGGCCGGCACAAGCAACGATGTCTCCGGCCCGGGCTTCATCGATCTGTTCGCGTTTATGGGCGTGCATCCGGAAGAGGCGCGGGACTTTTTCCTGGCTATGGCTGCGACCGTTGAGAACCGACTGACCGCTGCGCAGGACGCCCGAGTAAAGGCGCAGGTAGGTGAGCTTGCGCCCCTCGTCGGCGAGGACCTTGAAGGCCAGGGCGCAGAGAGGGGCCGAAGGATCGCAGGAAAGGAGCCGGTCGGGAGCCTGCCCGCCGGGATCCCCGGCCAGGGGCGGCGGAACATCGAGGGGGGAGGGGAGAAAGAGGCCGATGGCGTCGAGAAGGGGCTGGATCCCCTTGTTGCGCAGCGCCGCGCCGAGAAACACCGGGAAAATCAGGGCCTGCCGGACCCCGCGCCCCAAGGCCTCGACGAGGCGTTCGCCGGTCACCGGCCGCCCCTCGAGAAAATCCTCGAGAATGCGGTCGTCGAAGTCGGCGGCCGCCTCCACCACCCGGGCGCGTGCGGCGGCGCAGGCGTCCTGCATCTCCCTGGGTATGGCGCCGATCTCCACCGTCGCCCCCTGGTCGGCCTCGGAAAAGGAGAGCATTTGCTCCCCGAGCAGATCGACGACCCCGGAGAAGGACCCCTCCTCGCCGACGGGGAGCTGGAGCAGCACCGCCCGGGCCTGCAGACGCTCGGCAATCTGCTCGAGAACGGCCTGGTGGTCGGCCCCGAGACGGTCCATCTTGTTGATCAGGCAAAGGCGGGGGAGACGGTAGCGGTCGGCCTGGCGCCACACCGATTCGCTCTGCGGCTGGACCCCCTCGACGGCGCTGAAGATCGCCACGGCGCCGTCGAGGACCCGCAGCGACCGTTCGACCTCGACGGTGAAGTCGATGTGTCCCGGGGTGTCGATGAGGTTGATCCACCAGGAGCGCCAGCGACAGCTGGTGCTGGTGGCGGTAATGGTGATGCCGCGTTCCTGCTCCTGGGGCATCCAGTCCATGGTCGCCATGCCGTCATGGACCTCGCCCATGCGGTGAATCTCGCCGCAATAATAGAGGATGCGCTCGGAGACCGTGGTCTTGCCGGCGTCGATATGGGAAATGATGCCGATGTTGCGGATCGCGTCCAGGGGGGGATGGGTCATGGTGCCTCGCCGTGGGATTGTTGGCTCGTCTCCTGCTTGGTTAATCCCTTTGGGGGGACACAGGGAACTATAGCCGATCCGGAGGACGGGGCAACGGGAGGGGAGTTGTTTCAGGCGTTTGTCAGCCGTTGAGCCCCTTGCGGATCTGGTAGAGGTCTTCCATGTCGAGGTTGTTGAGCTCGAAATATTCCCGCTCCAGTTCCTCGACGTAGAAGCGGTCGAGGCCGCTGTTCTCGAGGAAATCCTCCCGCAGGGCGATATCGCGACCGGCGACGATCCCCGGCAGGAGATTGTGGAGGTAAACGGCCTCCTTCTTGATATTGACCACCACGTCGCGGAAGAGTCCGTCGGGGATTTCGCCGTCGGCAAGCCCCTTGTTGCGGATCTCCTCGGCCACCTCGAGACGCAGCGCCTCCTGCTCGGCCCGGGTGTTGTAGCGGGAATAGAAGTTGCGGATCCGCTCCTTGACGTGGGACAAAAGCATGCCGTAGAGGCGCTCCTGCTGGTTGAGTTCGCCGAGCTGCTGCAGCAGACCGGCGATCGTCAGACGCCCGTCTTCGATGGCGGTTATCCCCTTCTGCAGACAAATGACCTTTTTGCGGCCGTAGAGGCCGAGGTACTTGTTGTCTTTGATGTCGTTGAAGAAGAGTGCCTCGAAGAGCTTCGGAGACAGTTCGTCGAAGGCCTTCTTGTTGCCGAGAAGGCTGCGGACAAACTCCTCGGTGAAGCGGACGTTCTCCATGAAGGCCAGCTGATTGATGTGGGCCGAGGCGCTGTCGTAGCGGTCGAAGTAGGTGACGATGTAGGAAAATCCCTCGAGGAGCGAGAGGTTGGCGCCGTCGCGGATCTTTTCGTCGCAGGCCTTGCCGGTCTCGAGAAGGATATGCTCGAAGGTGTGATCGCGGTTCTCGGTGGCCCGGCGCTTGGCGTAAAGGAGCTTGACCATGTCCTCGCGGTCGATGCTGGCGTCGATCTGCTGCTCCTGGAGAAAGAGCCCGGCGAGAATCTCCCGGGTTTCGGAGATGTAGTCCTGCTCATCCGAGTCGATCAGCTTGTCGTGCTTGAGCATCTCGTCGAGGGTGTAGAAGAGCGCCGAGGGGATCTTGTTGCGCACCGACAGGGTCTTGAGGCGGGTGAGCCGGGCCTTTTCCTGGGTGCTGATGCTCCCCTTGCGGTTGCATTCGATGAGGATGTTCTTGTACTCGTCGACGATCCGCCGGTTGTCGGGGTCCTTGTACATGACATCGATGCGGATCCGCTCCTGCTGGTACTTGTCGACGCCGAGGCTCTCCGCCAGGAGCTGCAGGCGGGCGAACTCGTGATCGGGAATCGACTTGTGGGCATAGTAGAGTTCGCGGAAGTTTTCCTGGTAGATCCGATGCTTTTTGTTGATCAGCTTGATCAGGTACAGGGAACTCTTGTGGCCGAGCAGGCCGAAGAGCTCGTCCGTGAGGTTGGCGTCGTCCCCGTCCTCCAGGCAGGAGGTGCGTTTAAGGAGTCTGCCGAGGAGGCGCAGGATCCCCTCCTGCTGCTCCTGGAGGGGTCCGGAAACGGAGCCGGTGAGAAAGATGAAGTAGTTGGCGACTGCATTGCCGTCGAGAAAAATCCGATCGTAGCTCTGCACCCCTTCCGTATGGTCGGTGAACTGCAACGACCCGCTCTCCTGAAAGGTCGCCCCGTAGAGGACCAGACGATTGCGCACGTCTCCCTTGGCCAGGTCGGCGAGGGGGAGATCGACCCCGAACATGTATTCGCAGAACGATCCGCCGTTCCCCCGGTGGCTGATGCCGTCCCGGGAGAGAACGAACTCGTTCCCCGGAGAGAAGAAGCGCATGGTGTTGCCGGGGGTCTCGTAAAAATAGCAGCGGTAGGCGTCCCGGGCAGCGGCCGTGGCGAAATACTCGATGGTTTCGTTGACGTGGCCGTGGAGGCGGATTTCCTGATGCATAGAGGTCTTTTCCCGATTTTTACGAAACATGCAGCCCTAGGAGTCTGTCGGACTATACGGGGCGAAGCGAAAAATTGAATATTTGAGGACAGATTCGAGCTCGTTTGAGGGCCAATAGTCGTTTCTATTGGTCGAAAAGGAGCTCGGATATGGCCCAAATATATGATTTTGCAGCCGGTTCATGGATAGTCCGACAGACTCCTGACTGGCTCAGGTTCAGGGGGTGGGCGCTTTCGTTCCGAGATTCAGGGCCAATTGCTGGCCATCGCAGGCAAACTCGACCCCCGCGGGGAGAATGGCCGAATCGCGCCGGTGTTCCACCTCGTGGCTCAGATGCGTGAGCAGGGTGCGTCTGGCTCCCAGGCGTCCGGCGACCTCGAGCGCCTGGGGAATATTGAAGTGTGTCGTGTGGGGCCGGAAGCGCAGGGCATCGATGACCAGAACCTCAAGTCCCTGCAAACTGCGTTCCGTCTCCGGGGGGATGGAGCTGCAGTCGGTGAGGTAGGCAAAGGGGCCGATGCGGTAGCCGAGGCACCACCCCCCGCCGTGGCGCAGCGGCAGGGGCCGAACGGTCTCGCCGAAGAGTTCGAAGGGGGCGGCGACATCCCGGGTGACCAGGCGCGGCCGGTACCCCGGCTCGACGTCTTCTTCGAAAATATAACCGAAATTCCGCCGGATCACGGCGATGGTTTCCCTGGAGCCGAAGATGGGAATCGCCTCGCCGCCGGTGAGGTTGAAGGCCCGCAGATCGTCGATGCCGTGGACGTGATCGGCGTGGGTGTGGGTGTAGAGAACGGCGTCGATGGCACAAACCCTCTCCCGCAGCATCTGCTGCCGCAGGTCGGTGGAGGTGTCCAGCAGGACGTTTTTCCCTCTCCAGGAGACTAGAGCGCTGCAGCGGGTGCGGGAATTCTCCGGCAGGGTCGAGAGGCAGACCGGGCAGGAACAGCCGATGACCGGAACCCCGGTGCTGGTCCCCGAACCGAGAATGGTCAGGGTCAAAAGCGCCTCGCTCATACCTTGAATGCACCCACCTCGTCTTCAAGGGCTGCGGTCTGCCGGGAGAGAATGGCCATGACATGGTCGAGTTCGGCGGTTCGGGCGGCATTCCCTTCGGCGATCGCCCGGATGCTGGCCACCGCCTCGACGACCTGGGCACTGCGCTCGGTCTGCTCTCGGGTCGCGGCGTCGATACGCTCGATCATGTTGCGCACCTGCTCCATGCTGGCGGCGATCTGATGGCTCCCCTTGGCCTGCTCCCGGGTGCTGATCTTCCCCTGGGAGGCGATCTCCTTCATCGCCTCGGCGGCGCGAGCCAACTGCCGGCTCCCTTCGGTCTGCTGTTTGACGGCGGTGGCGATCTGCCCGAGCATCGAAGCGACCTGGTTGATCGAATCGGTGATCTGCCGACTCCCCCGGGACTGCTCCTGGGTTGCGCGGACGATCCCCTGCACCTGCTCCGAGGCCTTAAGGGTGCTGTTGCGGATCTTTTCCAGGGCCGCACCGGCCACCCTGGAACGCTCCACCTCCCGATTGACCCGCTCGCTGCCGGCGGTCATGGCATCGACGGCTTCGCGGGTTCCGGCCTGCAAGCCGCCGATAATCGTCCCGATCTCCCGGGTGGAAACCGCGGTGCGGTCGGCCAGCTGACGGATTTCGACGGCCACGACGGCGAAACCCCGGCCGTGCTCCCCTGCCTGGGCGGCGATGATTGCCGCGTTGAGGGCCAGAAGACCGGTCTGGTCGGCGACCTCGTCGATGACATTGAGAATCTTGCCGATGGCGTCGGACTGCTTCCCCAATACCTTGATGGCCTCGTTGGCCCGGTCAACGGTTTGACGCACCTCGCCGATCCCCCGGATCGACTCTTCCACCGCCGCCTTCCCCTCCTCGGCGTCGCGGGCCGCTTCTTCGGAGAGACGGTTGGTGCGTTCGGCATTTTCCTCGATCTCCTTGATGGAGGCGTCGAGTTCGATGATGGAGGAGGCGGTCACCTCGGTGGAGGATGAAAGGATCTCGACATTTTCCGCCACCTGCTGGCTGGCGACGGACATTTCACTGATGGAGCTGGAAACCTCGTCGACGGTCCCGAAGAGCTTTTCCATCTGCGAGGCGATCTCCTCGATGGTCGCCCCGAGTTCCAGGGTCGCCGACGAGCTCTCCTCGACGGCATGAACCAGGACGCCGGTGCTGTCGGCGATCCCGGAGACGGCGCTGTCGATCCCCTGAATCGCACGAAAGGACTCCTCCAGGGCCTGGGACTGACGGATCGCCCCGGAATTGACTTCATTGCTGGACGCGCGGATTTTTTCCGTCGCCCCGACCAGATCGGACGAAACCGTCCGGGTCCGCTGCACCATCTCCCGCAGGCGAGCGACAAAGGCGTTGAAACTCTCGGCCAGGGCCCCCACCTCGTCCCGGGAGCTGACATCGAGGACCTGGGTCAGGTCCCCTTCCCCTTCGGCGATGTTCTTCAGGTTGGCGACGACTTCCGCCAGGGGACGGGTGATCCCGCGGCTGATCACCACGCCGATCAGACCGGCGACGGTGCCGAGGGCGAGGAGGAGGAGCCAGAGGAGCTGACGGGTTTTTTCCTGGGACGAGACCATCTCCGAGATGTCGATGGCCAGGAGAACGCCGGCTTGCCCGCTCCCCAGGGAATTGGCAATCAGGGCAAAGGGATCCCCCCCGATGGTCATGCGACGGATCTGGCGGCTCGACACGATCCCCCGCCCCATTTCTTCAAGTTCGCTGGCGCTCGATTGCAGAAGGGTCAGGTCGAGGCCTTCCAGCCCCTCATGAGTGGTTGCGTAGATCCCCTTTTCATCGAAAAAGGCGACCTCGGAGTGGCTGAGGGCCTTGAGCTTGTTGGCGAAACCCTTGTTGAGAAAGGTGACGCCGACCAGATGGCCGATGACCTCCTGCTGGGTCGCCACGGGTGAGGCGGTGACGACTCCGAGTTGGCCGTCGAAGGTTCCCAGGGCATAGGACGACTCGCCCTCCAGGCTGTCCTGGATGACCGGGTGCTCCTTGCCGGTAAGCGCCGGAATCCCTTCGGTGGTGACCGAACGGAAGATCAGCGTGCCGTCGGCACCGAGAATTTCGACGAGATCGAAGCCGTAGCTCTTCTGGGCCTCTTCGGCAATCGCCTGCAACCCTTCCGTTTCGCCGCTCAGGGTCGCATAGTAGACGGTGTTGACCACCTCGGAGTTGCGGGACATGAGCTGGATATAGTTGCCGTATTCCCGCTGGGAGAGGGTCGTGGAAATCTCCACGAAATCAGCGACTCCTGCCGCCCGCTCTTCCATCTCGCGCTCGAGTTGATGGCCGGTGAGCTGCAGAACCGTCAGGACGACGGCGGCCAGGGGGACGACGGAAAGACCGATCAGGGACAGAAGGATTTTCCCGCGCAACTTCAACAACCCAAACATTGTCACACCCTTTGGATAACTCAAGAGGTTCACTGACGAGGTCCCGACCAGCGGGGGAGGAGGCAATCGACTCCGCTCCGTCCGCCCCGGAAGGGCGGGAGGGGGCGGCAGAGACCGCACCCCGCTGCAAAATAACACCTTTTAATAACCAGAGGCAACAGTTTATACGCCCTTTTGGTCGGGAATGAAGGGCAGAAGGATCCTTCGGGACGGGTCGTTCGGCCTCTTCGTCGTTGCCCCCCGCTTCGGCAGCGGTTATCCTTAAAGGTGTGTTCCCGCAAGGAGATCGGATCATGCCCCGACGCCCCGACATCCCGAGCCTCTTCGTCAGCCATTTCACCGTGGACAAATCCGCCCCTTTTTTCCGGCACCTCAATCGCCTGGAGGTCGAGATCGGTCGGGAGGACTACCGCCACCTGAAACGGGTGGAACTCCTAGACGAGACCCCGCCGGAGGAGACCTTTGCGGCGATGGAGGAGATCACCGAGCGGGTCCTCGACACCACCCAGAACAACTACAACCGGCAACTCCTCTTCCGCCGGGGGATCCGGGTCTATCTCGACGTCCCCCGCTACACCGTCTACTACCGCCTCCCCGACAGGGCCCTGCGCTTCATCCCTTTGTGGCGGCAAAAGGTTCTGCAGCAGTTCTTCGGCGCCATCCCGACTGCGACCTCGGAATGGATCGCCTGCGACCGTCGCCTCGAGGGATTCGAGTGCCGCTTCGAACCCGACGGCTCGGGGGGAGTGCTCCTGCTGCGGCGGCGGGACGGAATCGATCCGGGCACGGCGCTGCTAACCGCCACCCACGGCCCCTACGATCCCCACACCCTCGAAGTCGCCCTCTATTTTCTCCGCGCCGGCAAGGGGGACGCGGCGCTGATCAATCTCGGGTTTTCCGGCCGCGAACCCCTCACCGACGAGAACCTCGAAATTCTCAAGGGATGGGGAGTTCCCCTCAATCCCAGCAACATCGACGTCATCTATCCCTACGTTGACGGCCAGGGGCATCCCTACTGCTACAAGATGGAAGAAGGCTTCGGTCGCTATGCCGCCCTTCTCGGCCTTTCGGCCCCGCAACTGGTCATCGATATCCACGGCTGCGTCGGCACCCGGACGGACGATTACCGGCTGGTGGTGGGACTGGGCGGGTTTCCTCCCTATCCCCGCACCGCAGATCTCGGACGGATGGTCGAACGCGGCGGCGTCCTCCACCTCACCCCCCGGCCTCTCCTGCGCCGCGGCCTCGGGATACTGCGCGATCTGTCCACAGAGATCTATCTTCAATTCTGCGAAGAGCCCCACAGGGGGTGCCACTTTTTTCTCCTCGGCGGACTGCAGCTCATCGGCCGCGCCATCGATCCGCGCACCGAGGTCGCCAGCCTCCTCCCCGGCGAGGAGCGCACCTTCCTCCCCTCCGACGACGTCCGCTGGCTCCCCGGGGCCGGCGGCAATGCCCGGCAGCGGATCGAAGCCGGAAAGCTCTGCAGCGACGCCCTCTGCCTCCATGTGGAAATCCCCACCGCGGTGCGGCGCCGCATCGCTCTTCGCCTGCAGGAGGCGATGATCACCGACTCCCTCGAGTCCAGCGCCCTCTAGGAGCCTGTCGGACTATCCCTGTGCCGGCTGCAAAATCGAAAATCGTCTATCTGATCCCTGTCCGAGCTCCTTTTCGACCAAAAGAGACGCCTATTTGCTCTCAAACAAGCTCGAATCTGTCCTCAAATATCCAATTATTCGCTTCAGCCCGTATAGTCCGACAGGCTGCTAAAAAACTGCCTGGAATCGCTCCATTAAAGACCTTGAATTTCCAGCAACTCTCTGCTAAGTTCCTTCTGCCCCAAACCTCCGATTTCGCCCGTTCATCCGGCAGAGTGCCGCGCGGTCTCCTGCCATTCATTCTCCCGACAGAAGGAGTCAAAACCCATGAGCAAGCACATCAAAACCGTCATGATCCTCGGCCTGGCCCTTTTCATCCTCACCGGATGCACCGTGGGCATGACCCCGATTCAGGGAATGTTTTTCACCGATTTCGAAGGACCCCTGATGGTGGGCAGCGCCGCCGGTTATTCCAAGGTCGGCGTCGCCGAAGGGATGGTGATTGTCGGTGTCGGTCGCGGCGACGTGAGCATCAGCGCCGCCATGAAAAACGGCGGCATCAAAAAAATCCACCATGTCGACTACCACACCCAGAACATCATGGGTGTCTTCTCCCGGGTCCAGTTGAAGGTCTACGGCGAATAAAATCAGGGCGGCGTCCCTCTTGTAAAAAAGCGCCATCCCTGTCTTGCGGGGATGGCGCTTTTTTGTAAGCTTTCAGGAAGCCTCCCCTTCCCAGGGACGGGCCGCCTGCGATCCACCCCAAGGTCAACACCGAAAGGCCCTTTCCATGCCTGACAAGAATTCCGATGCCCTGATTCAGAAGGGGATCGCCGCCGTCGAAGACGGCAACACCCTGGTCGCCCTGCTGCACTTCGAAAAAGCGGCCCGGCTTGAACCTTCCCCCGTCGCCCTCTCCTATCTCGGCTACTGCCTGGCCCGGGAAAACCGGCAGATGCAGAAGGCCCTGAGCCTGTGCACCAACGCGCTCCAGGCCGACCCCCACAAACCCCTCTACTATCTCAATCTCGGTCGGGTCTACCTCCTGGCCGGCGAGAAGGGGAAGGCGATCAAAACCTTCCGGAAAGGGCTCAAACAGGGGAGAAGCCCGCAAATCATCGAAGAACTCAAGGCGCTCGGCCTGCGGGGGACGCCGACGATCCTCGCCCTTTCCCGCAACAACCCCCTCAACAAATACCTCGGTCTCCTTCTGGAAAAGCTCGGCTTGCGTTAAGCGACCGCCCCGCAAACAAGGGAGGCCGGGCCCTGGAGCCCGGCCTCGCAAAAGCCGTACTTCACCGTCTTCCTTCCCCGTCAATAGGGGCGGCGGCTCTTCCCCGGCTTGTACTCGCCGGCAAAGGGTGCCATTTCGATGATCAATCCTTCGACGAATTGACCCTTTTCGACGACCACCGGCGTCGGGGTTTGCCCGCCGAGAATACCATAGGGTTCTCCGGTGCGCGGCATATCCCAGGCGTGAATGCGAGCCGCCAGATAGTAGGTCCCCCCGGCGGGAAGAAAGATGGTGAAGCGCCCCTCGGCGTCGGAAAGGGTCGAGCCGTAATCGGGGAGGCGCTTCAGGTCCTGATCGCTGTAAGCCATGGCGAACCCCCCGGCGACGGGATTCCCCGGCCGGTCGAGGAGAATGCCGCGGATCCCGGTATCCGTTTCCCGAGCCACCACCTCTTTTTTGAAAAACATCGGCGCCTTCATCGGCACCACCTCCAGATCGACCCGGGAAATTTTCCCCTCGACGACGGTGGTGACGATGCGCTGGTGTTCGGAATAGAAATCCCCCGGAGAAAGAGGACCGGTCGACTGACCGCTCATGCGTTTGCGCGCCACGACGTAGTAGGTCCCTGGGGAAAGATCGAGGAAATAGTTCCCATCGGCGTCGGTCGGCTGCGAAATGAACCGGGACGGTCCCAGGAGATTGGAGATGGTGTCGGAGTAGATGTTGACGAAGGCCGCGGTCAGGGGTTCATCCGACCCCTTGATAAAGACCTTTCCCTGAATGCCGGTCCGGCCGTGGCCGTCGATATAGTCGTTCACCTGGACCGGACACTCCCCCACCTCGGCCCGGCCGGCATCGTGGCGCAGGGCGCACGCAGAGAGGAGACCCGAAACCAGCAGCAGCAAGAGGACTCTCAGGGTTGATCGATTCATCGTCACCTCCCGGCCATATCAGTCCGACGGGAGACTCCTCGCCACAGGAGGTGAATCCCATCCGACTATTCATAATTGGCAAATTCTACCGGCCGACCGGCAAATGTCAACGCCGCCATTGAAAAGCCCGGGAAGGGAGGCTAGACTTATAACCTATGAGCATCCACTCCCCCCTTTCTCCACACCAGCGCGACCCCTCAACCCTGACCCGGCAGCGTTTCGACGCCCTGATCATCGGCGGCGGCATCAATGGCGCCGGCATCGCCCGCGATCTGGCGATGCGCGGCGTCCGCGTCGCCCTGGTGGAAAAGGGGGACTTCGCCTCGGGAACCTCCAGCGCCTCGACCAAACTGGTCCACGGCGGCCTCCGCTATCTCGAACGCTTCGACTTCCGACTGGTCTTCGAGTCCTGCCGCGAGCGCCGCATCCTGCAGACCATCGCCCCTCACCTGGTGCGCCCCCTCCCCTTTTTCATCCCCGTCTACAGGGGGGATCCCCGCTCCCTGCTCACCATCCGGGCAGGGATGACCCTCTACGACCTTCTCGCCCTCTTTCGCAACACCGGCCGGCACACCATCCTCTCCGCCGGCGAAGCCATCCGCAGCGAGCCGGCCCTGCAGGGCGAAGGCCTTGTCGGAGCGGCCCGCTACTGGGATTGCCGCATGGACGATGCCCGGCTCTGCCTGGAAAACATTCTGGCGGCGGCCGAAGCCGGCGCCGAGGTCTTCAACTACATGACCCTGACCTCCCTGGTCAAAAGGGGAGGAAAGGTCTGCGGAGCCCGGCTGCGCGACGGCATTGACGGCCAGGAGCGGGAGGTCGAGGCCGCCGTCATCATCAATGCCACCGGCCCCTGGCTCGACCGTCTCTGTGCCCTCGACGGCGACGACACGGCGAAGCTGCGCACGACCCGCGGCACACACATCCTCGTTCCCCGCATCAATTGCGGCGACGAGGCGCTGTACCTGACTGCCGGACGGGACGACCGGCTCTTTTTCGTCATCCCCTGGGGAGAGCTCTCCCTGATCGGCACCACCGATGTCGATGATCGCCGCGATCCCGACAACCTCGGTCCCACGGAGGACGACATCGCCTATCTGCTCGGGGAAGCCAAACGCCACCTGCGCACCCCGGAACTGCAGCGCGAAGACATCGTCTCCTCCTTCGCCGGCCTCCGTCCGTTGGTGGCCGAGGAGGAATCGAAGGCGACGCGCACCTCCCGGGAACATCGCCTCTTCACCTCTTCCTCAGGGCTCCTTTCCCTCGGCGGAGGGAAGTACACCACCTACCGGGCGGTGGCCGAAGAGGTTTCGCATCGGGTCATGGAGCTTCTCGGCCGCCCCCGGGGCCCCTCCCTGACCGGGAGCATCCCCCTCCCCGGCGGCGCCACCGGCGATTTCAACCGCTTCCTGGCGACTCAGGTCCCCCTCTGGAGAAGCTCCTGCGATCTTCCCCGGGAACGGCTGGAGGGACTGGCCGACCTCTACGGATCGCAGACCCCCCGGCTTCTGGCCCTGGCCGCAGCCGAGCCGGACCTCCTGGAACCGATCGTCGAAGGCTCGTCCCTCCTCGCCCTCCAGGTGGCCTATGCCGTCGACTTCGAACGGGCCCGGACGCCCGAGGACATCCTCCGTCGCCGCACCCCCCTGGCCCTCCTTCCGGGTCGGGGTCTGACCGAACTTCCTGCCGTCGCCGGATTCATGGCCAGCCGCCTCGGAATCGACCGTGACCGCAGCCGGCAGTGGGAAAACAGCTACCGGCAGCGCTACCTTACCCCCTGAAAGGATCGTCGATGGAGATCAAGCTTCAGCACGCCTCCCCCCTCTCCCACAAGACCCCCTGCCTGGTGCTGACGGCGCTGGAGGGGAAACCCACGGCCCCGCTCCTCAAGGACCTCGATGCCCGCCTCGACGGCATCGTCACCCGGGCCTTCAAGGACGGCGAATTCACCGGGCGCCAGGGCGAAACGCTGCTGATCCACTCGGGGAGCCGCCTGGCCCAGGAGAGGATTCTCCTCCTCGGCCTCGGCAAGGAGAAGGGTTTCGGTGCCGAACGTCTGCGCCAGGCCGCCGGTCAGCTCGTCGCCTTCCTCCAGGGAAAAAGACTGGGAACCTGCACCATCGATCTGACCTCCCTTCCGCTTCGCAGGATGACCCTCGGCGCAGCGACCCAGGCGATGGCCGAAGGGCTGACCCTGGCCGCCTACCGGTTCGACCGCCACCGCACGGAAAACGGTCGCGAGCTCCCCCCCCTGCTCGAAAGGGCGACGCTTCTGGTTTCCAGCAAGAGCGACCTCCGCGAGGCGACCCCCGGGGTGAAGGTGGCTCGCTGCATCGGCCGCGGCGTCACCCTGGCCCGCGACCTGGTCAACGAACCGGGCAACGTCAAATCCCCCGACTTTCTCGCCCGCCGGGCCCGGGCGCTCAGCGAGGAGGTGCCCCTGCATTGCACCGTTCTCGACCGGGCGCAACTGGAAGAGGAAGGGATGGGAGCCCTCCTCGGGGTCGCCCAGGGGAGCATCCGGGAGCCGCGCCTGATCGTTCTCGAGCACCGGGGAGGAAACGGCGACGCCCGGCCGATCGTTTTGATCGGCAAAGGGGTCGTCTTCGATTCCGGGGGAATTTCCCTGAAACCTGCGGAAAAAATGGACGAGATGAAGATGGACATGGCCGGCGGGGCCGCCGTCATGGGAACGCTGCTCAGCGCCGCGCTGCTGAAACTCCCGATCAACCTCATCGGGATCATCCCGGCGGTGGAAAATCTGCCGTCGGGGAGCGCCATCCGCCCCGGCGACATCCTCACCTCCCTCTCGGGACGGACCATCGAGGTATTGAACACCGACGCCGAGGGGCGCCTGATTCTCGCCGACGCCCTGACCTACGCCCGGCGCTTCGAGCCGCGAGTCGTCATCGACCTGGCGACCCTGACCGGCGCCTGCATCATCGCTCTCGGCCACCATGCCAGCGCCATCCTGGGGAATCACAACGGGCTGATCCGGCAACTGATTCAGGCCGGAGAAAGGAGCGGCGAAAGGCTCTGGCAACTCCCCCTCTGGGAAGACTACGGCAATCAGATCAAAAGCGAGGTGGCCGACATCAAGAACACCGGCGGCCGCCCCGCCGGAACGATCACCGCGGCGGCCTTCCTGCAGAAATTTGCCACCGAATTCACCTGGGCCCATCTCGACATCGCCGGAACAGCCTGGGAAGATAAGGGGCGCCCCTGCCTGCCGAAAGGCGGAACCGGCGTTGGCGTCCGTCTCCTGCTCGCCTACCTGATGCAGGGGGCATCCCCCGGAGAGGCCGATTGACGATCCGGTGTAATTAACCGCCCCTGTCCTTGACAGACACAAGGCCCCTGGTAAATTTCCCCCAATGAACCGCGCAAAAGGAGGGCCCTTGCTACGGTACTGTGCCTGGTGCGGAGAATATCAGGGAGCGATCGAGGGAGAAGGGCATCAGATCCGCAAGGACGTCTGCGAGATCGACACCGCCACGATCTGCTCCGTCTGCCTGGACGTGCTCCTGCAGAAGCCCGCCGACAAATCCCGCCGCCAGACCTGAAGTTCCCGACCCCTTCTCCCGGTCTTCTCCTGCGTCCGGAAGTCCCCTCAGAACAGCCATTCTCTGTGTTTTTTTTAATCGATCCGGTTGAAATTTTCGCTCCTGCCGCTAGAGTTTTCGAAGTCCGGGTTTTCCCGGGATGGCCGGGAGACTCCGCTTCCTTTGCAAAGAACAGGAGAGCATGACGATGACACAGGGAACGGTAAAATGGTTCAATGACGCCAAGGGGTTTGGTTTTATCGAACTGGAGGGGGGGCAGGATGTCTTCGTCCACTTCTCCGCCATCAGCATGGAGGGGTTCAAGACCCTGGCTCAAGGCGACCCCGTCGTCTTCGAAATTATCCACAGTCCCAAGGGACCCCAGGCGCAAAACGTCGCCCGCCTCTGATCAGGGAGCGCCGGGAGCCCGCTCCCGATGCGAGACCTTCTGCCGCGAAATCTCCTTGCCATTTGCCCTGACCCCATGGTAATAGCACGAGCAGTCTTCCGTTCATACGGCGTATTGCCGGAGCGAGCACGACGTCAACCCCAGGTGCGGCTATGACCCGAAAGGCATGACCGAAACACCTTTTTATACCTCCATAACCGGAGAACAGAGGAGCACGAAACACGATGGCACAAGGCACTGTGAAATGGTTCAACGACGCTAAGGGATTCGGGTTCATTCAGGACGACGGCGGCACCGACGTTTTCGTCCACTTTTCCGCCATCACCAGCGAGGGCTTCAAATCTCTGGCCGAGGGAGACCGCGTCGAATTCGATGTGACCCAGGGGCAGAAGGGTCCCCAGGCCTCCAACGTCCGCAAGATCTGACCGAAACGGTCGGGGATTTTTTGTACCATCAAAAAGCTCCGCGCCGCCGCGGAGCTTTTTTTGTCCTGCGCCGCCCCTTTCTCCGAGGGAATCCCGCCATTTATCCGGCAGTCCCCGGACCGGCTTTGATCTTGACATCCCCCCCTCCGTATTGCTAACGTACGCCCTTGGTGAAATTTCCGTCGCCGTCACTCCTGCGCCAAATTGACAGGTTCGTCCTATGAAAGTGCTGGTTTCCGACAAGTTTTCCCCCGAAGGACTCCGCGTCTTCGAGGAAGCCCAAGGGATCGAACTGGACTACAGGCCCGGAATTTCCCCCGCCGAACTCCTGGAAGCGGTTTCCGACGCCGATGCCCTGGTCGTCCGGGGCGGCACCCAGGTCACGGCCGAAGTCTTCGCCGCGGCAAAACGCCTCAAGGTCGTGGGCCGTGCCGGAATCGGCGTCGAAAACATGGATCTGAGCGCCGCCAACAGCAAAGGTGTGGTGATCGTCACCACCCCCTTCGGCAGCACCACGACCACCGCCGAACACACCATTGCCATGATCATGGCCCTGGCCCGGCAGATCCCCGAAGCGAGTCTTTCCACCAAGAGCGGCCGCTGGGAAAAAGATCGCTTTCTCGGCGTCGAAATATCCGGTAAAACCCTCGGGGTCATCGGCGCCGGCAAGATCGGCAAACTGGTCATCGAACGGGCCCTGGGTCTGAAGATGCGGGTCGTCGTCTATGACCCCTACCTCGCCGACGAGGTGGTCCGCCAGATGGAGGCCGAACAGGTCGACTTCGACCAGCTGCTGGAGCGCTCCGACTTTATCACCCTCCACCTCCCGCTGACCGCCGAAACCGAAGGGCTGCTCAACCGCGAGACGCTGGAGAAGGTCAAACCGTCCTGCCGCATCGTCAACTGCGCCATCGGCGGTCTCGTTGACGAGGAGGCCCTGGCCGAGGCGATCCGTTCCGGACGGGTCGCCGGCGCCGCCCTCGATGTCTTCAGCAAGGAGCCCCCCGACGGGGACAACCCGCTGCTTACCCTCGAACAGGTCATCTGCACCCCCCACCTGCGCGCCGCAACGCTTGACGCCCAGGTCAATGTTACGGTCCAGGTCGCCCACCAGATCACCGACTTTTTGCAGCGGGGGATCGTCACCAACGCCATCAACGTCCCGTCCATCAGCGCCGACCTCCTTGGGGTTCTCCGCCCCTACATCGAGCTCGCCGAACGGCTCGGCTCCTTCCAGGCCCAGCTCTCGGCCCGGGGGCTGCAGAGCATCATCGTTGAATACGCCGGAATCGTCACCGATCATCCGACGGCGCCGCTGACCATGGCCCTGCTCAAGGGGCTGCTGACGCCGATGCTCGGCTCCATGGTCAACTATGTCAACGCTCCCCACCTGGCCACCGAGCGGGGGCTGCGGGTGATCGAAACCCGGAGCACCACCGCCGAGGGGTTCTCCAATATCATCCGCCTGACCGTCAACGGCGCCGAGGGACAACGCTCGGTCTGCGGCACCCTCTTCGGCCAGGATGACTACCGGATCGTCCGGGTCGACGACTACCCGGTCGAGGCGGTTCCGGAAGGAAACCTCCTCGTCCTTCACAACTACGACCGCCCCGGTGTCATCGGCTTCATCGGCAAGATCCTCGCCGACGCCAACATCAACATCGCCATGATGAACCTCTCCCGCCGCAAGATTAAAGGACGGGCGATCTCCATGATCAACGTCGACAGCAGGATTCCCGAAGAGATCCTCGAAACGCTGCGGAGCAATGAAAACATTCTCTCGGCGGTTCAGGTCCAGCTCTGAAACGAGGCGCCCGGCGCCGAAGAACAGCGAACCGGAATGACCAATGATGAAACCTGATGCCGTATCCGAGGCCATGCTCCCCAAGGGGGTCAAGGACTTTCTGCCGAACAAGGCGGCCAAGCTCGTCTATCTGAAGCAGACCCTCAATGGAATTTTCACCCATTGGGGCTTTCGCCCCATCCTTCCGCCGTCCCTTGAATTCCTGCATGTTCTCGAGAAGGGTCTCGGGGAGGGGCTGCGGGAAAAAACCTTTCGCTTCGACGATCGCCAGAGCGGCCAGCTGGTGGCCTTTCCCCCCGACATCACCCCCCAGGTGGCGCGTATCGTCGCCACCCGGATGCGGGAAATCCCCCTCCCCCTGCGCCTCTGCTACACCGGGCGGGTGCTGCGTCACGCCGAGCAACAGGCCGGCAAGGACAGGGAGATCTTCCAGGCCGGGGTCGAACTGATCGGACTGGACAGCCCGGAGGCCGACGCCGAGATGATTGCCATGGCCATCGAGTGTCTCAAGGCCCTCGGGGCCTCGGAGTTCACCGTCGACATCGGCCAGGTCGAATTTTTCCGCGGGGTGATGGCAGAGCTCCCCCTCTCGGGGACGCGGGCCCGGGAGGTCGAAGGAGCCATCGCCCGCAAGGACAGCTCCGAACTCACCGCCCTCCTCCGCGACGTCCCCTTGAGCGACCGCGCCCGGGAAGAGGTCATGGCTCTCCCCCGTCTCTTCGGCGGCCGCGAGGTCCTCGAAAGAGCCGCAAAAGTCGTCGTCAATACCCGCTCGAAGCGGGCCCTGGAAAATCTGCAGCGCGTCCTCGAAATTCTCGAGGTCTACGGCGTCGAAGATCACGTCACCTTCGACCTCGGCGAGCTGCGCGGCCTCGACTACCACACCGGCGTCACCTTTCAGGGCTTTCTCGCCGGCGTCGGCAAGGCCGTCTGCCTCGGTGGCCGCTATGACAACCTCACCGCCCGCTACGGCTATCCGGCACCGGCCACCGGGTTCGCCTTCGACCTGCAGGGGCTCCTCTTCGGCCTCGACCGGGAACTGGAGAAGGTCGCCGTCAGCCACACGGACGTGCTGATCTTCCAGGGAGGGGCCGACAAACAGCGCGCCCAGCGCATCGCCCAGGCTCTGCGCCGCCAGGGGTACTCCGCCGCCCGCGACATCATCGCGCGAAACCTCGACGGTTCCCTGGATTACGCCCGGCGGATGAATTTCCGCTATCTGATGCTCGGCGATGCCGAAAACGATGAAATCCAGCTCATTCACCTTGCCGACGGCCGGCGAGCGACGATCCGCTATCAGGACATCCTCACCGGCAATTTTGCTCTTTAAGCCCGACCAGGAGAACGAAACACTATGGCTAATGTGGTTATCGTAGGAGCCCAATGGGGCGATGAAGGTAAGGGTAAGGTCGTTGACATTTACACCGAATATGCCGAGGACGTCGTCCGCTACCAGGGGGGAAACAACGCCGGGCACACCCTGGTGGTCGGCAACGAGAAGACGGTCCTGCACCTGATTCCCTCGGGGATTCTCCATGAGGGGAAACGCTGCATCATCGGCAACGGCGTCGTCCTCGACCCCAAGGTCTTCCTGCACGAGATCGAAGGGCTGAAGAAAAAGGGGTACCTTCAGGACGACAGCCAGCTGGTGGTCGACGGCAACGTTCACATCATCATGCCCTACCACAAGGCGATCGATATCGCCCGCGAAAAGCAGTCCGGAGAGCGCAAGATCGGCACCACCGGCCGCGGCATCGGACCGACCTACGAAGACAAGATCGGGCGCCGCGGCATCCGCCTCATCGACCTGATCAAACCGCAGACATTCGCCCGCAAGCTCAAGGAATTCCTCCCGGAAAAAAACTTCCTCCTCGAAAAGCTCCTCGGCGAGCCGCCGATGGACGAGGCGGCGATCCTCGAGGAATACGGCGGCTACGCCCGGGAACTGGCCAAGTACCTGGGACACGCCTCGACCCTCCTCAACCAGAGCATCGAGGCCGGACGCAACATCCTCTTCGAGGGGGCCCAGGGGAGCCTCCTCGACGTCGACCACGGCACCTATCCCTACGTCACCTCCTCCTCGACCATCGCCGGCGGCGCCTGCACCGGCACCGGCGTCGGGCCGCGCTTCATCGACGAGGTCATCGGCATCTCCAAGGCCTACGTCACCCGCGTCGGCGAAGGCCCCTTTCCCACCGAACTCGACAACGAGATGGGGGAGCATCTGCGCCAGGCCGGCCAGGAGTTCGGCGCCACCACCGGCCGCCCCCGGCGCACCGGCTGGTTCGACGCCGTGGCATTGCGGGAAGCGGTGCGCACCAACAGCATGAGCGGTCTGGCCATCACCAAGATGGACGTCCTCAACGACCTCGAGACCATCAAGATCTGTACCGCCTACTCCTACCGCGGCGAGATGCTCGACTACTTCCCCCAGGACTACGACGTCCTCAAGGAATGCAAACCGGTCTACGAGGAGATGGAAGGTTGGATGACCTCCCTGGCCGGAGCCAAGACCGTCGAAGAACTCCCCGAAAAGGCGCGGATCTACCTGAAGAAGCTCGAGCAGGTCACCGGATGCCCGGTGGCGCTGGTCTCCATCGGTCCCCGCCGCGACCAGACGATTCAGGTCAAAAACCCCTTCGCCTGAACAATCGGGTGAAGGGGTGATCCCAAACACCTTTTTCGAAAAAACGGGTTGACTTCTGCGGAACGATCCAGTATAAAGTCGATTCTGTTCGACGAGCCGGTAGCTCAGTTGGTAGAGCATCTGACTTTTAATCAGATGGTCGTGGGTTCGATCCCCCCCCGGCTCACCATTTTAAAGCAGGAACCGCAGGATCATTTCCTGCAGGGCACTTGAAGCATAGGTCCCTATCGTCTAGCCTGGCCCAGGACACCGCCCTTTCACGGCGGCGACGGGGGTTCGAATCCCCCTGGGGACGCCAAAAGAATTTCAGCCCTATCGCCCCGACGGCGGTGGGGCTGTTTTCGTTCCGACAGTATCCAGTACGCCCGAGGTCCCCATGAATTCAGATGAAAAGATTGTCGAGATCTTCAGCGACGGCGCCTGCTCCGGCAACCCCGGTCCCGGGGGGTACGGCACGATCCTCCACTGGGACGACCACACCCGGGAGCTCTCCGGCTACGAAGCGGAAACCACCAACAACCGCATGGAGATGATGGGGGCCATCGCCGGCCTCGAATCGCTCAAACGTCCCTGCCGGGTGCGTCTGACCACCGATTCCCAGTACCTGCACAAGGGGATGACCGAATGGATTCAGGGATGGATCCGCAAGGGGTGGAAAAATTCCAAGAAGGAAGAGGTCCTCAACCGCGACCTCTGGGAGCGCCTCCTGGCGCTTTCGCAAAAACACCGGATCGAATGGCGCTGGGTGCGCGGCCATGACGGGCACCGGGAAAACGAACGCTGCGACGAACTGGCGCGCGAGGCGATCATCCGCGGCCGGAGGGGATAAATCCCCGGCCCCAAGAGGATGGACAGGTGAGGCAGGTGTGGTATAATCCTGCGGTCTTCCGAACCTCCGCCGCGGTTTTTTCGCCGCCCCCTCACGCTGACGAGCCGGCCATGCCCCTTCCCATCCATCCCGCATCCCTCCCCGGAGAAGGCGCCCCCCCCCTCCTTC
>Ga0209231_1000398_pt1 | contig 25125 bp, 18 predicted proteins | sample Deesub45470m_DNA_FD_188086 | JGI IMG/M metagenome (GOLD analysis project Ga0209231, IMG submission 188086) | Deep subsurface microbial communities from North Pacific Ocean - 450_OLKR46/470m Metagenome (SPAdes) (version 2) | ecosystem: Environmental > Terrestrial > Deep subsurface > Unclassified ... | reverse complement strand
CCCTCAAACTCCATTTCCCCCCGCCCCCAATCCACCTCATAAACTCCGGCCTCGACATACCTCCGAAAACTGGAATGTGGCCACGCTATCGGAGAGGTCGCATATCCATGCTTCACCGGATTGTAATGAACATACTCCACGTGCCTCTCGAAATCCCGTTCGTCCCGCAGCCTATGCTCCCAATAACGATGCTGCCACAACGTCTGCTCCCGCCGTTTAGATTGGCTGGCGTTTTGCATGGAACGCAAGGCGGGATCGCAATGTTTCGTGAACCACGTTTTAATCAACCGCCAGCGCGTAGCATAATCCGCATCGTCCGGCGGCAACGTCCAGATGCAGTGCAAGTGATCCGGCAATACCACTATCGCATCCAGCGTAAATGGTCGAGATGCGCGCACGAAGCGAAATGCCGACAGCAACACATCCACCGCCTCCGGCGAGGCGAATATCGGCCGCCGTTTCTCCGTCACCAACGTAAAGAAGAATGAGCCGCCCTCAACGAATGCACGCCTGTATCTCATCGCATACCCCGGCCTCGTATAACACCAATATCCCCGTAGGTCGGGTTAGGCCGCAGGCCGTAACCCGACAGAGAAAAGTCGGGTTACGCTGCGCTCTCGTACCCTTTAGGGTGAACACGACCTACCAAGCTCCCTTCTCCCTTCTCAATCCTAATTCCTCAGCGGCTTGCTGTATTTCAGCATGTGTTCGATCCGCGCCTGCGTCTTCTCGGTCGCCAGCAATTCCATGAAGTGCTTGCGCTCCAGATCGAGCAGCCATTGTTCATCCACCAGAGCACCCGCTTCCACGTCGCCGCCGCAGATCGTCTCGGCGACGCGGCAGCCGATGTCGTAATCGTGTTCCGAGATGAAGCCGCCTTCCTTCATGTTGACCATCGCAGCTTTCAAAGTGGCGATGCCGGTGCGACCGGCCACGGCGATCTGGCGCTGTGCTAGCGGCGGACGGTAGGCGGTGGCGTTCAGCGCCTTAGCTTCTTCCTTCGCGACATGCAGCAGTTCGAAGCGGTTCATCACGATGCGATCCGACGCTCTCAGATAGCCCATCTCTCTTGCCAGTTCTGCGCTCTTGGCGACCTCGCCCATGGCGATGTTCTGAAAGTAACGCCTGACGAACGGAAATACGTCCACACGGTTGTCGTTGGCAAATCGCTGCGCCTCCTGCGCCGCGCGCTGCGCCATCTCCTTGCAGCCGCCGCCGGCGGGCAACAATCCCACGCCGACTTCGACCAGTCCGATGTAGCTCTCCAGCGTCGCGATTATCCTGGAACAATGGATCGCGAATTCGCAGCCGCCGCCCAAGGCCAGGCCGTCTACCGCTGCGATGGTGGGTATCTGCGCATATTTGAGACGCATGGAAGTCTGCTGAAATTTGGCGACCACCGCCTCGACATGCGGCACGTTGCCGGTCGCGGCGTTCAGCACGTCGCCTATCCCGCCGCCGCCCGCGACGGTGTATTTGACGCGGTTTGCCGCCTGTTTGAATTTATCGAACATGGACGCATGAGCGACAGGTTCCTGCACGCCCTGCATCAGTTGCAGCAGGTTCGCGCCGTAGGAGAACGGCGGCTCGGTCTGCCAGATGATCAGCGCCGTATAGTTCGCCTCAGCTTCATCCACCGCACGCAGCATGTCGTCCAGCACCCCATTGCTGACCGTGTGCATCTTGCTCTTGAAACTGAGGATGGCAATCCCGTCATTCATGTGCCACAGGCGCACGTCACCGGTCTCGAAGAGGGTCACGCCATACTCGTGCGCCTCACCCTGCAGGCGATCAGGGAAAAGCTGGCGGCGATAGACGGGCAGCGTGGAGCGGGATTGATACTGCGCTTGCGCTCCTCCCTCTCCGGCAAGCGGGAGAGGGGTTGGGGGAGAGGGTGAAAATGAACCTTGCGGTGTGTGCACCCCGGTGCGATCCGCCTCGACAACCCACGCGGGCAGCGGCGTGTCGGCCATTGCCCTGTCTGCCACTATGTCGGCAGCAATCCAGGCCGCTACTTGCTGCCAGCCTGCTGCCTGCCAGATTTCAAACGGGCCGCTGTCCCAGCCGAAACCCCAGCGCACCGCGAAATCGAAATCGCGCGCATTGTCGGCTATCTCGCCCAGTTGCAACGCGCAGTAGTGAAACACATCGCGAAACACCGCCCAGAGAAACTGCGCCTGCGGGTGCGGATGTCCGCGCAACCCAGCCAGCTTCTTCGCCCAGTCGCGTTCGCGCAGTATGTCTTTTACGCTGTCATCTATCTTCGCATCAGACAGCCGGTATTCATTGGTGTGCAGGTCGAGCACATGTATCTCTTTGCCTATCTTCTGGTAGATGCCGCGCTTCGCCTTCTGCCCCAGCGAGCCCTGATCGACCAGGTAGCCGAGCCAGGCAGGCAGCTCGAAGTGTTTGTGCCAGGGATCGTCGGTCAAATTCTCGCGCAGGGTGTTGACCACATGAGCGAACACGTCGAGGCCGACGATATCCAGTGTGCGGAAGGTCGCGCTTTTGGGGCGTCCCAGATAGCGCCCGGTCAGCGCGTCCACGGTATCGAAACCCAGATTGAACGCGGCCGCATGGTGTCGGGTGGCCAGCATTGAAAACACGCCTATGCGGTTGGCGATAAAGTTGGGCGTGTCTTTCGCGCGCACCACCCCCTTGCCCAGCGTGGAAACGAGGAAAGTCTCCAGCTGATCCAGCAGCTGCGTTTCGGTCTCGCGGCAGGCAATCAGCTCGACCAGATGCATATAGCGCGGCGGATTGAAGAAATGCACCCCGCAGAAACGATGACGCAGATGTTCGGGGAAAGACTGAGCCAGCAGATTGATGGAAAGCCCCGAAGTATTGCTGGCGAAGATGGCGTGTTCACCGACAAAAGGCGCGACACGGCGGTACAGATCGGACTTGTAATCCAGGCGCTCTGCGATCGCCTCTATCACCAGATCGCATTCGCGCAGCAGCGCCAGATGCTGCCCGTAGTTGGCAGGCTGGATACAGACGAGTCTCGCCGGACTGGCGAGAGGCGAGGGTTCGAGTTTCTTCAAACCCTCCAGCGCACGGTCAACGTCGCCGTTCGGCTCGCCCTCCTTCGCTGGCAATTCGAACAGCAGCGTTTCTATACCCGCGTTGACGAGGTGCGCAGCAATCTGCGCGCCCATCACACCCGCGCCCAGCACGGCTGCCTTACGAATGTTCATGGCGATGCTCCCGTTCGTGTGGCGTAAACGGCAAGGCGCACCCTGCCGTCATCCGCATTTACCAGCCATAAGCGTATTGCACGCTGAAGATGTCCACACTGCTGGAATAAGTTCCTACCAGCGCCGGAGCGGTAACCGTTGAATTGATGACTGCATTGTTGACGAACAAATGAGCGTAGCCGAAATCTATCACGCTGGCTTTGCTGGCCTTGTATTGCCCGCCTACCGACAACCAGGTACGACTGGCATCAGGAATACGTGCCGTACGGAACGCATCGGAAACCGGCGTCTGATCGTAGGCCACGCCCATGCGCGCAGTCCATTGTTCGTTGTAATGGTGATTGGCTCCTGCTGAAAGCCTCCAGGTGTCTTTCCAATTTTCCGGGGTAACCGGAAGGGCCGGTAGTGGCGTTAGCCGAATAACTCTCAGCTCCTTGAACACCCCCCAACCCGTCCAGGTCGCATCCGCCATCACATCCCACTTGTCGTCAAGCTGGTGAAACACACTGGCGGAAAAGGAAGCCGGCATTTTTACGGCCAGCGTCACCGGCCCGCTTAAAGCGGCCAGTGGTGCCGTAAAATTGACCTGACCGCTCAGGTTGTAGCTAATATCTGATCGGTAAGCCAGGCCGATACGTGTTTTCTGGCCGGCATTCACCAGCGCGCCCAGGTTATAACCCCAGGCGCTATCGCTGCCGGTCAGACTGCTGATCGAAGTCGCAGCCGGATTGGAAGTCAATTCGCCGCGAACACGCTGATAGTTTATCCCCGCGCCCAGACTGAAACCATCATTCACCCGATAAGCCACAGAAGGATTCAGATTGATCGTTTCAAGCTTTGATTTGATTGCATGCGCCCTGCCCACCCATGTCGACGTATATTCTGTTTGCAGGCCAAACGGCACACCAACGCCCAGCCCGATTCTCAACTGCGGGTTAACTTCCATTGCGAAATATCCGTTGGGCACCAGCGCCAGCCCACCTGCATCGCCGCCCATATCCGTCCCTGCCAGCCCCGTTCCGGTAAACTTCGCCGAAGGAAGAATCGCGTGGGCCGCTACCACAAGCTGCTTGCCATTCAGGCGCGACATGCCCGCCGGATTGTAGAAGATCGTAGAGGCGTCCTCGGCACTCGCTGCGCCGCCGGCAAACGCATTGCCCAGACCGCTGCCGCTCTGTTCTATCAGCGCGAAGCCCGAAGCGGCCGCGCCACCGGTCATCGCCAATAACACACCCGCCACCGACACGCTGACTACCGTTTTTTTGAACATCATGATCGCCTCTCCCCGTTATTTTCAGAAAAACACCTGACTGCAAAAAACTACGTTCGCAAACCACCTGCCTGTTCTTCCGGCGGGACAACGCGCGGCTTGCGATCCTCATCGACCGCCACATAAGTTAATTTCGCCTCGGTCACTCTCACGCAGACCGGCATGGCCGGATCGCGCTGCGCGTACACCTCGACATCCACCGTAATAGAGGTGCGCCCCACCTTCTCGATGCGCGCATAGAAACTGACGACGTCTCCCATGAACAGGGGTTGCCTGAACAGGAAAGAGTTAACGGCTACCGTCGCCACCCGTCCGCGTGCGCGATGAACTGCGGGTATGCTGCCCGCGATATCCACCTGCGCCATGATCCAGCCGCCGAACACATCGCCGGTATAGCTGCAATCGGAGGGCATCGCCACCACGCGCAAGGTTGGCTGGCGCGACGGCAGAACCGTGATAGGCTGTTCGTCCTTCACCTAGCGCCGCTCATAAAGCTGTTTGATTTGCCCTGCAAAACGCCGTGCCACTTCATCGCGTTTGAGTTTCAGCGTTGGTGTGAGCAGGCCGTTTTCTATGCTCCATGGCTCGCGCAGAATCAGCACACGATTAACTTTCGCGTAGCCGGGGAAGGCGCGCAGATTGATGGCAATGCGCCGCAGCACCTTGGCTTCCACACGGCTGTCCGTCAACGCCTCCGGCATATCGGCGCGAATACCCACCTCATGGGCAAAATGCAGCCACACCTCCGGATTCAGCACCGCCAGCGCGATCAGATAGGGATGAGCCTCACCGAAAACCATCACCTGATCGAACAAGGGGTCATGCAGTATCGCCAGTTCCATATCGGTGGGCGGGATTTTTTCGCCATTCGACATGACGATAATCTCCTTGAGACGCCCGGTGATATAGACGTGCCCGCTGTCACTGATATGCGCGATGTCACCGGTGTTAAGCCATCCGTCTGGGCCTATGGCTTCTCGGGTCGCCTCTTCGTTGTTCCAGTAACCCAGCATCACATTCGGGCCCTTCACCTGCAATTCATTCTGCGCACCCAGCCGTATTTGCACATCGCGTACAGGTTGTCCGACGCTCTCAGGGTAGTTATTCTCCAGATGATTGCCGGTGATCACCGGGCTGGTTTCCGTCAGACCATAGCCCTGCACGATGGGCAGGCCGAGGCCGACGAACACATGCGATATTTCCGATGACAGCGCCGCGCCGCCGCTGATGGCGACGCGCAGCCGGCCACCCAGCTTGTCGAGTATTTTTTGCGCCACCAGCTTTTGCAACAAGGGCCAGAGCAGAAACGAAGGATGCCAGCCGCCCCGCCCCTGCTCATGCTCGAAACGCGCCCAGCCTGTCTCCACCGCCAGATTGAACATCTTACGGCTTAGCGATGACCCCTCTTCCAGCTTGACGCGTATCGCGCCATACACGCGTTCATAGATGCGTGGCACTGAAATCAGCAGGGTCGGGCGTATGGTCTGCAAGTCTTCCGACAACTGCGGGATGGAACGCGCGAAAGCCACCGTCGCACCGGTCATCACGGTCAGGTAATAACCCAGCGTGCGCTCGAAGGTATGCGACAGTGGCAAGAAGGACAGAAACAGGTCATCGCCGTTCACGGCGAAGGTGTGCAGACAGGCATGCGCATTGCTGAGCATATTGGCGTGACTGAGCATCACGCCCTTGGGCTTGCCGGTGGTACCCGAGGTGTAGATGATGCTGGCCAGCTCGTTCATCCGGCAGGGCGGTGCGGGCACCAGAGACGCGTCAGGCGGCAGGAACTCCGCCATGGTTTTCAAGCGGGGTTCATACGCCTGCATGGATGTAACAGTCCCCGAGGTATCGCTCAGGTTTTCCACGCTGACGAAACACAGCACACCGGCCAGTTGATCGCGCACTGTGCGCAGGGCTTGCCATTGTTCGTCCGTCTCGAACAACAACACCTTCACATCCGCGTTGTTCACGATGTAAGCGACATTATCGGGTCTGTCTACGGTGTATAGCGGCACGGTTACCAGACCCAGCGACATCGCCGCCTGATCGAACGCAATCCATACCGGACAATTGCGCAGCATGATGGCAACGCGGTCACCGCGCTGCAGGCCCAGCCCAGACAAGGCCGCCTGCCAGCGCGCCACTTCAGCCTCCATTTCACGCCAGCTAAGATCACGCCAGGCGTTTTTCCTGAAATGCCGGTAGGCCGTCTTATCCGGCGAACGACGCACGCGCTCCAGAAACAAGCCATGCAGCGTACCCGCCTGCTCGGGTGAAATCACATCCTCCGCCAAAGCAACCATTTCCTGTCCTCTCTAATCCAGAAACAAATCACCCAGCAGCGCCGTGCCGAGCGACACCGCATACTGTTCGAAATCGCTGATACCCGCCTTGCGCAGCACTTCTTCATCGATGTAAAAGTTACCGCTGCCGCTGTCGCCAGTCAATATCCAGTGTGCCGCGTCCGCCACGATGGCAGGCTTGCGCGAGGCGCGCAGCATCTCGGCAGGAAAATTATATTCAATCGCCGCCGTCGCAATCGTGGTGCGCGGCCACAGGCAGTTCACCGCAATTCCGGCATATTCCCGCGCCAGTCCCAGAGTGCACAGGCTCATGCCGTATTTGGACAGGGAATACGCCAGATGCGGCGCAAACCATCTGGCGTCCATGTTGAGCGGCGGTGACAGCGTGAGGATATGCGGATTGACGGCCTTCAGCAAATGCGGGATGCAGGCTTGCGACATCAGAAATGTGGCGCGCGCGTTCACCTCCCACAGCAAATCCAGTTTTTTGGCCGGCGTTTCCAGCGTAGGCGTCAGGCTGATCGCGCCGGCATTGTTGACCAGCACATCGATGCCGCCAAAATGCGCAACCGCCTGCGCGACAGCTGCGTGAATTGCCCGCTCATCGCGCACATTGAGTTCTATCGCCAGCGCCTGCCCGCCCGCCTGAACGACTTCCTCGGCCACCGTATGTATCGTGCCGGGCAGTTTTGCGTGCGGCTGCACTGTCTTGCCGGTGATCACCAGCTTCGCGCCCTCCCGCGCACAGCGCAGGGCGATTTCCCGCCCTATCCCGCGTGTGGAACCGGTGATGAACACCACCTTGTCGCGTAAACCGTTCATCTCCGACAGGCCTGCAACTCTTCCGACGCGAAGTCATCCACCATGATGACCTTGCGGCGCAGCGCATAGTCGCGCTCCAGCTGCAGAGCCTGTTCCGCCGTGATGATACCGATATCACGCGCTTCGGCGATGCGCAGCAATTCTTCCAGCGCTTTCAGCCTGCCCTCCTTGCGCGCCACGCGCAGCCTGTCCTGCAAGGGCTCACACAGCAGCGTGCTGGCCAGTGCCGCCTCCAGCGCACCCAGCGCATCCATCTCGTCGTAAACAGGCGCATCGCGCAGCGATTCGTTTGCCCCCTCGCCCGTCACGCGGGAGAGTGCTGGGGAGAGGGAGTCATGCACGACGGGCAGATAGATGCCTGCCGTCAGCCGGTCGCGCGCCGCTCCGGGTTGCATCAGCAGTGTGGCCACCTCATGGCCGATCTGATCCGAAGGCGGCAGCAAATTTTTCCCCATCGGAAAAATCAATCCGCTCAACACGCCGCGAACCAGTGGATTCGGAAAATTCTGTATCAAGCCGACGAAGGCCTGCTGTATCTGGTACAGCGCATCCTGCATCGCCCAGTGCACCAGCGGCAGATCCTCGGCCGGACGACCGTCATCCGCAAAACGTTTCATCGTCGCCGAGCCCAAGTACAGCAGGCTCAGCACATCGCCCAGACGCCCCGAAATTTTCTCGCGGCGTTTCAGTGTGCCGCCCAACACCGCCATCGCCACATCTGCGCTCAGGGCAAATGCCGTGGAGAAACGCGTCAACTGCTGGTAGTAACTGCGGCACACCACCCCCTTGGGCACGGGGATACCGCGCCCGCCAGACAGCCCGAAGACAAGACTGCGCGCCGCATTGCTCATGACAAAGCCGATGTGTCCAAACAGTGCATCGTCGAACAGATGCAGAGCCGTATCGTGGTCGCGCTCACCTGCGGCTGCGATTTCCTTCAGCACATAAGGATGAGAACGAACGGCGCCCTGGCCGAATATCATCAGCGTGCGCGTCAGGATATTCGCCCCTTCCACGGTGATGGCTATGGGGTTCTGCTGATACAAACGCCCCAGATAATTATCCGGACCGAGGCTGATGCCCTTGCCGCCATGCACATCCATCGCATCGTTGATGACGATGCGCCCGCGCTCGGTAGCGTGATATTTGATGATCGCCGAGATCACCGAAGGTTTCTCGCCCATATCCACTGCCAGCGCGGTCAGCTTGCGCGCCGCATCTACCATATAGGTGTGCGCACCTATACGCGCCAGCGCTTCCTCCACGCCTTCAAACTGCCCTATAGGCATGTTGAATTGCTTGCGTACCCGGCAATAGGCTCCGCTGCTGCGCGCAGCCAGTTTCATGCCGCCTGTGCTGCTGGCCGGCAACGAAATCGAGCGCCCCGCCGCCAGGCATTCCATCAGCATCCGCCAGCCCTGGCCGATGTGTTCCTCGCCGCCGATGAGGTAATCGAGCGGAATAAACACATCCCGCCCCTGGGTCGGGCCATTCAGAAAACCGGAATTTAACGGAAAATGGCGTCTGCCGATTTGCACCCCCGGCGTATCGGCAGGGATCAGCGCGAGCGTGATGCCGCGATTCACGGCACCTCCGAGCAGATGTTCAGGATCGTACAGCTTGAATGCCAGACCGATCAGCGTGGCATTGGGGGCCAGTGTGATGTAGCGTTTCTCCCAGTTCAGACGTATGCCCGGCACGTCACTCATCCCGGCGAATTCGCCCTTGCAGACTATACCGTAATCGGGAATCGCCCCGGCATCCGAACCGGCAAACGGCCCGGTCAGCGCGAAGCACGGCACTTCCTGCCCCCGGGCAAGACGAGGCAGGTATTTTTCCTTTTGCCCAGACGTGCCGTAGTGCAGCAGCAACTCGGCTGGGCCCAGCGAATTGGGCACCATCACCGTCACCGCCGCCGTACCGCTGCGTGACGCGACCTTGCTGACTACGGCGGAGTGCGCCTGCGCAGAAAACGCCAGACCGCCGTACTTCCTGGGGATGATCATGCCGAAGAAGCCTTTGTCCTTGAGGAACTGCCAGACCTCCGGCGGCAAATCGGCGCGCCTATGCGTGATATCCCAGTCATCCAGCATTGCGCACAGTTGCTCGACCTCATTATCGAGGAAGGCCTGCTCCACCGCACTCAGCGCGCACACAGGGTAGGCCAGCAACTTATCCCAGTCGGGATGGCCGCTGAACAGATCACCGTCCCACCACACCGTACCCGCGTTGATCGCCTCCTGCTCGGTGGCGGAGATCGGCGGCATGATCTTGCGGAACAATTTGAGGACGGCCGCACTCACGATGGTGCGACGCAGAAAGGGAACGCCGAACACGACGATGACGGCAAACAACAGAAAATACACCGCTTGCAGTGCTGTCTCAGAGAGACGCGCCTGTATCGCCAGCACAGGCACGATAACCATAATCGCCAACACCCAACTGGTAACCGTCGCGCGAAAGAACGCGAGCAGGGTAAATACGACCAGTGCGGCCAGCATGGTTAACAACGTCATCAGCGCTCTCCTCGATTATTCATGGGTGTCTTACTCTAACGCGAGACGGCATACGGCACAACCCGGAAGACCATGGAGATAACGCATTGTCGCAACCTATATCGGCTCATGCGATATCGGGATGGCGCTCTGATTCAATCGTGCCTGCTCCATCTTGCCGCGATGAAAGTGAGCAGTATGGCTGCAGCCATCAGTCCGAAGACGATACCGACCGAACCCATGCGCTCAGGAACAAGGAGCAGCAGCGCACCCAGCCCCAACATCATCGAACCCGACATCAGTTTCAGCAGCCTGCCTTCGCGCCCTGTGAGCTTTCGCGCACCCAGAGTGCGAGAGAAAACAACGACGATGGCTGCCAGCGGTACAACGTAGATCAGGTTGTAAGCGGCAAGCCAGAAGTAACGAGCCAGAGAAGAAGGCTCGGCAAGGGTAAGGATACGCGTATAAACCATTGGGAATCCGGCCGTACACAGCAACTCGTAGAAATTGGCAGCGACAGCCAGCAACAGTGTCGCGACAATCATCGCCGGCAATCGATCCGTGGCGAGAATGGTACGAGCACGACGAAAGATATCCGTCTTATTCGACTCGGATATCGACAGCGTGAATCCCCGCTCGAACCAGAAGAAGTCCTTGACGTTCACGATGCCGACGAACACCGCCAGCACACCCGCCACCAGAGTGACCCAAGCAAGGTGGCCGAATATCTGGAATACGTTAAGCCATGCGGCCATGAAAGCGAAATACATCAGCCCAGATATCGCAACGAAGATGCCGCCTATGATCAGCATGCGCGCACGGCTTTTCTGATGCGTCATCATCGACAGCAAAAAAAGCAACACGAAGAAGGCACAGGGATTGAAAGCATCGAGTCCGGCCAGCACCAGAGTCAGCATCGGCAGTGAAAGCGAAGCAGCATCTATCGTGCCGACCAACGGGATAGCTATGGTTTCGCTAACGACATCGGGCATCGGCATGGCCAGAGGCTGGCCGGAAAGCTCGCGCATTCGGCATGCATCAAGCCGTTCGCGCAACATTGCACCGGTGGTTTCATCACTGTCCCAGCCGAAATACATCTCGCCGCAAAACATGAACGCAGGCACTCCGGCTTGCCTTCCAGCGGCATCCGCCTCGACTAGTTCACGAAACCGTCGCGCGTTTTCCGAATCGCGAGAAACTTCGAGTTCATGCAGTGTGACCCAAGGCCTGGCCTCTGGAATGGCGCTCACATGAGGATGTGCGGCGATGCAATGCGGACAACTCTGCCCCCAGAAAAAATACAACTGCACCTGCGGCTGCCCGTCCGTGCCGGGTTTGATCCACGGTTCAGCGGCATATACGGTGCAAGACAGTAGCGCAAGCACCATAAACAGTACTCTCGGCGGCAGGACTGAATGGCGGACACCCAGCAGGATCCGGACAAGAAGCGGGAATATCGTAAATACGCCGAGAGCACTCTTCATTTCGCTTTCTCCGCATTGTTTATGTTCGTCTCATTTTGCTCGCTCTACCGCCTGCTCCACCCGTTCCACCGCGATGATTTCCATCCCGTCTATCGGGTGCCTGGGCGCGTTGGCCTTGGGGATGATAGCCGAGGTAAATCCCAGCTTGGCCGCCTCGCGCAGTCGTTCCTGACCGCGCTGCACCGGACGCACCTCACCCGCCAGCCCCACCTCGCCGAACACCACCAGTTTTTCGGGCAGGGGCTTGTTGCGCAGTGAGGACACCATCGCCAGTATCACCGCCAGGTCGGCACCCGGCTCGGTGATCTTCACCCCGCCCACCGCATTAATGAACACATCCTGATCGAAGCAGGCGATGCCCGCGTGCCGGTGCATCACGGCGAGCAGCATCGCCAGCCGGTTCTGCTCCAGCCCCAGCGACAGGCGCTTCACATTGGGCGAGTGCGCCTCGTCGAGCAAGGCCTGGATCTCCACCAGCAGCGGGCGTGTGCCCTCCTGCGTGACCATCACGCAGGAACCGGCGACCTGCGATCCGTGCTGAGACAGAAACATCGCGGACGGATTGCTCACTTCGCGCAAGCCTTTCTCGGTCATCGCGAACACGCCCAGCTCGTTGACCGCGCCGAAGCGATTCTTGAATGCGCGTATCAGCCGAAAGCTGGAATGGGTGTCACCCTCGAAATACAGCACCGTATCGACGATATGCTCCAGCACGCGCGGCCCGGCCAGCGCGCCTTCCTTGGTGACATGACCGACCAGGATGATGGTGATGTTCTGACTCTTGGCGAGGCGGGTGAGCTGGGCTGCGCATTCGCGCACCTGTGCGACCGAGCCGGGCGCGGAGGTCATCTGTTCGGAATAGACGGTCTGTATGGAATCGATCACCACCACGTCGGGCTTATCGGATGCGATGGTCGACTGTATCTTCTCCAGCTGGATTTCCGGCAACAGCCGCAGACTGCGCGCATCCAGAGACAGGCGTCTGGCGCGCAGCGCGATCTGCTGCGCCGATTCCTCGCCGCTCACGTAAAGGGTATTCTGATGCGCAGACAGGTGCGCCAGCACCTGCAGCAGCAGCGTGGATTTGCCGATACCCGGATCGCCGCCGATCAGCACCACCGCACCCGCCACCAACCCGCCGCCCAGCACCCTGTCAAACTCGTTAATGCCAGTCGGGATGCGCGGCATTTCCTCAGCCGCCACGTCGCTGAGCATCTGCACTTTTCCACTCGCCGCCAGCGCGGAGAAGCGGTTGCCACCCTTGACCACAGGATCCGCCACCGATTCGATCAGCGTGTTCCACTCCATGCAATGCGGACACTGTCCCTGCCATTTCGCCGTCTGCCCGCCACACTCGGTACAGGAATAAATCGTTTTTGCCTTCGCCATGCCCCCTCCGGAATGTCAGCACAATAGCGCACAATTGCTCTGCAAGCCAAACAGATGTACGCCGCAACAGCTAGGCATTCCGGCATATTGACAGTCAAAAACACCGCAGTGATACTCATCCGGCAACAACAGCCCATTGTTTCGTGCTCGTTCGGGGGGACGAAGCCGAAACAATCCAGCACTCCCCCGCAAGGAGATCGACATGTTTGCATCAGACCGATACATTCGAGTATGCAAGAGGGCGGCATTCAGCGCCCTGATACTGTCCGCGACACTGGGATGGCAGAACGCGAGCGCGGCGGTGACCAAGGTCACGCTTGCGCCATCCGTCAAAACCTACTCCGGCGACTGCCCCGTCAAAATCACCTTCAAAGGCACTATCACGGTAAACGCACCGGGAACCGTCAGTTACCTCTATACCCGCAGCGATGGCGCTACCGACACGAGGATCAAAAAGCTCAAATTCATGGCCGCCGGTTCAAAAAACATTTCCACCACATGGACGCTGGGCGGCCCGACACTGCCCGGTTACGAGGGATGGCAGGCGGTCAACATCGCGGGCACGCATATCACTTCTCCGCACGCCGATTTCAGGATATCCTGCGACCCGCCGCTTAACAGCGCAAAGGCCGCGCACGGCAACACGGACTGGCATATCGATACCGCCAACGAATTTCTGTTCGGCAAGGACATGGCCAACAACAGCACGGCGGCCAATTTTGCACCGGCAGGCTGGAACAAGACGCATATCCATGTCGGCCAGACCAATGCCGCGCATTTCTACAATGACACGGCACGGACGGCTGTCGGCGACGACACCGATGCGACCAACGGCATAGACAAGCCCATGCTGTTTTTCTACGCCGGACACGGCAATCCCACCACATGGAACGCGCTCGGCACCAACGGACACCAGAGCGACATGCTGCTGGGCAATATCGCCGGCAACGGGCAGTTGCGCTACTTCTGGCAGTGTTCGTGCGAAACCTTTGCACATGGGCCTCGGGTTTGCAGCGGCGGCGATTGCGATTATTCCGCGCCTGAGAATTTCGACGGCTCGGCCGATTCCGTCGCGATGCGCAATGTCTTCGAGCGCTGGGGGCCGGTCGTAGGCGATGACCTGCGCATGGCCTGCGGCGTATCGACGCTGGCGTATTGCCACGAAAACAACGTCAATGCTATCTGGAGCCAGTTCAACAACCACGGTGCCTCGGTGGCCGAATCCTTCATCAACGGGCTGGGCAGCGCCTCGGTAAAACCGCTGTGCATCACCCGTGGCGGAGCCAATATCGCCAGCACCCCTCTGTACGATGACACCTTCACCAATCGCCGCAACGCTTCGGGCAGCTCTCATCTGCATATACTCTACGCCGGCGGCACGCAGACACAGCCGCCAGTCTTCATATGGAAACCGGAAATGCTGCCGCTCAAGCTGCTGCGCGTACGCCTGATCCCACCAGGCGACCCGGTGGAATTCAAGAACCGCCTGACGCTGGTGCGCAAAGTCGAAAACATCCGCGACAAACAGCTGGCGGGCGGACGTGCTCTGGTACGCCGCAACCCGGAGAGCGGCGCGCTGAATCTGCGTGCCGTCGGCAAGGCTGGCCTCATCGCTGCCAGGGACGTCAAGAGTGATGCGGCTTTGCGAAACAGCGCGATCAATTTCGTGCGCAAGCTGGGCTGGACGGGTGAGGACAGCGGCGCCATCCGTTCCGGCAAGCTGCTGACGGCCAGCATGCCGGTCGGCGGCAAGGCATCGGATATCACCCACGGAGAGAAAGGCACCGTGGTGACGATCAGCCGGCGTATCAAAAACGGCAATCAGACGCTGGATGTGTTCGGTCAGGGCGGCCGGATCGACGTCATGCTGACCGGCGACGGCAGGGTGCAGTCCGCCTCCCGCACCTGGCGGCAGGCACAGATCGCTCGCGAAGAGATTGCGATAAAACCGTATGCTCAGGCACTGAAAGAGGCGCAGCGCCAGCTGCAAAAGGCCGACGCCTATAAACTCGCGGACTGGCGTTTCGGCTACAAGGAAGAGGCCGCCAATGTTGCACAGGCGGAACTGGCCGCGATCTTCGAGTTTGACTTCGTACCGAAAGACCGCGAACAACTGCTGGACTTCCCTCCGCAACAGGTCGAAATTTCCGCAGAAATGAAATAACCCTCAACATGCCAGCCGCCGCGAGCGGCTGGCCTGTTCACCCTTATCGATCTCCCCGCGCGGTTCCACAAGGCTGTCGGAATATTCACATTAATCCATGTCAGTCGCGTAAAATTGCGGGCGAACCATAGCGCCGCCCACAACCATACATCTATCGTGTCCACAGAAGTCGCCCGTTTTTTCTCTGAGCAAAGTCCGCTTGCCACCGAAGTGTCATCATTCCGCCCGCGCGCGCAGCAGCGGGAAATGGCGTTGGCCGTCGCCGGGGCGATTAAGGACAATGCGATTCTGGTGGCCGAAGCCGGCACCGGAACCGGCAAGACCTTCGCCTATCTGGTTCCGGCGCTGCTGGGCGGCGGCAAGGTGATCATCTCCACCGGCACCAAAAACCTTCAGGATCAATTGTTCCAGAAGGATCTGCCCATGGTGCGCGATGCCCTGAAAGCCCCTGTTTCCATCGCGCTGCTGAAAGGCCGCGCGAACTATGTATGCCACTATCATCTGGAACGCGCGCTGAACGACGGCCGTTTCGCCACGCGCGAAGATGTCAAACATCTGAACAAGATCAAAAAATACGCCAAGGTGAGCAGTTCCGGCGACAAGAGCGGCATCGCCGATGTGCCGGAGAACGCGCCTATCTGGCTGCAGGTGACCTCGACGCGCGACAACTGTCTGGGACAGGAATGCCCCAACCACAAGGAATGCTTCGTGCTGCACGCGCGCACCGAGGCGATGAAGGCCGACATCGTGGTGGTCAATCACCATCTGTTTTTCGCCGATGTAATGCTGCGCGATGAAGGCGTGGCGGAACTGCTGCCTGCCTGCAACACGGTGATCTTCGACGAGGCTCACCAGTTGCCGGAAACCGCCAGCCTGTTCTTCGGCGAGAATCTGTCCACCTCGCTGTTGCTTGATCTGGCCCAGGACACGCGCATCGAGGCGCTGACCTCCGCCAAGGATTTTGCGGCGCTCCCCAAGGCCTGCGACGAACTGGACAAGGCCGCGCGCGATCTCAGACTGGTGTTCAAGAAGGAAGGCCGGATGGCCGCCGTGGCGACCGAAAACTTCAAGGATTTTGCGCCCGCACTTAAAAATCTCGGCGAGAAGCTGACACAGATCGGCAGCCTGCTGGAAAAGCAGGCCGAACGCAGCGAAGGGCTGGAAAACTGCTGGCAGCGCGCGCAAGCTTATGGGCTGCAATTGAAGAACTGGCAGGAAGACAAGGCGGACGACAGGGTGCGCTGGCTGGAGATATTCCACCACTCGCTGCAACTGAACAGCACACCGCTGTCCATCGCGGAAATCTTCGAGAAGCAGATAGGCGGCCATGCGCGCGCTTGGATATTCGCCTCCGCGACGCTGGCGGTAAAACAGGATTTCTCCCACTATCAGAGCGAGATGGGGCTGCTCAACGCCAGAACCGCCTGCTGGGACAGCCCCTTCGATTACGGCGCGCAAGCGCTGCTGTATGTCCCGAATAACCTGCCGGAACCCAACAGTGAGGGTTATACCGATGCAGTCGTGCAGGCGGCCCTGCCCATGCTGGAAGCCAGCCGCGGCCGCGCCTTTCTGCTGTTCACCAGCCTGCGCGCGATGCAGCGCGCCCATGAAATTTTGCAGGCCGAATTCGACCGGCGCGGCTGGGATTACCCGCTGCTGTTGCAGGGAGAAGGTTCGCGCAACGAACTGCTCTCCCGCTTCCGCGAACACGGCAACGCCGTGCTGCTGGGCAGCCAGTCGTTCTGGGAAGGCGTGGACGTGAGAGGCGAAGCGCTGTCGCTGGTCATCATAGACAAACTGCCGTTCGCCCCGCCGGACGACCCTGTGCTGGCCGCGCGCATCGCACAGATCAGCAAACAGGGGCGCAACGCCTTCATGGAATACCAGCTGCCGCGCACCATCATCACCCTGAAGCAGGGTGCGGGACGACTGATCCGCGACGAAAACGACCGCGGCGTGCTGATGATCTGCGACCCGCGCATCATCACCAAACAATACGGAAAACGCATCTGGCAGAGCCTGCCGCCGATGAAACGCACCCGTGTGGAAGCGGAGGCGGTGGCGTTTTTCAATCCTGAAAAAAACGGCTAGTCCACGAAAAACACGAAAGGCACGAAAGGCACGAAAGGCACGAAAAAATTCAAATAAACATCCCCCTTCGGCAAATCAAACGCCATGCAACAGACCGGATATTTTTTGCAAACCATCTAAGTTGGGCTAATCCTCTGCACGGGCAGTTTCGTGCTTTTGTGAGCATCCGCTATGCGGATTGCCTGCTTACCCCATTTCGTGTCTTTCGTGGACAAGTTTTATTGTGGCAGCACCAGTTTCGCCACCAGGCCGCCCCCGTCGCGCTGTTCCAGATGAAATTCCCCGTGATGCAGGCGGGCAGCCCGTTCGACGATGGCCAGCCCCAGACCCGCTCCGCTCACATCGCTGCGTGCGGCCTCCAGCCGGATGAAAGGCCGTTTGACGGCTACGCATTGTTCAGCGGGTATACCCGCCCCCCTGTCCATCACCGCCAGCACAGCCTTATCAGCCTCGCTACAGAGTTGTACGGTGATTTCCCCGCCGCCGTATTTGATGGCGTTATCCAGCAGATTGGCCAGTGCACGCTTGAGCAGCAGCGGCCGTACGGTCAGCGCGGTCATGGCCTGTAAGTCAAGCTTGATTGAGCGGCTCGCAGCCGAAAAACCGTTCGTCACTTCGCGAACCAGCGCATCGATTTCAACCTTGGTCGCGTTTTCATTCTCATCCAGACGCGCATAGTCGAGAAACTGCCTTATCACCGCATCCATCTGTTCCACATCCTTGCATAATCCCTCGCGCAGCGAGGCCTCAGAGATCAGCTCCGCAGCGAGCCGCACGCGCGCCAGCGGAGTGCGCAGATCATGTGAGATGCCCGCCAGCACCAGTGCGCGTTCGCGCTCATTGGCGGCCAGATCGGCGGACATCTGGTTGAAGGCGGCAGACACGGCAATCACCTCCTGCGCGCCGCGTTCGGGCAGGGGTAGCGGGGTGCCACCCTGCCCCAGCTGCTGCGCTGACAGCGCCAGCCGCTTCAGCGGATGCACGACCTGACGCGCGATGTAATAGGCCCCCAGCAAAGCCAGCAGCAACACCACACTGCCCCACATCAGCAACGCCTGCGACACGGGATGTTCGAGGCGCTCACTCGGCAACGCCACCCAGAATTCTTCGCTGCCGATAAAAAAACTCACCCACAGTGCTTCGACGCCATTACGCTGTGCGGCAAAACGCGTGTTATCGCCCAAGGTGTGGCGCACTTTTTCCACCATCAGGCGCAATTCCGGCGGATGCCCGGGCAGAGGATCGAGCACCTCGTCGATCTCCGCAATCTGTACCCGCAAGCCTTCCGATTCGGCCAATTCTGCAAGCAATGCACCACGCCACTCCGGTGCGGCAGACATCACGGCGGCACGGGTGAGGTTGACTACAGACACCACCAGTTGCGCCATTTGCCGGCTACGCGGCTCCTGCTCTGCATGACGGAAAATTGCCACGGACGCGGCCAGCGACAGCACAATCAATATGACTATCAGCAGAAAAGCGCGCGACAGCAGGGAGCCGGGCAAGGGGATGCGCATTATTTTGAGCCGTCCGGCACGAACACATAACCATGCCCCCATACCGTCTGGATAAAACGCGGCTGGCCGGGTTCGGGTTCTATCAGTTTACGCAGGCGCGAGACCTGCACGTCTATTGCACGATCGAACGGGTCGTGATCGCGGCCGCGCGCCAGCTCCATCAGCTTGTCGCGCGACATGGGATGACGCGGATGCGTGACCAGCACTTTGAGCAGTGCGAATTCCCCTGTGGTCAGGGGAAGCTGCTCCCCCGCCCTGAGCAACTGGCGCGTGGCCAGGTTCAGTTCACAATCGCCGAAGCTGACGGTCTTCTCTTCGCTGTCGGGCGCGCCTATAGCCTGCATCCCCTTGCGGCGCAGCACGGCGTGGATGCGCGCCACCAGTTCGCGCGGATTGAACGGCTTGGGCAGGTAGTCATCCGCGCCCATTTCCAGCCCGATGATGCGGTCTATTTCATCACCCTTTGCGGTAAGCAGTATCACCGGCACGTCCTCACCTGCCGCGCGCAGACGGCGCAAGATCGCCAGTCCGTCTTCATTGGGCAACATCAAGTCCAGTATCAGCAGGGAATAGCGATTGAGCAGCAAAGCCCTGTCCATTGCGGCGCCGTCGTTTACAGCCTTGGCGCTGAAACCCTGTTCGCCCAGATAGCGCAGCAGCAGCTCGCGCAGCCGTGCGTCGTCATCGATGATCAGTATGCGCTGAGGATGAGTCATGGCGGCATGATACACAGAAGTCGGAAGGAAGAGGAACGAGGACTGAGGGCTGATGCCGCAGGGGAATTCCCGCGAAACAACGGAGCTAAAGCTCCTGTTTCTGAGTGAAGGGCTGAGGACTGAGGGCGGAAACAAGTTGTTACAACTTACTACCTCAGAAAAACACTTTATTTACATCTTGAATCTACTATGCCTTACACGCCCTGATCGGCACCCTGTTTAACCCATCACCAGGAGATGCATCATGAACACGATACTCAAGACGATAATCGCCGCCGGCATCATTGCCTCGTTCAGTCTGAGCGCCATGGCGGCAGATACCATGCCCTCCATGCAGGAGCATATGGAGCGGATGAAAACCATGACACCCGAAGAGCGCGCCAGGGAACGCGAGGAAATGCGCCAGAAAATGCAAGACCTGACCCCCGAACAGCGCGCCGAAAAACGCCGTGAAATGCACGAATCTTTTGAGCAGATGTCACCCGATGAACGCCGCGCGATGCACAAGACTATGCGTGACGACATGAAGCGTATGCCCCCGGAAGAACGCGCCCGCAATCATGAAAAGATGCGCGAGCACTGGGACAAGATGCCGCCGGAGGAACGCGCAGCCATGCGCGGGAAAATGCAGGAATACGGGCAGGATATACCTGCGGAAGAACGGGCGGAACGTCGCCGTGAAATGCGTGAGCGTTTCGATAAAATGTCGCCGCAGGAACGCCGAAAACTCAAACGCGACATGCAGTGCGAGCTGCCACCCGCCGGGATTTCCGGCAAAACACCGGATGCAACACCCGTCAAATAAGCCTGCCTGACACCATTCTCCTGCTCTTCTCTCTCCCGCATGAGGGAGAGGAGACTGCGCGCTAAGCGGTCGAATTTATTTCTTGTCCGCTTCGCCCTGTTTATCCGTTTTTTCGCTGTCCTGCTGCCATTGTTCATAGCATTCAAGACCGCAAAAATGCGCCACATAGTCCATGGCCTCAGGCGTTTTCGCCTCAGAGAGCGGTACTTCCTTACGGCAAATATCGCACGCTATTTTTTCAACTTCGGGCAATTTATTATCCATTGTCTGACTCCCCTGATATGTTTTTATGGCACGGTGCAGAATATCGGGGAATCGGAGACGACGCAAGCCACACGGCTTAAACCAGCTCACCCCACAAATCGTGCGTATCCGAATCGGTGATCACCACTTCGACCTTGTCGCCCACTTTCAGATGTGACCCGCCATTAATATAAACCTGACCGTCGATTTCAGGCGCATCAGCGAAGCTGCGCGCGATTGCGCCCTCTTCGTCCACTTCGTCCACCAGCACCGTCATGGTCTTACCGATTTTGAGTTTGAGTTTTGCTTCGCTGATCTCTTCCTGCAACCACATCAGACGTGCCAGGCGCTCCTGCTGCACTTCAGGCGGAACGTGGTCCGGCAAGTCGTTGGCGGTAGCGCCCTCCACCGGCGAATAGGCAAACGCACCGACGCGATCGAGTTGCGCTTCTTCGATGAAATCCAGCAGCTCTTCGAACTCCTCCTCGGTCTCGCCGGGGAAGCCGACGATGAAAGTGCTGCGCAGCACCAGCTCCGGGCATATTTCGCGCCATTGTTTGATGCGCTCCAACACGTTATCGCTATTACCGGGCCGCTTCATCAGTTTCAAAATGCGCTGACTGGCGTGCTGAAACGGTATGTCCAGGTAGGGCAATATCTTGCCCTCGGCCATCAGCGGAATCACTTCGTCCACATGCGGATAGGGATAGACGTAATGCAGGCGCACCCATACGCCCAGTTCACCGAGAGCGGCGGCCAGTTCAGTCATGCGTGTTCTGAGCGGTTTGCCGCCCCAGAAGCCGGTGCGATATTTCACGTCCACACCGTACGCGCTGGTGTCCTGTGAGATCACCAGCAACTCCTGCACGCCGGCATTGACCAGATTCTGCGCTTCCTGCATCACATCGCCCACCGGACGGCTGACCAGATCGCCGCGCAGGCTGGGGATGATGCAGAAGGTGCATCTGTGGTTGCAACCCTCGGAAATTTTCAGATAGGCGTAATGTTTAGGCGTGAGGCGTATGCCTTGTGCAGGTACTAAATCCATGTATGGGTCGTGCGGTTTGGGCAAGTGCTGATGCACCACTGCCATCACTTCGTCTGCCGCATGCGGGCCGGTCACCGCCAGTACCCTGGGGTGCGCCTGCCTGACCACATCGCCCTTCGCACCCAGACAACCCGTGACGATCACACGGCCATTTTCCGCCAGCGCTTCGCCTATCGCATCCAGCGATTCTTCCACCGCACTGTCGATGAAGCCGCAGGTATTCACCACCACCAGATCAGCATCCTGATAGCTGGGCGCAATCAGGTAACCCTCGGCGCGCAATCGCGTCAGGATATGTTCCGAATCCACCGTTGCCTTGGGACAACCTAACGACACAAAACCGACCTTGGGGATTGAATTATTCATTTTATTATTCAGATAGCTACGACAATATTGACCAGATATATCGAGGACACGCCCGCCACGATCAACAACACCTGCTCCAGCGTATCGCGCAATCGGGTGCGCTGATGCAATCCGGGAATCAGGTCAGCCACCGCGACATAAAGCATGCTGGCAGCAGCCAGAGCCAACAGGGTAGGCACCACGCTCTGCATGGACTGCAGGGCAAAATACGCCAGCACACCGCCCACCAGCATGGCCAGGCTGGACAGCAAATTGAGCGCCAAAGCTTGCGACTTGCTGTAGCCTGAGTGCAGCAGAATCATGAAATTGCCGACTTCCTGCGGGATTTCATGCGCGATGATGGCCAGCGCGGTAACAAAGCCCAGCTGTACATCGGTCATGAAGGCCGCTGCGATGATCACGCCATCAACAAAATTGTGAAAGGTGTCGCCGACCATGATCATCATGCCGCTGCGGCCATGCGGGGTATTTTCGTGCGGCTCGTGCACCTCGCAATGATCGTGATGACAATGACGCCACAACAACAGTTTTTCCAGCGTGAAGAACAGCAGGATGCCGAACAGAATAGTTCCGCTGAGTTTGACAACGTTATCCGTCAGCTCTATCGCTTCCGGCAGAATATCGAGAAACACCGCGCCCAGCAGCGCGCCGATGGCATAACTGACCAGCGCGTTCACCCAGTGCGCACGCGCATTCAGCGCAAACAAGGCCGCGCTCAAAACGCTGAGCACGCCACCCAGCAGACTGGACGCAATAATCCACAGCAATACGGTCATGTGATTCAGTTAAAGATTCAAGGGCGCGAATTATAGCGGATTGCGCCGCATTCAAAGTGGCTTACGCACCGGACATGCCGCGTGATAGCATCCGACGTTCTCTTTGACCGTTAAAAAAACCATGACCATGCTGCCGATTTTCTCACCGCTGGAAGCCCGTGTACTGGGCGTGCTGATAGAAAAAGAAAAAACCGTGCCGGACACTTACCCGCTGTCGGTGAACACACTGACTCTGGGCTGCAATCAGAAAACCGCGCGCGACCCGATCATGTCCGCCAGTGAGTCTGAGGTGCTGGAGGCCTTGGACAGTCTAAAAAGCCATGCGCTGATCATTGAGTCCAGCGGCGGCCGCGTGATGCGCTACGCCCACAATTCGCGCAGGGCCTTTAAATTACCGGAACAGTCGGTCGCGCTGTTGGCGGTGTTAATGCTGCGCGGCCCGCAGACGGCAGGCGAATTGCGCCTCAATTGCGACCGCCTGCACCCGTTTGGCGACATTTCCTCGGTGGAAGCCTTCCTGAACGAACTCGCTGAAGCCGAAACCCCCTGGGTGGTCAAGCTGCCCAAGCTGCCCGGCTCGCGCGAACACCGCTGGACGCATCTGCTGTGCGGCGAAGTGGATATTGACGCGCAGCAAACTTCCCCGCACTCGGCTCAGTCACGCGGCCAGTCTGACGAAATCGCCGCGCTGCGGGCCGATGTAACAAGACTCGATGAAGAAGTGGCGATGCTGCGCGCAATGATAGAGAAGATAGAACAGTCGTTAGTCGTTAGTCGTTAGTCGTTAGTCGTTAGTCGGAATCATAGCGCGCAGTGAACAACTAATAACTGGCGACTAACGACTACTTTTCTCCAGCCAGATGAACGTACCCTGCCTTCCGGTCACGCCGTCGCGACGGTAGGAAAAAAACTGTTCGGGTTCGCTCCAGGTGCAGCGGTCACCGCCATAAATGGCCGTGATACCCAACTCGTGCAGGCGCAGCCGCGCCAGCGCGTAGAGGTCGGCCAGATACTTCACGCCCCCGCCCTGCAAGTGCGAGGGTGTAAATGCAGCCGCGGCTTGCGGGTCTTGCCGCATAAATTCGCTGCGCACCTCCCCTCCCACCTCGAACGCCTGCGGCCCGATGGCCGGGCCCAGCCAGGCCATCAACCCGTCGGACGGCACGCCCATCGCTTGCACGGTCGCTTCGATCACGCCTGCCGCCAGCCCTTTCCACCCGGCATGTACCGCACCGACCACACTACCCTGCCGGTCGCACAGCAATACGGGCAGACAATCCGCAGTCATCACCACGCACACCCCCCGCCGCGCGATGCAGGCATCCGCCACCGTCCGGCAGCCTGCCCTGTCGGCATCCGCCACCACCGTGCCGTGCACCTGTTCCAGCCATACCGGCTCACTGGGCAATAACGTGTTGAGCGATTGACGGTTACGCGCCACGCTCAGCGGGACATCACCGACATGACTACCGAGATTCAGGCTGGCATAGGGCGCAACGCTGACGCCGCCCCGCCGGGTGGTCTGCAGCGCTCTGACATGGGCAGGCGCAGGCCAATCGGGGATGATTAAACAGTCACTCAAACTCATTCAACGCGCTGTCGATTTGTTTCAGCAACTGCTGCATATCCTCAGGCATGGGCGCATGCCATTCCATCAGCTCGCCGCTGACGGGATGCTCAAGCGCCAGACGGGTGGCATGCAAGGCCTGACGCGGGAAACCGGTCAACAGATCACGCAATTGCGGCACGCATTTCTGCGGGCCTTTCAGATACACGCTGTCGCCAACCAGAGGGTGTTTGAGATAGCTAAGATGCACGCGTATCTGGTGCGTGCGCCCAGTCTCCAGGGTGCAGCGCAGCAGAGTGCAACTGGGATAGGATCGTTCAACCTTGTAGTGTGTCACGGCTTCCTTGCCCGTTTCGATCACCGCCATTTTGACCCGATTCGACGGATGACGGCCTATAGGCTGATCCACATAACCGCCATGCTGCAACTCGCCATGCACTAAAGCCAGATATTCGCGCTTCACGCTACGCTCCTGCAACTGACGCACCAGATTGGTTTGCGCGATCAGCGTCTTGGCAACCACCAGCAAACCGCTGGTATCTTTGTCCAGGCGGTGCACAATACCGGCGCGCGGCACGGCTGCCAGTTGTGGCGCATGATGCAGCAGCGCGTTCAGCAGGGTACCCTGCCAATTACCGCTGCCGGGATGCACCACCAGACCTACCGGCTTATTGATCACCAGCAGCGCGTCGTCCTCGTAAACGATGTCCAGCGGGATGTCTTCGGCCAGATAAGGCTGCTCGGCGAGGGTCGATTGCGGCAATACCTCCAGCTTCTCGCCCCCCCAAACTTTTTGTTTTGAAATGGCGGGAGCGCCGTCCAGCAACACTTGTTGCTGGGCAACCCACTCCTGCAATCGGCTGCGCGAATAT
>Ga0209231_1000397_pt1 | contig 25137 bp, 21 predicted proteins | sample Deesub45470m_DNA_FD_188086 | JGI IMG/M metagenome (GOLD analysis project Ga0209231, IMG submission 188086) | Deep subsurface microbial communities from North Pacific Ocean - 450_OLKR46/470m Metagenome (SPAdes) (version 2) | ecosystem: Environmental > Terrestrial > Deep subsurface > Unclassified ... | reverse complement strand
ATCTCCCGGTGGCCGACCTCGGCGACAGCGCAACCCTGAGGGTCGGCGAATGGGTAATGGCCATCGGCAACCCCTTCGGGCTCGAACAGACGGTCACCGCCGGCATCGTCTCGGCCAAGGGGCGGGTCATCGGCGCCGGCCCCTACGATGATTTCATCCAGACCGACGCCTCGATCAATCCCGGCAATTCCGGAGGACCTCTGTTCAACACCGACGGCAAGGTGGTCGGCATCAATACCGCCATCGTCGCCAGCGGCCAGGGGATCGGATTCGCCATTCCGGTCAACGCCGCCAAGAACATCATCGACCAGCTGAAGAAAACGGGGCACGTCGTTCGCGGCTGGCTCGGCGTCAGCGTCCAGACGGTCACGGAGGAGCTGGCGGCTTCCTTCGGTCTCCAGGACGCCACCGGCGCCCTGGTCTCGGAGGTGATCAAGGACTCCCCGGCGGAAAAGGGCGGTATCCAGGGCGGCGACATCATCCTTTCCTTCAACGGCAACCCCGTGGATGCCCTCAACGATCTGCCGCGGCAGGTCGCCGACACCCCCGTCGGCACCCTGGCCCGAATCGAAGTCTTTCGCAACGGCAAGACCCGCACCCTGACGGTGACCGTCGGTCGCCTCGAGGAAGAGTCGGAGGCCGGTCAGATCCAGGAGGCGGGCCAGGGGGCCCTCGGCCTCGCCGTCACCGATATGACGCCGGAGATTGCACGCCAGTACGGAATCGAAGAGAGCAAGGGGGTGCTGATTACCGGCATCGATCCTTCGGGGACGGCGGCCGCGGCCGGATTGCGTCCCGGCGACCTGATCCTCGAAATGAACGGCCGGGAGATCGCCGCCCTCAAGGATTACCGTGCCGCGCTCGCCCAGGTGAAGAGCGGTCAGGTTTTGCGGCTGTTGATCCGGCGCGGCGAGAGTCTCCTCTATGCCGCGGTCCGGGCGCAGTAACGCCGTCCCGTATTTGATGACCAGGGGCGCGGGCTCCGGACGATTCCGGGGCCCGCACCTTTTCGGCCGTGGCCGGGAGGGGTGGAGAGAAGCATGCGATCCGTGTTCTACCCGACGCTGGTCAACGGCCCCTTCGGCGATCCGGCCTTCTACGTGCGCCTGGCGCACCGCGGCGAGGCTCTCCTCTTCGATTGCGGCGATCTCCATCTCCTGAGCACCCGGCAACTCCTCAAGCTCTCGGCGGTCTTCGTCTCCCACGGCCACATCGACCATCTGATCGGCTTCGACCTCCTGCTGCGCAGCTTTCTCTGCAGCCGCAAGCCCCTGCTTCTCTACGGTCCGCCGGGGTTCAGTGTCCAGATCGGTCACCGCCTGGCCGGCTACACCTGGAACCTGATCGAGAGCTATCCGCTGACGGTGATCGTCCGCGAATGGGGAGCGGAGACGGGGGTCGAGGTCCGTTTCCGGGCGGCCGGGGGTTTCCGGGCGGAAACGGCGCGGGACTGGCCCTGCCCCGACGGGATCCTCATGGAGACTCCGGCCTGGCGGGTGCGGTGCACCCCCCTGGACCACGGCGGAATCGTCTCGCTGGCCTTCCTTCTCGAGGAGCCGCTGCACGTGGCGGTGCACAAGGACGCCCTGGAGAGCCGCGGCTACGCCCCCGGTCCCTGGCTGAATCGCTTCAAAGACCGGGTGCGGCAGGGGGCGGGGGGAGGAGAGGTCGTCCCAGTCCCTCTCGTGGCCGGGGGGGCGCAGGGGGTGGAGCTGGAGGAACTCTGCCGGCAGATCGCCCATACCGAGCGGGGAATGAAGGTCTGCTACGTGACCGACGCCTCCCCCTCGGAGGAAAATCTCCGGGCGATCGAGGCGCTGGCGGCCGACGCCCACCTCCTGGCGATCGAAGCCACCTTCGCCCGGCGCGACCATTCCCGGGCCGTGGAGCGCAACCATCTCACCGCAGCTCTGGCAGGCGACGTCGGTCGCCGGGCGCGGGCAGCGCGCCTCCTGGTCTTTCATCATTCTCCCCGCTATCTCGATTTCCCCCAGTTGCTGCGTCTCGAGGCCGAAGAAGCCTTTGGCGGCGGTGCTTGAGCATCGGCGGGGCGCCGTCAGTCAGGCCTTCCCAACTCTTTTCCGCGGTCGCCGCTCCCTGTGCAAAAGCACAGTGTATTTATCAAAATCCTGTGATAACTTTGCCTTATGCGCCTGGCACTCAAACATCAGATCATCCTCGCTCCGGCCACGATCCTGTTGCTGATGACTCTTCTTCTCAGCTTTCTCCAGTACACCTACTGGGACCTGTCGGTGAAGCGTCAGGAAGCGCGGAGGCTCGGGACGGTCTTCATCGCCCTCGCCGAGGCCGATCTGGCGACGCAGCGAATGCAGGGCTTTGCGCAGCACCTCGGTCGCGACCCCTACCTCGAGGTCGGCAGCCTCGCGGAAGTCACCGAACTCTACCGCTATCTGTCCGCGGCCCTGCAGCGCATCACCGAGTTGCTCCCTCTCCCCGACCAGACCCTCGCCCTGCTGAAGCAGGCGCAGTACGATCTCAACCCCGAGAACGGACTGGACGCCCAGCGGATTCTCGATGCCGTCGCCCTGCTCCGTCCCCAGCTCAGCACCCTGGCCGAGGCGAGCCAGAATCAGCGGCAGAAGCTGCGCGGCGTACACAATCAGGACATCGACGAACTGGTGGCCCGTACCGCCTTCGTCTCCATCGTCGTTCTCGGAACCGCCATCCTGGTGGGGATCTTCCTCTCCCTCTATTTCGCCCGCCGCATTCTGCGGCGGATTCAGAGCCTCTCGGAGAGCGCCGGCCGCATCGCCGCCGGCGATCTCTCCCCCCCCACGCCGCCGCCAAAGGTGCGCGACGAACTCGACGGCCTCACCCTCTCCATCAACCGCATGACCGAGCGCCTGATCCGCGTCGTCGGGACGGAAAAGCTCCTCGAGGGGGCCGAGGAGGAGCGGCGGCGCATCGCCATGGACATCCACGACCAGACCCTCTCCGATCTCTCGGCGATCCGCCGCGATCTCGAGGGGATCGACTGCCCCGAAGCTCCCGGTCTCGCCGAGGATCTGCAGCGGGCCATGGCCAATCTGCGGGAGGTGATGGACGATCTCCACCCCCAGACCCTCGACATCCTCGGTCTCGGTGCCGCCCTTCAGTCGCATCTGGAGAGCCACCTCGCCAAGGGAAGCCTTCCCCGGTATCATCTCTACAGCGCCCCGGAGGTCGAGACCGCAGGCCTTTCCCGCCTGGCTCTCCTCTCCCTGTATCGCATCGCCGTCGAGGCGATCCACAATGTCATCAAGCACGCCGGCGCCAGCCGCTACGAGATCAACCTCGACCGTCGCGGCGATACGGTCGTCCTCTCCGTCGAAGACAACGGCAGCGGCTTCGAACCGGCAGAGCGCTTCGGGGGCGGCGGGCGCGGCCTTTACAACATCCGGGAGCGGGCCCGGGGGATCGGCGCCGCCGTCGCCTGGGGCCCGTCGCGGTTTTCGACGGGGACCCGCTTTGAACTGACCCTCCCTCTCGAAGGGGAAAAGGAGAGCATATGAAAACCCTCACCATCCTCATCGCCGAGGACAATCCCAAGGATTTCGAGTTTCTCGAACAGATCCTGCGGGAATGGGACGAACCCTGCCGCATCGAGCGCGCCCACAACGGAAAAGTGGCCCTCGAGATGGCGCTCAAGGAAGAGCTGCCGCTGGTGGTCAGCGACATCCAGATGCCCGAGCTCAACGGCATCGAATTCGCCCGGGAGTTGTGGGAGAAAAAGCCGGAGGCGCGCATCGTCCTGTGGAGCCAGTTCAAGGACGAGATGTACGTCCGTTCCCTGGCGCGGATCGTCCCCCCGGAAACGGTCTACGGCTACATCCTCAAGTCCAATCCCCGGGAGCGGATCTCGGCGGCCATCCGCACCGTTCTCATCGACGACCAGTGCTGGGTCGACCCCGAGGTCCGCAAGGTTCAGGGACGGACCGGGCACAGCCAGACCGCCCTCTCGGACATCGAGTACGAAGCCCTGGTCGACATCTCCCTGGGGCTCACCGACAACCTCATCGCCCAGCGTCGCTATCTCTCCCGGCGCGGGGTGCAGAGCCGTCTCAATTCTCTCTACAACAAGCTCGGCCTCGACCAGGAGCAGTTCCACGGCGAAAAATTCGGCGAGGCCTTCAACCTGCGCAACCGGGCGGTGGCGCTGGCGGTGCGCCGCGGACTGATCAATGCCTTCGAACTCGAGCATGAGGAAGAGGAGCTGCAGGGGTGGCTCAAGCGCTTCAAGGCGACGCAGCGCCAAAGCTGACGGTTGCCGCACCGCGGCCGCCGTTACGGCCAGGGTCAATGTAGGAGCGTCTTTAGGCGCGATAAACACGAAAGGCCCGCCACTCCAGGGAGTGGCGGGCCTTTCGTGTTTTAGAGGCACCGATCAATGGTAAAAAGATCTAACCACTTATCGGCAGCGCGCCTCGGGAGGGGCGGAGCAGAAGGCGGCTGGGCCTTCTGTACGGAGCGTTTCTGCCTCGTCGGACGGGGAAGTAATATCTGTGATATATGGTACTTAGATGTATTTTTTGCTGCTTTTTTAGTTTTTGCAATAGTTAGTGCTTGACATCGGTATACGGTATGTTTTAGCTTGGCCAAGTGGTCTTACCACATGAGGCAGATACCGATAAGACCCTGTCCAAGTCCAAGGAGTCGATACCATGAAAATTCTCGCGTTGAACTGCGGCAGTTCCTCGGTGAAATACCAGCTCTTCGACTGGCAGCGCCAGGCGGTGATCGCCAAGGGGATGGTGGAGAGGGTGACCATCGAAAACGCCTTCATCGTTCATGAAGTGCCGGGGAGCGAGACCTACCGCCAGGAGCACGAGTGCCCCGACCACAGGGTGGCGGTGCAGCTGATTCTGCGCACCCTGGTCGCCGCCGGCCACGGCGTCATCCGGGAGATCTCCGAGGTCTCGGCGGTGGGGCACCGCGTGGTGCACGGCGGCGAAAAGTTCGCCCGTTCGGTCCGCATCGACGATGCCGTCCTCGCCGCCATCAAGGAGATGCAGCACCTGGCCCCCCTGCACAACCCCCCGAACATCGCCGGAATCGAGGCGGCCCAGGCCGTCCTCCCCGCCGTCCCCCACGTCGCCATCTTCGACACCGCCTTTCACCAGACGATGCCGAAACACGCCTACACCTATCCTCTCCCCTACGAGTGGTACGAGAAGCACGGCGTGCGGCGCTACGGCTTCCACGGTACCAGCCATCTCTACGTCTCCAAGCGGGCGGCAGCCATCCTCGGCAAGGACCCCGCCGACTGCCGGCTGGTGACCATGCACATCGGCAACGGCGTCTCCCACTGCGCCATCAAGGGGGGAATCTCCGTCGACACCTCCATGGGCCTGACCCCTCTCGAAGGGGCGGTGATGGGGACGCGCTGCGGCGACATCGATCCGGCGATCCCCGCCTTCATCATGGAGCGCGAGGGGCTCACTGCCCTCGAGCTCGACTCCTGCCTCAACAAGAAATCTGGGATTTTTGGCATCACCGGCGCCTACACCGACCGGCGCGACGTCATCGCCGCCGCCGAAAAGGGGTGCGAGCGCAGCCGGCTGGCCATCGAGATCGAGGGATACAGGCTGCGCAAGTACGTCGGCGCCTACGCCGCCGCCCTCGGCGGTCTCGACGCGGTGGTCTTCACCGCCGGGGTCGGCGAGATGAGTCCGCTGGTGCGGGAGAAGACCCTCGAGGGTCTGGAATTCCTCGGCATCCGCCTCGACCATGAAAAGAACCGCCAGACCATGACCCGAAAACGGGAGACGATCATCACCACGGCCGATTCCCCGGTCAAGGTCATCGTCATCCCTACCGACGAGGAGCGGGTCTTCACCGAGGACGTGGCCGCCATTCTCGCCGGGACCTACACCGACCACATGCATTTTCAATATTCCTTCAGCCGCCGGGATTTCGCCTGCCAGGCCGCCTGAAACGGAGAAAAGGACCCAGGAGGCAAAGTCATGGGAAGAGCCGTCAAACACCCGAAAAAGTTCATTGTCTCCTGCCGCGTCGACGACGAGGAGATGCGCCTTCTCGTCGAGAGGGCCCGAAGCGAGCGCACCAATATCTCGGAAATGCTCCGCCGCAGTCTCGAGCTTTGCGAAGAGTCCCCTGCCATGGAACAGCGCCGCGTCAACGCCTGATACACCTTAAATCCCGAACGAAATTTCAACGCAGAGTCGCAGAGGGCGCTGAGGGCGCAGAGAACACCCTCAAAAAGTGATCCCCTGCTGTTGTCCCTCTCTGCGCCTCCCCGTCTCGGCGTCAAATGGCCTCTGGTCAGGCGGAGGCCGTCCATTCATTCAAGGTAAAGGAGAACACGATGTCCCGGAAAATGGTCACCATCGACGGCAACACCGCCGCCGCCCACGTCGCCCACGCCACCAACGAGGTCATCGCCATCTATCCGATCACCCCCTCTTCGGTGATGGGGGAGATCTCCGACGCCAAGAGCGCCGTCGGCCAGAAGAACATCTGGGGGACGGTCCCGAAGGTCGTGGAGATGCAGTCGGAAGGGGGGGCCGCCGGAGCCGTGCACGGCGCTCTGCAGGCCGGCGCCCTGACGACGACCTTCACCGCCTCCCAGGGGCTGCTGCTGATGATCCCCAACATGTACAAGATCGCCGGCGAGCTCACTCCGACGGTCTTCCACGTCAGCGCCCGCGCCATTTCGGCTGCCGCCCTCAACATCTTCGGCGACCACTCGGACGTCATGGCCTGCCGCCAGACCGGCTGGGCGATGCTCTGCTCCAACAACGTCCAGGAGGTCATGGACTTCGCCCTCATCGCCCAGGCCGCGACCCTTGAGTCCCGCGTCCCCTTCATGCACTTCTTCGACGGCTTCCGCACTTCCCACGAAATCCAGAAGGTCGAGGAGCTGACCCCGGACGACATGCGCCACCTGATCGACGACGAGCTGGTGCGCGCCCACCGCGCCCGGGCCCTCTCCCCCGATCGTCCGGTGCTGCGCGGCACCGCCCAGAATCCCGACGTCTACTTCCAGGGGCGCGAGTCCGTCAACAAATTCTATACCGCCATCCCCGCCATCGTTCAGAAGCAGATGGACAAGTTCGCCAAACGCCTGGGGCGCCAGTACAACCTCGTCGACTACGTCGGCGCCGCCGACGCCGAGCGCGTCATCGTCATCATGGGCTCCGGCGCCGACTGCGTCGAGGAGACCGTCCTGCACCTCGTCGCAAAGGGGGAGAAGGTCGGCCTGTTGAAGGTCCGCCTCTTTCTCCCCTTTCCTCTCGAGCAATTCGCCGCGGCGCTGCCGAAAACGGTGCGGAAGATCGCCGTCCTCGACCGCACCAAGGAGCCCGGCTCGCGCGGCGAGCCCCTCTACCACGAGGTACGCACCGCCATCGGCGAGGCGATGGAGCAGGGGCTTCTCTCCCTGCCGCGCTACCCGGGCATCGTCGGCGGCCGCTACGGCCTCGGTTCCAAGGAATTCACCCCGGCGATGGTCAGGGCGGTCTACGACAACCTGGCGGCAGAGAAGCCGAAAAACCACTTCGTCATCGGCATCCATGAAGACGTCACCGGCAGCAGCCTCGTCTGGGACGGGGCCTTCAAGGTCCCGGCGACCTCCTATTCGGCGATGTTCTTCGGTCTCGGCAGCGACGGCACCGTCGGCGCCAACAAGAACTCCATCAAGATCATCGGCGAGTCCACCGACAACAACGTCCAGGCCTACTTCGTCTACGACTCCAAGAAGGCCGGCAGCATGACCACCAGCCACCTGCGCTTCGGCAGGGAGAAAATCCGCTCCCCCTATCTCGTCGACTCCGCCGACTTTGTCGCCTGCCACATGTTCGCCTTCCTCGAGCAGTACGACATGCTGAAAAACGCCAAGGAAGGGGCGACCTTTCTCCTCAATTCCCCCTTCGGCAAGGACGAGGTCTGGGCTCACCTCCCCGTCGAGGTGCAGAAGCAGCTCATCGGCAAAAAGCTGCGGCTCTTCGTCATCGACGGCGTGCGCCTCGGCAACGAGATCGGCCTCGGCTCGCGCATCAACGTCATCATGCAGAGCGCCTTCTTCAAGATCTCCGGCATCATCCCCGTCGACAAGGCGGTGGAGAAGATCCGCGACGCCATTCTCAAGAGCTACGGCAAGGCCGGCGAGAAGGTCGTAGCCATGAACAACCGCGCCGTCGACGCCGGTCTCGAGAACGTCTTTGAAGTCGCCGTTCCGGCTCGGGCCGACAGCGCTCTTTCCATGAAGCCCGGCCTCGGAGCAGAGGTTCCCGCCTTCGTCCGCAACACCCTCGGGCCGATCATCGACGGCCTCGGCGACGACGTCCCCGTCTCGGCCATGCCCTGCGACGGCACCTTTCCCACCGGGACGGCAAAATACGAGAAGCGCAACATCGCCGTCGAAATCCCCGTCTGGGAGACCGAGCTCTGCATCCAGTGCGGCATCTGCTCCTTCGTCTGCCCCCACGCCACCATCCGCATGAAGGTTGTCGAACCGGCCTCTCTCTCCGGAGCCCCGGCCTCCTTCAAGTCCTGCGACGCCAGGGGAAAAGAGCTCGCCGGCAGGAAGTTCGCCCTGCAGGTCGCTCCCGAGGACTGCACCGGCTGCGGCGCCTGCGTCCACAACTGCCCGGCCAGGAGCAAGACCATCGATGGGCGCAAGGCGATCAACATGGCTCCCCAGCCGGCCCTGCGCGAGCAGGAAGCGGCCAACTGGGACTTCTTCCTCGCCCTCCCCGACACCGATCCGGCCCTGATCAACCGCGGAAGCCTGAAAGGGAGCCAGCTGTTGCCGCCGACCTTCGAGTTCTCCGGCGCCTGCGCCGGCTGCGGCGAGACCCCCTTCGTCAAGCTCTGTTCCCAGCTCTTCGGCGAGCGGATGCTGGTCGCCAACGCCACCGGCTGCTCGTCGATCTACGGCGGCAACCTCCCCACCACCCCCTGGACGACCCGCAAGGACGGCCTGGGACCTGCGTGGTGCAACTCCCTCTTCGAGGACAACGCCGAGTTCGGCTTCGGCTATCGCCTGACCATCGACAAGTTCAACCAGTATGCCCTCGAGCTCCTCGGCCGCGTCAAGGTCGACGCCTCCCTGGCGGCGGCCATCGCCGCCGCCGACCAGGGGACCCCGGAGGGGATCGTGTCCCAGCGCGCCCGGGTCGCCGATCTCAAGAAGGCGCTGGGAGGCCGAGAGGACGCCGAATCGAAACAGCTCCTCTCCCTGGCCGACTACCTGGTGAAGAAGTCGGTGTGGATCCACGGCGGCGACGGCTGGGCCTACGACATCGGCTACGGCGGCCTCGACCACGTCCTGGCCTCCGGCGAGAACGTCAACGTCCTCGTCCTCGACACCGAGGTCTACTCCAACACCGGCGGCCAGGCCTCCAAGGCGACCCCTCTCGGCGCCGTGGCCCAGTTCGCCGCCGGCGGCAAGCGCATGCCGAAGAAGGACCTGGGGCTCATCGCCATGACCTACGGCAACATCTACGTCGCCAAGGTCTCCCTCTCCAACCCCGCCCAGGTCGTCAAGGCCTTCCTCGAGGCCGACGCCTACGACGGACCGTCCCTGATCATCGCCTACAGCCACTGCATCGCCCACGGCATCGACATGACCACCGCCGTCGACACCTGCAAGCAGGCCGTCGCCTCCGGCCACTGGCCCCTCTTCCGCTACAACCCGGATCTGGCCGCTATCGGGAAAAACCCCCTGCAGTTCGACAGTCCGGAGCCGACCCTGACCTTCTCCGAGTACGCCCTCAAGCAGAACCGCTACCGGATGCTGCAGAAGGCCGATCCCGAGACCTCGGCAGAGCTGATGGAAGAGGGGAACAGGGTCACCGCCAGCCGCTTCGATCTCTACCGCAAGCTGGCGGAGATTCAGACGGGATTCAGCTCCGGGGAATAATCAAAGAAAAACCCTCCGCGTTGCGGCCGGGGGGCGCCGCCGGATAGACTCAAAAATCAGCGCAAGAAACGGAAGGGCCTTTAAATCACAGGGATTTAGAGGCCCTTTCGTTGTTTTCTTCCCGGTTTCCAGAATTGTTTCAGCCCAAATCGGGTGGCCGCGCTGGCAACCAGCAATTGTCTGGCCAGGCGATTTTTGCCCCGTTCTAAAACTATTTGTCATTCGCTGGTGCCTGGTATAGGCTCGCGATTCATAGCGGGAATCTTAAGCAGAAACTGGGGGGCAAAATGGCTGAGAAATCATTGCCGGTCAAAGGAAATGTCTCGTTCGAAGATTTGAAGAGTCAGAATGAGCACGGGGCCGAATTCTGGAGCGCTCGCGAGCTTCAACCACTGCTCGGTTACTCTCAATGGCGGCGGTTTGAGGATGCAATCGATAGAGCCATGATGTCGTGCAAACAATCGGGAAACAATCCTGATTATCATTTTGCCGGCGCCGGCAAAATGATCGGGACGGGCAAAGGCGCGGTTCGCGAAGTCACTGATTTTCATCTATCCCGCTTTGCCTGTTATCTCATTGCCCAAAATGGTGATCCGCGCAAAGCAGAAATTGCCGCTGCGCAGAAATATTTCGCTATTCAGACACGTCGCCAGGAGATGTCTGATGCCTTGACCGCCGATCTAGAACGGCTGGAAATCCGCAAGCAGGCCATTGAGGAATTCAAGGCCCTGTCCGGGGCTGCGCGCGAGGCAGGCGTGCAAGACCGGATGTTCGGCATCTTTCATGATGCCGGTTACAAAGGGCTGTACGGCGGTCTCGGTAATGCCGCCATCAAGCAGAAAAAGGACATTCCGAAAAAAGACAATCTGATGGATCGGATGGATACCACCGAACTGGCGGCTAACCAGTTTAGGATGACCCAGACTCGCGATAAGCTGGCGCAAGTTCAAGTGAAGGATCAGCTACAGGCGATCAAGACCCATGAGAGTGTCGGGAAAGAAGTCCGGGAGGCCATCAAGAGGATTGGCGGTGTCATGCCGGAAAATATCCCGCCTGCCGAGCATATCAGCAAGGTTGAGAGGCGGATCAAGGATACTCCGCCGTTGATGGAGCTTGAGGAGAAGGACGCCAAGGGGCTGATTGAGGAGGATGAGGGATAACGCTGTTGTTGGGGTCTTGAAGCGGGAAGAGAAGCTTGAAGTGCAGAAGCAGATTCGCCACCTGGAAGGGCAGCGGGATACCAAGTCAGACACTTAGGGTCTACCAGCGGAATCAGCAGATGGCGGGGCGCCCGGTGATAATTAGCAACATAACAAGCAGCGTCCCTCAGGACTCAGGAGTGGCGGGGCGCCCGGTGATAATTAGCAACATAACAAGCAGCGTCCCTCAGGACTCAGGACTCAGGACTAAAGGTTTAACGCCCTATCAAAAAATATTTCTCAAATATACTCACCAATCCATGGATATTCCGATTTAGACAACAAGACCGCGCATAGTCTAGCTCTTGCAAATGGTTTTGTAACTCTGATTTCTGATTTAATCTTGGCAATTGCACCATCGAACCTTGTTTTAAAAACAACTCCAGTTGCGGCCCTACTTTTTTTCCAAAGTTTGTATTCAGTGTCGGCAGCCTTAATGTCTTTATAAATATCAATCACATTGTCTCTACGCTTCTGCGCTATTTCTTTTTTATCCAGATGAAATAGCCATATAGTAACTTTCAAACGCCTTATTTCCTCATCACTCGGAGAGCTGTTTTTCAAGGTTGGAGTGCCGTCTGAACTGAACCACAATAATGCCATATCGGTTCCACTACATGGGTCAAATGGCAAAACAGCTTCTTCAATCAGATCCCATTCCGTTTCTTCTGGTGCTCTTGCTCCTTCAACGGGAAAAAAATCCCACTTGCCACCTTCTGTGTTTTCATCTACTCGTCGTTGATTTGAATGCATGCAAGACAATCGAAAATTTTTTGGTTCAAACGCCAACCACCAGTAACCAAACGATTTATCCCCAGTTTTTTCCAGTGTGCTACTGTCGATTTCGACTACCCTCCCTTTAGGGCGGAAGTGGTCGACATTGGGATCGGCTCCATCCAGAGGCACTTCAGAGTACCAGCACTTATTTCCAACGACACCTCTCAACGATTCCAGCAAAGTCCCGTTGCCCCAGGTTTCAGCTCTCTTCGAGTCGATGAACGCAGCTCTTTCTTCGGGCTTTTTCTTAAGCAGCTCTCTCGTTAATTCCCGAGCGTTGGCCTCCCATTCGGGGTCAAAGTCAATGTCACGGGGGTTTATATATATCATTTCTGTCCCCCTCTAACAGCATGGTACAACTTCGAAGAAAGCTTATCTATCGCCTCGATTTTCCAATCAGGATTCTCATCGGATGAGACAATCCTATCCACAACGATTTCATAGGCCATACGAGCAATATTTCGATATGGATCGGGTGAAATCTCGTCTGGAGTAAGTCCAGGCACAAGCTTCCGAAGACGCTCAAGGTCCCTTTGTTGATTCGGGTACTTTTCTTCAGAGGAGATTTCATATATTCGTTTCAATACCCGTAGGCTATAGGGATCAAGCTGGCTCTCCAAGCCAAATAATGGACTGGTCAAAACCCCAGCTACTCCCCTCCCACGTGGACTTTCGTCAGGCTCTTTTGCAACTATTTGTCCTTTTTGATTACGGTGCAGAACGCGAATTTCATTTTTACGCAACCCGGAAACGAGCAAAGGATCATGGGTCGCAAGGATAGTATGACTATTTTTATCAATCTCACCAACATTGCGTAAATGCTCCAAATAGTCAACGCCCCAAGCTGGGTTGAGGTGGGTGTCCGGCTCATCAAGAAAATAGAGGGATTCGGCATTTCTGGTAAAGCGCATGAGTCCCAGGACCGTTAACAACTGTTGCTCGCCTTCACTCAATTGGCGGGTGTGAATTGAGTCATCACTACCTTTCACTCTAACCTTTACACGGAATGAGCTTTCATCGATAAATTCGCTCAGCCGCATAGTATCGAGTGCCTGGAAGAGTGCGCCGGGGTCTTTTCCGTATTCCTTGGCCAAGGCCTGAAGTGCCTGCAAATCAGGCAAATAAAGATAAAGAAATTCTTTTGTCGGGTGGCGACGAAAATCAACTTTAGTCCTCACCGTACGTGAAAACGGAGCGAGGCTATGCCGCTTGATCGCTTCCAGCAGGTCACGGACCGGCCCTCTGGCACCCCAAAAATCCTCTGCCTCAGCATTGTTCTTAGCCCAGTATGGTTTGTTTAAAACGATAAGCAACGAATCGAATGCTTCAATTCTAGGAAGTTTTTCGAGAAATTTGCAGACCTCTACATCGTCGGAGTAATAGAAGGCCAAGAGAGAAAATAGACCGTGGATCGGTCGCGCACAAATAAAGCTGCTAAGATCAAGCTTGTCGTTATCCGGGTTGTCAACCAATGTTTTGTTCAGGGCAAGTTTGTCGTGTTCTTCAAATAGTTCTTTAAAACGATCACTCGTTCCGGAGTAGTAACCAACAACATATCGAGGCGAATAGTGCTCTCTTACTACTGTTGCAGTAACCTTTTTGCAATCAACTGTTGCAGTGGGTGTTTTGCCTTCAACTCCGTTGAGGCAGATCTGATGGCCAGCAATTTTATAGTCGAGTTCATAGGAGAATGGCGCGGATTTCTTGAGATTCAATTTGGAGAATATACTGATAAGAGCCTCAGCCAGATTCGTTTTAGCGGAGCCATTGCGGCCGATCAACACAGTAACATCACAGGAATCGTCAAAGTCGACACAAAATCCTTCAAGGTTTTTCCACTTGCTGGTAATTTTCAGCTTATTGATTCGCATCGACTATCCTCCGGATAGGCTTATTCGAACCTACAGGAACATCCAGAAGCGTACTTCTGCCTTCGCGTAAGAGCTCGAAAAATCTATCGATGTCGCCAGATAATCCAGATTCAATGACAAGTCGATCCGCAGTGGCATCTCCGCCAAGTTGATCGAGAACAGAGACAAGCTCATCGAGGGTTGTTATTTTTTTTGTATTCATATGGCGCTCTTTTATTGTTGTATTTGTTCGTGGTTTTCGTTTTTGTCCAGGTTCATTCGTTTCATGTTCCTTGATACGCTTCAGGAGTTTATCGGCCGAATCATCGTTTGGGTCTTGCGGCACCAACTCACCAAGGAAAGCCTTATCAAGAAGAGAGGGCGTCAGTTGATCAAGTTGCTCGCGTCCCACTGAATAACTGGCTTCAAGACGATCGGCAAAGGCAAAGAGGGTTTCAACGCGACGGACAATTTCACATTGTTCGTTCTGAGGAGGAAGGTTAATGGGAAACGCAGCCAATTTTTTGGCATTGATATTTGATTGGCTCACACCGTCCGACTTCACTTGCCAGCAGTAATCACGTCCTGCTGGACTATTAAGACAATAATTTAAAAAGTCCGGATGCAATTTGTTTCTGCAGCGAATTCGAATCAGGTAGCCAGCGTAGATTGCTTCACGTTCACCCTTAAACACCGCAGTTTTTCCAACCAATTCAGGGCTATTCGTGCGGTTAAACAGGACATCTCCGGCACACAGCTGGTATTTCTTGATTTCGCTTGGGTCGGATGTAAACACAAGATTATCCCAATAAAGATGCCCATTCTGAATGTTGCCCATACGCAATACCGGTATGTTGCCTTCTTTTGCAGATTTGGCAGCAGACCCATATGAGAAGCCTTCCGCAACATCACCAAGCTCAACCTTTGCCCATTCGTCGTCGTCATCTTTTAATTCTCGCCATTCCTCCGTCAGCAACCCCGAGGTGGCAGCGGCAAGTATCGCTTGGCGGAAACGCTTGAGAATCAGCGGCACCCGGTCCAGTCGCTCACTACAGGCTCCTATCCGCGCCAGCAATACATCGAGTTTGTCGGCAATCCTTTTCTGTTCGTTGAGGGGAGCGAGTGGCAAGTTTATTGCCGCAATAGTGCTGCGGTTTAATTCGACTTGATTCGTAGAGCCACTTGAAAGGTCTACAATCGCTTTTTGAATTTCGGGACTTCTTATCCACGCAAAAAGATATCGTGGATCTATTACTTCTCTATTTGGACGAATAATAGTTACATGGCTGTCAACGACCATCGGAGGAGACAGGTTGGCTTTCTGAACTAGGCAAGCCCGGCCAATAGTCCCCGTACCAGTGCTGTTCCAAAGGACGTCGCCATCTTGGATAAACCTTTCTGACGCCCATTGATCAATCTGATCAGGGTGAATATATTTTAGGTATTCCTTCTGTATGCCATGCCAACGAATAGCCCTTTGATTCACAACGGGAAGCTTGCTAAATTTAGCATATTTTGGAGACTTCCCGCGTGAAATATAACTTGTGACATCGCGAAAGGTAGTTTCTACCCAGTTGTCTGGTGTAAGACTCACCGCCCCACCTCCACACCTAGCTCCGCCAGAAGGCCCTGCAACGCCGCCATGGCCGCTTCCAACTCGCCCATCGCTTCCAGTGCAAGGGTCGCTGGCTCGGGAATTCCGTCGGTTGTTCCGCTCCCTTCGTCCTTCAACCAGGAAATATCGAGGCTGTCATTCTTGACGTCGTTGATCCATTCACGCGTAAAACAGCGAAAACGACCTTCCTCCACGAGGTCCTTGCTCATGGCCTTGCCGTGTGGGTCATCGCCGAAGCAGGTAATGAACTCCTTAAAATGCTCTTTTCCCAGCGGTGTCCGCTTACCGAAGCTGGGCATATTGGCCCGCATGTCATATACCCAAACCCCTTTTGTATTTTCCTTGTCTTTTTCTCCCCGCGTGAAAAAGAGAACATTGGTCTTCACTCCCTGGGAGTAGAAGATACCGGTAGGAAGACGCAGGATCGTGTGGAGGTTGCATTTGTTCATAAGCTCCTGACGAATGTCTTTCCCCACCCCACTCTCGAACAGAACGTTATCGGGAAGGACCACGGCTGCCCGGCCACCAGGCTTAAGGCTAAGATAGATATGCTGTAAAAATAAAAACTGTTTATTGGCCGATGTGAACGAAATATCATTTCGCCCCTTTCTCGCACCGCCAGCTTTTGCCCCAAATGGCGGATTGGCGAGTATCAAGTCAGCAGGTTGCAATTCCTGGCAATCCTCCGTTAGGGCATCACCCAGTATGATATTGGCGTTCATCCGATGCAGGAATGTGTTCATCAAACTTATACGGTGAGTTCCTTTTTCAATCTCCATCCCTTGGTAAACAGGTGGGTTGGAATGATATTGAGATTCACTGTGTTTAGTCCGAATAAAGTGATCGGCGGAAATCAGGAAGCCACAACTCCCCGATGCCGGATCTTGAATCAGCTCTCCCAACTGCGGTTTCATCACCTGAACAATACAATCAACCAACGCCCGAGGTGTAAAATACTGACCTGCGCCTGAACGCGCGTCTTCAGAATTTTTGGCCAGCAGTCCTTCGTATATCTGTCCAAAACCATCGTCTGATACAGAATGCCAGTCAATTTTGTTTATTCCGTCGATGACCGCCTTAAGGTTTTCCGAATGATTAAATACGGTTGTGGGGAATGCATATATTTCCCGAACCGTTTCAGTTGCACCAGCGCCGCCAAGATGGGTCAACATCTCTTGATAGTGAAACAACAGGTTGTCGCCTTTGAAGCTGACTAAATCTTTCCAGCGGTGTTTAGCAGGAAGGAGGTCTTCCGTCCCTGTCTCCTCGGCAATTTTCAAGAACAGAAGATAGGTTAGCTCTGAAATATACTCATGGTAGCTGATGCCGTCACCACGCAAAATATTGCAAAGACTCCAGAGTTTTTGGACTATATTTTCGCTGTTCATATTCTCGACCCTTCATAGTTATTCGCACAACAGGATACTCCTCTGTTTTTCAACAGGCGGCCACCTACCGGAATCCCGGGTTCATCATACCAATCCTCCTGAGCATACCCCAAAACCATAAATTGCTCTCAGATACTCGCGAAAATAGGGGCATCCCCTATTTCTTAATCCTGGGTCATCGCTCGATGGAAAACGGGTTGAGAAAATGACGTCTCCAAAGAAAGTTTTTATCAATCGGGCTCAGTTCCGCTTCTTCGCCGACCATCTCCCAATGATCGCGAATGGCCGCCTCGATCCGGTCAATCGAATCGACAGCGGCCTGCCGGGAAAGCAAGAAGCGGTGCGGGGCCGCAGGGCCGGTTTTGAGCTGGGGAAATATGGTCTACGGGTTCATTCAACGGTTAGAATTATCCTGAAGCTCTGCCCTAAACTCAACAAATTTCTCTACCGCCCCTTCCTGCCGCGACCATCGCTCAATTTCGACCCAATCAATCGGCTTCATCTGTGCAACCCAGACCGCCTGCTGCAAGCACTGCCGATCACCCCAGTGATAAAATGCCGACAGACGATCTTTGACGCAGTCAGTCGGAGAAAGAAGGCGCAGTCTTCCGGTTTCAAACTGAAGCTCCGCAAGCTTTTCAACCGGTTCATTGCCGACAGCCAGCGGCCCGGATGGGAACTCGATAAAAAATTCCGTCTCCTCGCTTACAAAGTACCGACTCTTCTCCTCGAACCCGATCTCCTTCAGAACCTTCTTGAGTTTCTGCCGGGTTGTCTGCAAGAGGTCGATAAAATCGAGATCCTTGGAGACGTAGTGACCAGAGGCATAGATGGAAACGACCGCGCCGCCACTGAGTGCAACACGAATACCGTAACGATCAAGATGGGAGCAGACAAAGGCGGCCAACTCGCCGCTGTTCATCTCGCGTACCGTCTTCATAACGGCTTTCCGGCTCTACGTGGGCGCTGTCGCTCCATCTGCAGTCGAGTCCGCTCTTCTTCCGGATAAAAGGTCAGGGCCTTTTCGATCAAGGCGGTCACTTCTGAAAGGAGAGGATACCGGGGGTTGAAGGTGTACAGCCGGGTTCGTCCCACCAGCGAACTGACAAGAATGCCGCCACGCTCAAGGATCTCAAGTTGACGCTGAAGAGGGGTCAGGGCGCATTCGTAGAAGCGCGCCATTTCACGAGCATGCCCCTGACTTCGCGCATAGATGAAAAAAAGGGCCCGTTCTTTGTTGACCGAACCGAAAAGGGATTCAAGCATAACGACCTCAATTGGATGTCAAATGAACACAATTTGAGGTCATAATATCATTTCATGGTCAAAACGCAATCCCTTGTTTCGACCGGATGAAAATCGCCAGAGAGATGGGGTCGACTCATCGTTTCCTCCGGTTCAACCTACGAAACTGGGGCAGCCTGCTTTATCAAAGAAAACAAGGACATCCCCCTATTCCATGATTCTTCCGGGTCATCTCTCAATGGAAAACGGGTTGAGAAACTGGCGTCCCCACAGATAGTTTTTATCAACCGGGCTAAGCTCCGCTTCTTCACAGACCCTCTCCCAATTGTCACGAATGGCCGTCTCGATTCGGTCAATCGCATTGACAGCTGCCTGCCGGGAAAGCAGGAAATGATGCGCGGCCGCAAGGCAGGTTTTGAGCTGACTGAACCGGTTTTCGCCGGCTATGAGCATGGCCTGGGTCGCTTCATTGCCGGTACGACTTTGCGGGCAAATATCATAGGCCGGCGTCAAGGTCAGCTCGTGGCCATTCCAAAAAGCGGCGTGATTGCGGGCGTGATCATCGGTATTGCCGCACAGGATATTGAAAACCAGCCGGCCAAACAGTTCCTTGAGGGTTTCTCCTGGTTGCGTAAAGCGATGGCGAATGATTTCGGCAAGGTCTTCGTAGCTGGCATATCGAGCCGTCATCTCACTGAGGCCAAACAGTGTGAGGGCAGAAACCATCGACTTTCGTGCCCATCCGGAATCGAGCGCAATGCGGTCGAATCGCTCAATCAATAAAACATCCTTACCGACCGCTTTTGCCAGCTTGACGGTCGCGGCCTTAATCCCGGCAAGGGACGCCAATCTCATGGCGACGTATTCGGCTTTGACGACGCTGTAGAGATCGCTGCTGGACGAAAATTTAGCGATATACTTGGTGCCCCGATCTTCTATCAGGGCTTTGGGGCGGGCACCGCCAATGGAGCTGCCGTGGAAGAGCGCCTGATCAAGGTCGGCTGCTAAAGGAATGCCTTGCTCGACCCGTTCGGCCGATGCAAGCAACTCCTCCAGGCTGGCGTTGTTTGGAATTCTTGGGACGAATTCTGTTGGCGATCGCTGAAAATCGAGCGCGCCAATCCGATCGGAACCCGATTCCAGGAGATAGGTGAGCTCATCCAGGCTGCCGGTATCCGCATCTCGACCTTTGAGCCCGAATTGCTTGTTGATGATAACGCGGCGCCCCCAGGCATCGGGCGCGGCATCCCGAATGCAATTGGGGATCTCCAGATCGCCTAGCAAGGGTAAAACCCCGGACCGAAGAGGTAATTCCGGCGCATAAATCGGAATGGCAGGGTTTTTGTCGTCTCTCCGGTCAAGATAGCTCTTGCCATAGTTGAAATGGATCGTGCCGTTATCCGCTTCAAGCTTACCGGCGACCACAGGTTGCGTCTCTCCGGGAAGCCAAATCCAGACAAAGGCTTCTTTATTTATTGGCTTAGAAGTCATCATCCACCACAGTTGTCTTGTCTCTGATCCGTTTGGGAAGGAGAGCGATTTTGCTTTGCGTCAGTTCGATACGGGTTGCAAGTGTCCGGCTGTCCTGCTCAAACAGGGCAACGCCAACCAGGGCGGCGACTTCGAAGACCAGCCCGATGGACGGAGACATTTCACCGGCCTCGATCTTCTGGAGTGTCGCCCTGGAAATGCCGGCTCTTTCTGCAAGGTTTTGCTCAGACCATTGACGCTCTTTGCGCCCGAGCTTGATCTGTTGACCGAGCAAGAAAGCGGCTTCTATTGCGTATTTTGAATATGCTCTTTGTTTTATCATAGCCAATCCAGAGACAAAGTGACCAAAATAATAGTCGTCAATATAGCTAGTGGACACTATAATGGTCAGCTGGCTGATTTTCAAGAAATAATTGATCATTGGCTAAAATAATTCACACAAGCAGATCTGATGACCAGCATGTTGGTCAGAAAGCAGGTACTCCACCGCCGGTGAGCATCACCATGAGTCCCTCAGTTGACATTGCCCCGCAATTGGCGTACGCTTTGTCGTACGTATAGGGGGCAGCCATGACCACCATCACAGCGACCGAAGCGAGAAAGCTTCTCTACAAACTTCTCGATGAAGTGTCCGACTCGCATGTCCCGATCGAGATCACCGGCAAACGTAGCAGTGCCGTCCTCATCGCAGCAGAGGATTGGCGCGCCGTACAGGAAACCCTCTACCTCCACTCTGTTCCCGGCATGAGGGAATCGATTATTGACGGCATGAAAACGCCTGTTGAGGAGTGCGACGAGGAATTGGACTGGTGAGTTGGAAACTGGTCTATACCAAACAGGCCATAAAAGACGCGCAGAAACTGGCGGCCTGCGGACTGAAGCCGAAAGCCAGGTTACTCCTTGATGTTTTAGCCGAAAACCCTTCCCAAAATCCTCCCCCCTTCGAAAAACTCGTCGGCGACCTGGCTGGAGCCTGCTCGCGACGCATCAATATCAAACATCGTCTGGTCTACCAGATTCTTGAAGATTGCGAGACCGTAAAGGTGTTGCGCATGTGGACGCATTACGAATAGGGGCCGACAAATCGCAGGGCGTTGAAAAATTTGGAAGAAAAAAGGGCCCCTGAATCTTGCGAGGATTCAGGGGCCCTTTTCATCAGTGGTTCTTCGACAATGTCCACCAGAAAGGGTTGAGGATAAGCACGCAAAGTAAAACTGCCTCACCTCTGACAGATGACAGAAGTTCGCTACACTAAGGGCAGGGTCTGCAATCGCACCCCGCCCTTAGTCTTGCACCAAAACTCCCCGCGCCGGAATCGGAGGACCAATCCCGTGAGTTTTATCGGTCCGATCATCACCTTTATTGCCCTGTTGTCGGCAACCGGCGCGCCGGCCATGGGGGCGGAAACCGATTTTGCCGTCTGGCTGGACGAGTTCCGGACGGAAGCCATTGCCGCCGGAATCTCGCCAAAAACCGTGGAGGCGGCGCTGGCGGATATGACGGGGCCGCTGCCGAATGTGATCGAACTCGATCGAACCCAGCCGGAGTCGACCCAGACTCTTGCCGATTATGTCGCCGACCGGGTCAACGAGAAGCGGATCGTCAACGGGTACAGGATGTTGGACCGCTATCCGACCTGGCTCGGCCGGGTTGAACGAAAGTACGGCGTCCGGAGTCGCTTTGTTGTCGCCTTGTGGGGGATCGAGAGCAGCTACGGCGAACACGCCGGAGGCTATCCGGTCATTCACTCCCTGGTTACCCTGGCCCATGACGGGCGGCGCAGCGCCTATTTCCGCCGGGAACTCTTCGATGCCCTGCGCATTCTCGACGCCGGTCATGTCCCCCTGAAGGACATGAAGGGCTCCTGGGCCGGCGCCATGGGACAATGCCAGTTCATGCCTTCGTCTTTTCTTCGCTATGCCGTCGATGCCGACGGCGACGGTCGCATCGACATCTGGCGTTCGATTCCGGATATACTGGCCTCGATCGCCAATTACCTCGCCCGGGTCGGGTGGGAAGATGGCCTGACCTGGGGACGACCGGTTCTTTTGCCGGAGGGGTTCGACGTTGACCTCGCCGGGCTGGAAACCAAACTCCCCATTTCGCGCTGGCAGGACCTCGGGGTGCGGCGCCTCAGCGGAAAGGCCCTGCCGCGGCGCGATCTCGACGCCTCGCTGATCTTCCCCGAGGGTCCCGGCGGACCGGCGTATCTTGTTTATGACAATTTCCGGGCCCTTCTGGCCTGGAACCAGTCCAAAGCCTTTGCTGTTGCGGTCGGGACTCTCGCCGACAGGCTGGCCGCGCAACAGGAGAAGGGCAAGCCGGGAGCGGCAAAGGGCAAGCCTTCGTCCCGCCGCTGAAGAGTTGCCACGGTTTTTTCCGAAAGGGCCGGTTCTCCACGAACGGGAAGCGATTTCCCTATTTCTTCCCCATTTAATCCTTATTTCGGGGTTATTGTTGTTTCAAACAACGACAGCAGTGGCTTTTCTTCCGCCACCGAAACAGGGATCGAAAACATGGGGCGCAGCACCGGCATTCAGGAGGTCGTCATGCGGAATACCACCCTCTTCAAACGGTTCATCGGACTTCTCGTCAGCCCTCTTCTCGCGTTCTGCCTCTTTTTCCCGGGGGCGCAAGCGCTGGCCCAGGACGGTTATGTCCAGGAAAACGGCGGCCAGGAGCCGTCCGGTCTGTACAGCCGCGAGGAGCTTGCCCAGATGCTGGCGCCCATCGCCCTCTATCCGGACGCTCTTCTCTCCCAGATCCTGATGGCCTCGACCTATCCCATTGAAGTCATCGAGGCCGACCGCTGGGTCAACCGAAATCAGGGACTTCAAGGGGAGGCCCTGGACGATGCGCTCCTGAGCCGGGACTGGGATCCCAGCGTCAAGGCGCTCTGCCATTTCTCCACCGTTCTGGCACAGATGAGCGAACACATCACCGAGACCACCCATCTCGGCAACGCATTCCTCGCCCAGGAGGGGGAGGTCATGGGGATGGTCCAGGAACTGCGGAGTCAGGCCCTGGCCCAGGGGCATCTGTCGACGACCTCGGAGCAGAAGGTCATCGTCGAAAGGGAGACGATTGTCATCGAGCCGGCCGCCCCCCGGGTGATCTACGTCCCCTACTATGATCCGTACACTGTCTATGGCCCCTGGTGGTATCCCGACTACCCCCCCTATTACTGGGGGCCCACGGGAGTGAGTCTCGGGGTCGGCATCTATTACTGGCCCGGCACCTACTTCAGTTTCACCTTCGGCTCCTGGAGCTATTTCGATTGGCCCCGCCGCATTATTTATATCGATGTGCACAAGCGGCCAAGATATGTCAGGCATGACCGGTGGATTTCCAGGACCGACCGCTGGCACCACGCCCCCGACCATCGGCGCGGTGTCGCCTACCGCGACAAGAGTACCGCCCGCAAATATGGGCAGTACCCCGGCCGCTTCCGGGATTTCCGTCGCGACACCCGTGGTTTTCCGGAGCAAAGCGATCGGGTGCGAAGCAGGGACGGAGGGTTCGACCGGGCGAGGTCCGAGCGGGAAAGAGGGGTGGAGGATCGGGCGAGAGTCGAGCGTGACCGGCAGGAGAGGCCACGGGTGCAGAGCCCGCCGCCTGAACGGTCTCCGGCCGTCAGGGGCGAGCGGAAGGAGCGGGCCGTCAGGATCGACCGTGACCGCTCGGAGCGCGACCGTGCTCAGAGCCAGGTGCAGGAACGAACAAAAAGGGTCGTCGGCGACCGGCAGGAAGTCGAAAGGACCAGGGTCGAACGGCAAGCGCCGCGCCGCGACGACGTTTTCAACCGCGTCGGCGAGGGGAGGAGGGAACGGGATTCGAGCGAGCGCGGACGGACCAGCCGACAAGGCCGGACTGCCGATGACCGGGATGGTCGCGGGAGGAGAGGCGGCAGTGACGACCAGGGGGGCAGGAGACGGTGATCCGGGCAAACTTGAACCTCATTTCCTTTCAGCCGAAGGAGGCGCAAATGACAGGACGGCAAGCATCACTTTTTAAAACGTTGCGGTTTTTCCCCTCCGTCGCGGTCCTGCTCATGCTCATGATCGCTCCGGCCCTGGCTGGGGAGAGTGCGGGACAGAAAAGATTCGCCTCTCCGCAGCAGGCGGCGGATGCCCTGGCTGCGGCGACCCGGAACAATGACGATGCCGAATTGCTGGCTCTCTTCGGCCCCGAAGCCGAGGATCTTGTTTCCTCCGGCGACCCGGTCGCCGATCAATACGGCCGCTCACGTTTTTTGCAGGCGTACACGGAGAAACACCGGCTCGAAACGGCGGCGGAAGGGAAGGTGGTGCTTTACGTCGGCAACAAGGATTATCCTTTCCCGATTCCCGTCGTTGCCCGGGGGGATGCCTGGATTTTTGATACCGAGCCCGGAAAGGAGGAAATCCTCAACCGGCGTATCGGCCGAAACGAGCTGCACACCCTCGAAGTGATGCAGGCCTATACCGACGCCCAGCGCGAATATGCCTGCATGAAGCTCAATGGCGGCACCCAGGAGTTCGCCCAGAAACTCTCCAGCAGCCCGGGGAAGAAGGATGGACTCTATTGGCCGGCCGCGGAGGGGGAAAAAGAGAGCCCTTTCGGCCCCCTCATCGCCAGGGCGATTGCCAGGGGGTATGAGGGCGCTCTGGAAAAAGATCCTCCGGAACCCTTTCAGGGCTATTATTTCAAGATCCTCAAGGGGCAGGGACCGCAGGCCGAAGGGGGCGCTTTCGATTATGTCGCCGACGGCAAGATGGTCCTCGGCTTCGCCCTGGTCGCCTATCCGGCCAGGTACGGGGCTTCGGGGATCATGACCTTCATCGTTAATCAGGCCGGAGTGATCTATGAAAAAGATCTCGGCGAAGGGACAGCCGAAGACGCCGGCGCCATGACCGTCTTTGATCCCGACGAGACCTGGGAGCGGCATGAAAAATCCGCCGAGCCCTGACCGGCGGCCGAGAGGAGGCTTCTGTCCGGGTGTCGGCCCATTAAAGGAGCGGTAATGGAAGAGGGTGGGGAGATCACCGAACGGTACAACAGGGCAACGGGCTTCATCGAAATCTGTTGCCGCCGATGTGCAAACGCCGAGGAACTGCCGACGCGAAGACGCAAAAGGCATGAATACGCCCTCTATCTGCCGGAATGGATCGAAGCGACAAAACCCAGCCGATTCGCCCGCGGCTCGGGGGGAGACTGCACCCAGAGGGGGCTTGTGGTGCACAACGAGCTGGTCTGTCTCGAGTGCGGCAATATGAGCACAGCAGGCGACTGAGGTGCGTCAAGCCCCGGGAAGTCTCTTGACGCCGGGGCTGGGAGCGGTTAGCATGACGGCTTGGCGTCTCATTAAGATTCCACCCCCAACTCCATTTTCCTCCGGGAGCAATCATGCTGGACAGGATATTCAGAATCAAGCGTGCCGAAGCCTGCGACGAATCGGCGGCAGAAAAGGCAGGACGTCTCTTTGCCGGCGGGAAGAACTGCGCTCAGGCGGTGCTGCTGGCGACCACCGGGATCGACGATCCGCAGTTGCTGGCCGTTGCCGAAGCCTTCGGCGGCGGCATCGGCGGCAGCAAGTGCCTGTGCGGCGCCATCTCCGGCGGCGTCATGGCTCTCGGGCTGCGGGGCGAAGGGAAAAAGAGCGCCCACCTGGTGGCAGCCTTCAAGGAGCGCAACCGGGCGACCTGCTGCA
>Ga0209231_1000396_pt1 | contig 25199 bp, 22 predicted proteins | sample Deesub45470m_DNA_FD_188086 | JGI IMG/M metagenome (GOLD analysis project Ga0209231, IMG submission 188086) | Deep subsurface microbial communities from North Pacific Ocean - 450_OLKR46/470m Metagenome (SPAdes) (version 2) | ecosystem: Environmental > Terrestrial > Deep subsurface > Unclassified ... | reverse complement strand
ATATTACAAAAACAATTTTTAATATAATTGCAGGAATTATTGCAATTAATACTGCTATTAAACCTAAACCTAAAGTGAAAATGGTAATAGGAATTATTAGTAAAGCCAATAAAAAGCAATATACAAGTATGCTTAACTGAAAATTAACTGCAGCTTTTCCATGTTCATCAATATAGGTGCTTTCATTTTTTTTGGCAGACCAAAGAACAAGTGGCGCAATAATATTTCCTAAAGGGAAAAACCAACCTGCAAAACCACTTAAATGTGTAATTGAACTGTAATTTTTATCGCTTTGAGTTATCATAATTTATAGTTTTATTATTCTCTTATGCAAATGTATATATAAAAGATAGTAGTATGCAACACATAGTACTATAATTTAACATTTATTTAACAAAACAGTTGTTTTTTGTGCTCATTTATTTTAAGTAACTTGTTCGCATAATTATAAAAAAAATATATGGAGGTTACTGTAAAAAAGATGAATCGTTTTTTAATGTTTAAATTACCGTCGGCCTACATTTGCGGTGTAAAATTGAAAGAATTAGATTTCGCAAAATCAGTTGTTAGTGTAAAATATAGATGGATCAATCAAAATCCATTTAATTCTATGTATTTTGCTGTACAATCAATGGCTGCAGAATTAACCACAGGTGCTCTTGTTATAAAAAAAATTAAGGAAAGCGGTAAAAATATCTCTATGTTAGTTACCAATCATAACGGTACTTTTTCTAAAAAAGCTGTTGGGTTAATAACTTTTACATGCCATGATGGCGCTTTGATAGATGAAGCATTAAAAAAAACAATTGCAACTGGTGAAGGTCAAACAATTACAATGAAATCAATCGGGATTAATGAAAAAGGAGAAGAGGTTTCGAAATATGAATTTGAATGGAGTGTTAGATTAAAATCAAAATAATAATTAAAAATTAAGGTTATGAATGCACATGAAATAGAATATGAAATAATAGGTGAAGAAATGCAATTTGTTGAAATTGAGTTAGATCCACAAGAAGGAGTTGTTGCAGAATCGGGAAGTTTTATGATGATGAATGAGGGTATAAAAATGGAAACTATTTTTGGAGATGGCTCGAACCAAGATGAAAGTATTATGGGCAAATTATTTTCAGCTGGTAAAAGGTTATTAACTGGTGAAAGCCTATTTATGACTGTTTTTTCAAATGTTGGAATTGGAAAAAAGAAAGTTTCATTTGCAGCACCTTACCCAGGTCAAATATTTCCTATCGATTTAAGTGAAATGGGAGGGAAGTTTATATGCCAAAAAGATTCGTTTTTATGTTCAGCTAAAGGTGTTTCAATTGGAATTGAGTTTTCTAAGCGGTTAGGTAGAGGGTTATTTGGTGGTGAAGGATTTATTATGCAAAAACTAGAAGGAGATGGTTTGGCATTTGTTCATGCGGGAGGTAATTTATCTAAAAAAGCATTACAACAAGGTGAAATTTTAAAAGTAGATACCGGTTGTGTAGTTGGTTTTACAAAAGATGTTGATTATGATATTGAATTTGTTGGTGGAATTAAGAATACTGTTTTTGGTGGTGAAGGTTTATTTTTCGCAACCTTAAAGGGGCCAGGAACTGTATATATTCAATCTTTACCTTTTAGTCGATTAGCTGGTAGAGTTTTGGCACTGGCACCTCAAACGGGTAATAAAAGTAGAGGAGAAGGTAGCGTTTTAGGAGGTTTGGGGAGAATTTTAGATGGTGATAATAGGATATAAAAGCCCCTAACCCCCGAGGGGGTAACTTTTGGAGATTATAAAGGTTGATTAAGGAACAAGGTTAACCTAAATTGAAATTAGCCTGTCATCATTGCGAACCTGCCTGCCGGCAGGCAGGGGAGGTACGACTGTGGCAATCTGTTTATTGATAGTCAGATTGCCACATTTTACTTGAAAAAGAAAAATTCACAATGACAATATTTTTAAGTTACTGATTATTAACAGCATGCGTTTTTTGTTATTCTTCTAAAGCAGCCAATTCTTTATAATTTTTAGTTAACTTTTTTAGTAAAATTCCATAAATAATACGATAGTACAGCCATAATAGTCCACACATTAGAATGAAAACTAAAATGTAAACAATTAGTATAATTTTAAATAATTTATCATTATCAATTGCTTTATTATTTGGATTCATTACTTCTAGTAAAAGCTCTGTGTCTGAAAACATAATTAAGCTAAAAATTATAGAAAGAACTATATTAAAAATTATAACATAATATATGTAGTAGTTAACGGTTTTACGTGTTTTAATAATCTTTTTCATTAACAAATTTGTATTATCTATTACACAAATTGCATTGTAGTTTTTATAGAATAAATATATAAAACCAATAATAACAATATAATGTATTATGTAAGAAATATAAAGCAATGTTTTTAAGTTAAATTTTTCGTAAATCTCAAATACACTTTCTGGTAATAAGAAATTTATCAATGCTCCAATAATAAATTCAGCAACACAAATTACTAAAATCCACTTCACAATAGAAGATGATTTTTTATGTTTCATTTTGTAAATCTCATCATAAGACAACTTTGGAAAACCAGCTTCTTGCTTTTTCCAATCTTTTTTTAATAAATCTAAATCATCCATATCTTACGGATTTAATATTGTTTTTAAACGCGTTTTAATTCTATTCATTTTCACGCGAGCATTTACCTCTGAAATACCAAGTGTTTCTGAAATTTCTTTATAATTTTTATCTTCTAAATACAAGAAAATCAGTGCTTTATCTATATCTGATAGTTGGTGAATGGCTTTGTACATTAATTTTAAATGTTCCTCTTCTGTATTGTCATACTCTGTGGTAGAAATTCTATGTAAAACAGTATCAAAATCTTGAGTTTGTATACTTCTTTTAGATTTTCTATACAACGTAATTGCAGTATTTAACCCAATTCTATACATCCAAGTACTTAGTTTAGAATCTCCCCTAAATTTCGGATATGCTTTCCATAGTTGAATTGTTATTTCTTGAAACAAATCATTGTGTGAATCTTGATCTGTTGTATAAATTCTACATACCTTATGAATGATATTCTGATGTTGTTGAAATTCAGATATAAATTGATGCTCAAGTTCTTTGGTCACAAGCCTAGTTTGGTTTCAATTAATAAGTGTGTCTTAAACGTAAAACGTTACAGTTTGGTAAAAATAAAAAAAGCAACCCAATTGAGTTGCTTTCATTTATTTAAAATGAAGATTATTACTCTACTTTCTTTATTTCTTTAATATAGTTGTCTAATTCAACACCATATTTTGAGGCTTTAATTTTCGGGGATAATGATGCGTTAACAGTGTCCAGCAATTTTATATTGGCATTGTATAATTGAGTTAATGCTATATATGGAGAAACTTCATAATCAGCATTTGTTACTGCAAAGTTTGTTGTGTAATAATATTTTCTTTTAATCAGGCTTTTTTCTTGATTTTCAAAGGTTGAAGCTAATGAAGTGTCATTTATTTTTTGAGTACCAAATCTTTCTTTAATTAAATCTAATTGTTTCCCATTAAATTTTTGAATCATTGCCTGATATTCCTCTAATAGATCATTGTTTTTTGAACCTGTAATTTTAGCTGAAAGTGAAAATTTGGCCAATTTTGCAGTGATTGTTATTTCACCCTTTTCACCAAAAAATGAAATCTTTTCACCACTGATTTTATCTAAAGCGATGTAATACATTTCAGGATTTTCAACTTCATCAGAGAGTGTAAAATTTGAACTGCCTTTTAATTGAATTGAATCTACAGAAATAAGTACTGTATCTTTAATTTTTTGTAAGTATATAGTTCCTTTTTTCAAACCATCAATAGTTCCATTCACAACCATATTATCACTTTTATCATTTCCACAAGAAAACAAAAAGCTTAAAATTACTAAATAGCCAAATATTTTATTCATTTCTTAAAATTTAGAGGACAAATATCTATTATTTTTTTGAATTTTGGAACAATTTAAGGTGCAACAATTCGCATTAATTCTGCTGTTAGCATAGCACCATAAGTACCAATAACATAACCAAAAACGGCTAATAAAACTCCCACAGTAGCTAATGATGGATGAAATGCAGCTGCAACTACCGGGGCTGATGCAGCACCACCAACATTTGCCTTGCTTCCAATAGCTAAAAAGAAATATGGAGCTCTAATTAGTTTTGCCATTATAATCAGTAAAAGTACGTGTATAGCCATCCAAATTAAACCAACAACTAATAAACCTGGATTGTCTAATATTTGTTTTAAATCCATTTTCATTCCTATAGAAGCAACCAAAATATAAATGAAAACACTACCTATTTTACTTGCACCAGCTCCTTCATAAGTTTTAAGTTTAGAAAAGGATAAAAGAATACCTAATATAGTTGCAATACTAATCATCCAGAAAAATTGCGAACCAAAAGATGACATTGGTGAAGTTTTATCACTAACGGCATCAAAATTAGCAGTTAAAAAATTTGAGATGAAATCAGCACCAAAATGAGATGTACCAACTACAACAAAAGCAATTGATAAAATAACTATTAAATCGGATAGCGTTGGGTTTCTATTTGTTTTTGCTGCGTAACTTGAAACTTTTTCTTTTAAAGTTTCTATGGCTGAATTATCGGCTTTTAACCATTTATCTATTTTTTCTGATTTACCAATTCCAAATAATAAAATGGCCATCCAAATATTAGCAACCACAATATCCACAATTACAAAGCTAGCATAATTTTTAGTATTGAATTGATATATTTCAAGCATAGCAGCTTGGTTTGCACCACCACCAATCCAGCTTCCAGCAAGTGTTGATAGCCCTCTCCAAACAGCATCAGGTCCAGCTCCGCCAACTGTTTCAGGAGAAATCATTGATACTAACAATACAGCAATTGGCCCACCAATAATAATCCCTGCAGTACCTGTTAAAAACATAATGAGTGCTTTTGGGCCTAAATTTAAAATGGCTTTTAAATCGATACTTAAGGTCATTAAAACCAAGGCTGCAGGCAATAAAAAACGACTTGCAACATAGTATAAATTAGATTCATGTTCCACAGCTTCACCAACTTCATTAATGGTTTTCCATTCAGGAGCTATAATTCCTATTGTTGTAAAAACTGCAGGTAGCATATATGCCATTAATAGTGCGGGAATATATTTATAAAACTTTTTCCAATTCTTATTTTCACTTGATGAAGTATAAAAAACAAAACCGAGCGTAAACATTAATATTCCAAAGGCAATAGTATCTTGAGTAATTAAAGGAGTCGTGTCCATATATTTTTTTTGATTTTGGCTAAAATACTACTTTTTTTAATGAATATTAGACTTATAATAATGAAGTAGGTTTCTTATCTTTGTTTGATAAAATTTAAAAAATGAAACGCCATAAAATAATATTCTGACAAACAGGAAAATTATTACAGGCGTTCCATATGACTTTAAAAAAACAATAAAATAGTAACATATGAAATATATAAAACTTTATTTATTAGTTGCATTCCTCATAATTTCTTGTAAAACAGCTCAAGAAACTGCAACACAAGTTTCACAAGAAGTTGCAAAACCTCAAATAGATACAAGGTCTATTCAAGGAGGAATGTGGATACCCTCTTTATTAGAAGGTATGAATGAACAGGAAATGTTTGCTTTAGGTAGTAAAATGACTGCGAAAGATATTTATGATGTAAATAATTCTAGTTTAAAGGACGCCATTGTACATTTTAATGGAGGTTGTACTTCAGAAATTATTTCACCTAATGGTTTGTTATTAACAAATCATCATTGTGGATATGGGGCTATTCAATCCCATTCTACGGTTGAGCACGATTATTTAGAAAATGGTTTTTGGGCGAAGAGTTATGAAGAAGAATTAGCCAATCCCAGTATGTCAGTCACTTTTATAAAAAGAATAGATGATGTTACTGCCGAAGTTTTTGCAGGAGTTACGGATGCTATGGATGAAGCTTCAAAAATGAGTCTTATAAATAAAAACATGGAGAACATTGTAAAACTTGTTCAAAAAGAGGATTGGCAAGATGCAAATGTGAAAGAGTTTTATAAAGGGAATCAATACATTCTATTTGTAACGGAAACTTTTAACGACGTTAGGTTGGTAGGAGCACCGCCATCATCTATTGGTAAATTTGGAGCAGATACAGATAACTGGATGTGGCCAAGACACACTGGAGATTTCTCGATGTTTAGAATTTATGCCGATGCTACTAATAAACCAGCTTCTTATTCAAAAGACAATGTTCCGTACAAACCAAATCATTTTTTACCAATTTCTTTAGATGGTGTTGAAGAAGGTGATTTTACGTTAGTTTTTGGTTTTCCAGGAAGAACAAATGAATATTTACCTGCGGTTGGTATAGAACAAATTGTAGATGTATTAAACCCTGCTAAAATTGAAATTAGAGACAATGCTTTAAAAATTGTAGATTCTTATATGCGTAATGATCCAGCTATAAAAATTAAATATGCAGCAAAATTTGCTTCAACAGCAAACTATTGGAAAAAATGGATTGGAGAAAGTCAAGGAATTAAAAAATCGAATGCTGTACAACAGAAAAGAGATTTAGAAGCTGAATTTTCAAAAATAGTTGCTGAAAAAGATTTAGTAGGTTATTCAACGTTATTATCAGATTTCGAAAAATTATATAAAGAGATTGAAAGAGTTTCTTTGGCTCGTGATTATTGGTCGGAAATAGCATTTAGAAATGTAGAACTACTTCAATTTTCATTTAGAGGGTATCAATTAGAACAAGCCTATTTAAAAGGTGGGGAACAGGCTTTTGAAAAATTGAGAGCTTCTGGTATTAATCAATTAGAAAGTACGTATAAAAATTATAATGCAATTGTTGATAAACCTGTTTTTGAAAAATTAGTAAGTTTATATGCTGAAAAATCGCCAAAAGAGTATTTGCCATCAAATATGCAAGATGTTAATTTTTCAAACTTAACAAATGATATTTATAAAACTTCAAAGCTAACATCTTTTGAAGGTGCAAAAGAATTATTTTCCGGTACAGCAGATGAGGTTATTAAAAAATTGAATGCGGATAAAGGATATATTTTTGGAAAAGAATGGCATACCATGTTTTATAGTAAAATTGAACCGAAATTTCAAGAATTAAATTTACAATTAGTTGCTGTTCAAAAGCAGTATATGAAGGCTTTGATGGAAGTTTTTCCAACGAAACGATTTTTTCCAGATGCGAATAGTACGCTTCGTGTAACCTATGGCCAAGTTAGAGGTTATGAGCCAAAAGACGGCATTTACTATAATACAACAACTTATTTAGATGGTGTTATGGAAAAATATGTGCCAGGTGATTATGAATTTGATGTTCCTCAAAAACTAAGAGATTTATACCAAACAAAAGATTTTGGGCAGTATGCAGAAAATGGTAAAATGCCAGTTAATTTTATTGGTACAAACCATACCACTGGAGGGAATTCTGGAAGTCCGGCAATCGATGCCTATGGAAATTTAATAGGATTAAATTTTGACAGAGTTTGGGAAGGAACGATGAGCGATATGAATTATGATCCGGATATTTGTAGAAATATTATGGTTGACATCCGCTATGTTTTATTTATTGTTGATAAATATGCAGGAGCAACCAACTTAATTAATGAAATGAAACTAGTTCACCCAAAAAAATAATCTAATTCTAAATATATTTTAAACAAATGAAACAAATACAATTTTATGCAATAGTTGCAATAGCGTTTTTAACGCTTCAAATGCAAGCACAGGTATCCGCTAAAATCGATACAAAATCTATTCAAGGTGGTATGTGGGTTCCTTCATTACTAGAAGGAATGAATGAAAGTGAAATGATGCAATTAGGTATGAAAATGTCTGTAAAAGATATTTATGATGTAAACAATTCAAGTTTAAAAGATGCAATTGCTCATTTTGGAGGAGGTTGTACTTCAGAAATGATTTCTCCAAATGGCTTATTATTAACAAACCACCATTGTGGCTACGGAGAAATTCAGGCTCATTCAACTGTAGAAAACGATTACTTACAAGACGGTTTTTGGGCAAAAAGTTATGCTGAAGAATTACCAAACGAAGGTTTAAGTGCTACTTTCATTAAAAGAATTGATGATGTTACTGCTGAAATATTTGTTGGAGTTACTTCAGAAATGAGTGAGGCTGATAAAATGAAATTAATTAATCAAAACATTTTAAAAGTCGCAAAAAGTGCTCAAAAAGCAGCATGGCAAAATTCATTTGTAAGATCTTTTTTTAAAGGAAATCAGTACTTATTATTTGTTACAGAAACTTTTACAGATGTTCGTTTAGTAGGTGCTCCACCAACATCAATTGGGAAATTTGGAGCAGATACTGATAACTGGATGTGGCCACGCCATACAGGAGATTTCTCTATATTTAGAATTTATGCCAATTCAGATAATAAACCTGCAGATTATTCAAAAGATAATGTGCCTTATACACCTGGACATTATTTCCCAATTTCGTTAGATGGTGTAGAAAAAGATGATTTTAGTTTAGTATTTGGTTTTCCTGGTAGAACTAATGAATATTTACCTGCAATTGGAGTAGAACAAATTGTAACTATTTTAAATCCGGCTAAGATTGAAGTGAGAGACAATGCACTAAAAATTGTAGATTCTTACATGCGTAAAGACGCTGAAATTAAGATTAAATATGCTTCTAAATTTGCTTCAATAGCAAATTATTGGAAAAAGTGGATAGGTGAAAGTCAAGGAATTCATCAAACAAAAGCAGTTAGTCTAAAAAAGGATTTAGAAAAAGAGTTTACCAAAATAGTTGAAGAAAAAGATTTAGTAGGATATTCAACTTTATTAGCAGATTTCGAAAAATTATATAAAGAGATTGAAAGTGTTTCTTTGGCTCGTGATTATTGGTCGGAAGTAGCTTTAAGAAATGTTGAATTATTGGGTGTTACTTTTAGAGTATATCAATTGGAACAAGCTTTTATAAAAGGTGGTGCAGATGCATTTGAAAATGCTAGAAAAGCAACTTTAAGTCGGTTTGAAGGAACTTATAAAGATTATAGCGCAGTAGTTGATAAACCAGTTTTTGAAAAATTGGTAAAATTATATGCTGATAAATCTCCAAAAGAATATTTACCAAAAAACATGACTGGGGTAAATTTTTCAACCTTAACAAATGATATTTATACCAATTCAAAACTTACAACTTTTCAAGGAGCTAGTGAATTATTATCTGGAACGCCTGAAGAAGTAATTAAGAAAATAAATAAAGACAAAGGTTATGTTTTTGGAAAAGAATTACATGCCGCTTTTTACAATTCCATTGAACCAAAGTTTCAGGAATTGAATCTTCAAATTGAAGCAGTTCAAAAAGAATATATGAAAGCTTTAATGGAAGTATTTCCAACAAAAAGATTTTATCCAGATGCCAACAGTACATTAAGGGTAAATTATGGTTTGGTACAGGGTTATAGTCCAAAAGATGGAATTACGTATGTTGAAAAAACATATTTAAATGGTGTTATGGAGAAATATATTCCTGGTGATTATGAATTTGATGTTCCTCAAAAATTACAAGATTTATATTATGCAAAAGACTATGGGCAATACGGAGAAAAAGGAAAAATGCCTGTAAACTATTTATCAACCAACCATATGACGGGTGGTAATTCTGGAAGTCCTGTTTTAGATGCTCATGGGAATTTAACAGGTTTGGCTTTTGATACTACTTGGGAAGGAACTATGAGTGATTTACATTTTGATGCGGATATTGTGAGAAGTATTATGGTAGATATTCGTTACGTATTGTTTATAATTGATAAATATGCAGACGCTAAAAATTTAATAGATGAAATGACTTTAGTGCATCCAAAAAAGAAATAATTAGTATTTAGAATCTACATTGATGTCATTCCTGCGAAGGCAGGAATCTAATCTTAGGACAGTAATGGATTCCTGCCTTCGCAGGAATGACAAAGAAAAATAAAAGCAAAAAACTCCAAATGAAAATTTAGAGTTTTTTTTTATTACCACACTATTCTTCTGGCGCCTTATCTTTGGGTGATCTTTTAGCATCTTTTAGACATTGGTTTAACATCCACTCTAACTGACCGTTAGTGGAACGAAATTCATCTGCAGCCCATTTTTCAATAGCTTTAAGCATATCTTCATTTATGCGTAGGGCAAATGCTTTTTTCTTTGACATATATTATATACTATTTACAAAATCTGTAATGATAGTTGGTAAAGTTTTCATTATTGGTAAATCAGGATTTGTATATGAACTCATATTCTCAGTCAAATCTCCTTTTATTTCTTTAAAAACATGATTCATATTTTCAATTAATTGTAATTGAGAATTTGGGTTTGCTGAATGTAATAACTCAGCATCTGAAATACTTACTTGTATATCATTTGTTCCATTAATGATTAAAATGGGGATTTTTAATTTTTTTAGTTCGTCTTGAGGGTTATATTTTATCCAAGATATTAAAAAAGGCTGAACGGATTTGTTAAAAATAGAAATTAACATGGGATTAAATTCATCAACCATATTTCCTTTTTTTAATTCGGCTAGAACCCTAACAGTTTCATCTTTTAAAAATGGAGCTTGTTTTGAAATTTGTTCCACTAAAATTTCATCAATTGTTCTTCCTGCACCTGCAATAGATATAAACCCATCTACATCAGTTGCACTAGCAATCATTCCAACCAAACTTCCTTGACTATGCCCAGCAACAATTATTTTTGAAAAATTAGAAGCGGTTTTAAAATATTGAATTACAGTTTTAGCTTCTTCAACAAAAACATCAAAAGTTAAAGAATCGATTTTTGTTTTATCTTCTTTTGTATAAGAAAGTATGCTTTTATCGAAACGGTATGTTGCAATATTGTTTGTAGATAACGCTTCTGATAAAAACTTTAACGAATTATTTTTTGTTAAAGTGGAGTTTCCATTTCTATTTGTTGGTCCTGAACCAGGAATTAAAATTACCAATGCATTTTTTTCTGTTGATAAGGGAAGGGGAGTTAATAAAGTGCCTTTTATGATTACAGAATTTGTTGGAATATTCAATTCAATTTCCGTATAATTCTTCTCTTGAGCAACTGCAAAAGTTGAAATAAATGCCATTAAAAATAGTGTTAATTTAATATTCATTTGTTGCTGATTTATTTTGATATGTATCAATAGTTCTTTGAATTTCATCTTTTTTTTGAGTTCCTATTAGTATTTTACTACCATTTTGCAATTCCAATTGAAGTCCAATATTTCCTTTAACGGTAAAAGACTTTCCTCTTTTTTTTCTAAAACTAAATTTCATTCCCCAACCGCCATATTCAAAAATTGCATCGTAATTTCTTACGTAGCTTTTATAAATTTCGTTCCAAGGAATATATGTGTCTTTGAAATGAAACGGAGAAAAACGATAATAGATTCCTTTTTCATCAATTCTTGTTTTTAATTTTAACTGTTTAAAAAGAAGTAGTACTAATGAAATAATTAAGAATCCACTAAAAGCACCAATTTTTTCACTTAAAGTTCCACTCAAAATGATATCCAAATTTTTAATTATAGGATATAAAACAGCTATATAACTAATGGCTAAACCAAGAAATATCCAAGTTTGACTAAATTTTTGTTCTTCGTTAAAAACCTTCACTTTAATTTTATCTATTTTTATTTCGTTCTAAAATGACTTTTGAAACGATTCCATGACCATCACCAATACCTATTTTAACCTCCCAACCTTCTCTTCCATATTGATTTAATTCGTCTTCAAAATCTATATCTTTTTTCCAAAAACCTTTTTTAATTATTTTATATTCTTTCATAAGTTTTTTAAATTAATGTAGAAATTGTTGTGTAAATAATAAATGTGATATAGAGTATAAAAGTTATCATGATTAGTGGTTTAAAGTACCCGTATTTACAATTGGCGAAACATCTTTATCTGAACATAATACAACCATTAAGTTACTTACCATTGCAGCTTTTCGTTCTTCATCCAACTCAATAATGTTTTTTCTGCTGAGGTGTTCTAGTGCCATTTCAACCATGCTAACAGCGCCTTCTACAATTTTATGACGAGCAGCAACAATAGCCGTTGCTTGTTGACGTTTTAGCATGGCACTTGCAATTTCTTGAGCATAAGCTAAATAGCCAATTCGAGCTTCTAGAACTTCAATGCCAGCCATATCTAAACGTTCTGAAAGTTCTTCCTCTAATGCTTCACTCACTTCATTTACGCTCGCTCTTAAAGTAATTTCTTCTGCTTTTCCTTCATCTTCAAAATTATCATATGGATATAAACTTGCTAATTTTCTTACAGCAGCATCAGATTGTACACGTACAAAATTTTCAAAATTATCTACATCAAAAGCCGCTTTAAAAGTGTCTTTTACTCTCCAAACTAAAATAGTACTAATCATAATTGGATTTCCCAATTTATCATTCACTTTTACACGTTCACTATCAAAGTTACTTGCTCTTAATGAAATTCCTTTTTTTGTGTAAAATGGATTTGCCCAATAAAAACCATTGTCTTTAACGGTACCAATATATTTTCCAAAAAGCAATATTACTTTAGAGGTATTTGGGTTTACTAAAAAGAAGCCTGGTATAATTGAAATTGTTAAAACTAAAAAAGTTAAAAATAATAGAATGATAGAGCTTACTAAACTGAAAATACCTAAAACGATTAGCAGTACTAATATAAATAGCATAAAATAGCCATTCGATACTTTTATTAATTTTTCTTGTGTCATAATGTTTGAATTAGAATGATATTAAAATGATATCACAAAGGTATATGATATTTTTTAAATTTTCCAAATTTTTAATAAACTTTATTTTTATCTTAGCCAAAAACAATAAACAATGAGATCCGTAAAATCAATTTATATTTTAATAGCTTTTTTAGTAGCTTTTTCAACAAGTAATGCAATAAATCCTGATTGGGGACAAACAGGACACCGAACTGTTGGAAAAATTGCAGATGATTATTTAAACGGAAAAGCAAAACGTAAAATCGCCGAACTTATAGATGGACAAAGTTTAGCATTGGTATCAACTTTTGGAGACGATATTAAATCCGATAAACGATATAATAAATTTTATACGTGGCATTATGTAAATATGCCCTTTGGCGTTAAATATGAAGATTCAGAAAAGAATCCTGAAGGAGACATGGTTACAGGAATTGAAAAATGTAGAGATATTATTTTAGATACCAATACGTCAAAAGAAGACAAAGCGTTTTATTTAAAGTTATTAGTGCACTTAATTGGAGATTTGCATCAACCCATGCACGTTGGTAGAGCAGAAGATAAAGGTGGAAATACCATTCAGGTTCAATGGTTTGGTGATGGTACCAATTTGCACTCGGTATGGGACTCTAAAATGATTGATCATTTTCAAATGACTTATACTGAAATGGCAGAAAATGCGTCCAAAATTTCTAAAGAACAAGTAAAATATTTACAACAAGGAAATATAGTTGATTGGGTAAATGAAACTCAAACATTTGCTGTTCAGGCATATGCTTCTACAGAAGTAGGTGAAAAATTAGGCTATAACTACATGTATACAAATTTTGGTTTGGTGAGATCTCAATTGCAAAAAGGAGGTATTCGTTTAGCTAAAGTTTTGAATGAGTTGTTTAGTTAATTACTTTTATTTTGTTTTGTAATTACTGTCCTACATTGTCATTCCTGCGAAGGTAGGAATCAACAAATCTCAATTTATAAGATTCCTGCCTTCGCAGGAATGACATCAAACCTTAAACAATTTTGAACTTAATTTGATAAACTACAGATTATAAGTATTCCAACGTCTAACTTCTCTTGTTAACAAGGACAAAAATTTTGGTGGTGTTTCAATTTTAATTTGAGTTGTTATAAATGTTTTTGGATGTAAAAACGTGATTTCAGTAGCACTTAAAAAAAGCCCTTTACCTTTATGAATAGTTTCTGGATTACTATACAATTTATCACCTAAAATAGGATGTGATATTGATGCTAAATGAATTCTAATTTGATGTGTTCTTCCTGTTTTTGGAGTAACCTTTAAGCAACTTAAACTATCATATTTTAAAGATTTTACAACTTTAATAATTTCAAAACTTGTTTCTGCATCCTTATCTTCAATTTGAATATTGATTAGTTGATTTGTATGAACTTTACCGACAACAATCGCGCAGTATTTTTTTTGGATGGAGTGATTCTTAAATTGATTTCCTAATTCAATTTGTGCTGTTTTTGTTTTTGCAACTAAAAGTAAACCAGAGGTTTGATTGTCTAGTCGGTGTACAGGAGTTGGTAAATGAAGAGCATCAGGCTGAGTGCTTTTTTGTAAATTATGAGGCAATGCATTAAACACGGTTTTAAAAGTATTTCCACTAACTATAATTCCAGCGGGTTTATTAATTACCGCCATATGGTCATCTTCAAATACAACTTCTAAGTTATATTCGTAAACTTTTGGTTGAGAAAAAGGGCTTTCAATAAGTTCTAAAACCTGACCGAAATTTACCCAAGTTCCTGTTTCAGCAATTATACCGTTTGATAATATTTGACCTCTTTTAATTGCTTTTTTTACACCGCTGTTGGAAGGTATATAATCGTAAAAAACTTTAGGAGCATATTCTTGTAAACGAACGTTTTCAATATTTTTTGGAACAATATGTAAATGGATAGTTTTAATAGTGTTTGAATGCTTAAAAATTAGATATATAATAAAGACGATGGTTAAACTTAAAAGTTACAGTTTGTTTATAGGAAAACTGCCAATATATTGTTAAAATGTAATTAACAGATTACTAGTAAGTTATATTAAAGTAGCTTGTTTTTAAAAAGTAATTGAATTACTTCTTTATAATCGAATGATAAACTAAGTTTTTGAGTTTCACTAAATGAAAACCAATTGTAATCTAGAACTTCTTCCTCTTGAATTTTAATAGTACCACTCCAATTACCTAAAAAACGATAATATACTCTGTCTTGCCAAATGCCTTTTTTAATAATTTTTGTTGGTGTGAAATCTAAATTGCATTCTTCTTTTACTTCACGTATCACATTTTCTTCAGCAGTTTCACCTATTTCAGCTCTGCCGCCAGGGCAACCCCAAAACCCAGGGTAATTTAAGGTGTAATTTGAGCGTTGAAGAAGCAGTATTTTTTTATCTTTTAATAAAATTCCAGAAGCTGCAAGAACCATATAAAATATGTTATTTTTTAATAATACCTAAAGTTGCAGTATAACCTGTTGGAAGATTCCATTCTTTTGAGGATATCAAATTTCCTTTATCATCATAGACTTTTAATTCAGCTGTATTTGGTCCTGATGTGCCTTGGTTTAATGCTTGAAAATCAATTCTGTTATAGCCTTCTTCCAAATTTAAATATACAACATAGTAATTGCCTTTTAGCCCAATATTATCGCTAACAACTTTCTCGTTTATATAAATACGTATTCTATCACCATCAACATAACTATGATCTCTACATTCAATTTTAACTGTTTTGGAACTACTGCTAATGGTTCCTAAACTTAAGTTGCTTTCTAATTTTTTATGAGTTACATCTTTGTTATTCCAATATTTTTTACCTATAATATCGTTATCTTCTGGCAAATTCTCCATTAAAAAATTTTTAGTGGCCGCTGTAGCTTTGTTTTGTTCTAAATTTTTTTGAATGGCATCTGAATTTAATTTTTTATCAATATTTAAATCAATTGTTGAAGGAGGTGTAATTTTAATATTAGTAGCTTTTAATTGATTGTTACTTTTTATAACACCTTTTTGATTATCATCAATTTTGACTTTTGTACTGTCTTTTTGTGAATATAAATTTATGGTACCAAAGCCTATTAGTAGTAAAAACAGAAGATATTTTGTTGATCTATACATTTAAAGTTTTTTAATTCAGGTATCTACAAAAAAAATGCCAATTATTATAAATTTGTAATATGTGGGTAAAAATAATAAAAAAAGCCCCAATTAGTATTGAGGCTTTTAATAATTGTTTGTTAAACTATATTAATAAGTATTTGAGTATTGCATTATTACTTAGTTGTTTCAACCCAAATATTAATTTTGTCTTCTAATAATTTTAAAGGAACACAACCAGTTTCTAATATTTGATTATGAAATTCTTTAATATTAAATTTATCTCCAAGTTCTTTTTCTGCTTTTGAACGTAACTCTCTAATTTTTAATTGTCCAATTTTGTAAGACAATGCTTGTCCGGGAATTGCCATATAGCGTTCAATTTCCGAAATGATACTTGCTTCAGATTCAGCTTCATTCTCCATTGAATATTGAATTGCTTTCTCTCGACTCCAATTTTTTGTATGCATTCCTGTATCAACCACCAAGCGAATTGCTCTATGCATTTCTGCACTTAGCATTCCAAAATACTGATAAGGGTCAGCATACAAACCAAGTTCTTTACCCAAAGATTCTGAATATAAAGCCCAACCTTCACCATAAGCGCTGTACCACAATGTTTTTCTAAATTTTGGTAACACGGTACTTTCTTGTGTTAAGGAGATTTGATAATGATGTCCTGGAATAGCTTCATGTAAAAACAAATCTTCATCTGAAAACATATTATAGCTTGTAACATTTGGAATAGGAACATAAAAAATACCTGGCCGAGTGCCATCTAAAGAACCTTGATTGTATTCTGCACTTGCTGATGCCTCTCTAAAGGCTTCAGTTCTTCTAACTTCAAAAGGTGTTTTAGGTTTTAGATCGAATAATTTTTCAATCTGTGGCTTCATTTTATCGTGAATGGCGTTGAAATTATCAATTACCTGTTGAGATTCAGTAAATGGTATTAACTCTTTACGATTTCGAACAAAATTAAAGAACGATTTTAAATCACCTTTAAACCCAACTTGTTCCTTAATTTTTTCCATTTCAGATTTAATTTTTTCAACTTCACTTAAACCTAAATTGTGAATTTCTTCAGCAGTCATATTGGTTGTAGTGTAATATTTAATTAGGAAATTATAATACTCATTTCCGTTTGGAATATCAGAAATTCCACTTGTTTCCCTACCAGCAATTAAATATTCATTTTTAAAAAAGTTAGCTAATTTTAGATGCACAGGAACAATTTTTTCTTCAATAATTTTTGAATAGGCATCAGTTATATTTTTCTTTTCATCAACTGAAAATGAGTCAGGCATGTTTATTACTGGACTATAAAAAAGATGATTTTCAATATCATTTTTTGCTAAATCTTCAAATTGAGGAATTGTTTTTACGATTAGAGATTTTGGAAGTGCATATCCCTTTTTTATTCCCTCTCTCATTTTAACTTCGGCCGTATCTAATATGGTGACATATAAATCTAAACGTTTTAGCCAGTTATTATAATCTTGTACAGTATTAAAAGGCTGTGCACTTGTTCCACCGGCAAATTGACCAATGGTTAACGTAATTGAATAAAACTGATTGATAGGCATTAAATCTTCTCTAAAATTTAAGCGTTCAAGATTTATATCACATTCCCAAGTTAAAATTTCTTTACTTAATATTTCTTCTTCAGTTAATTCCTCATCATTAAATTGAGCTAAATCAGCTTTTGTTTTGGAGTAAAATTCATTAAGTTTTTCTGAAAATTCCTTTGTTAAATTGTTTGGTAATTGGTCATTAAATTCAATTTTACCCGCATACGTGGCATTTAATGGAAACAATTTAAAATTCTCTTCATTATATGTCTCAAGCAAATTGTTAAATGCTTTATTTGCTGTGTTTGCTTCAACTTTCTCAGTATTATTTTTACAAGATGTTAGTGAAACTATAATTAATAAAGTAACTAAAAATAATTTTTTCATAAGTTCATGTTTTTGATTTTTTTTCAAATATACATAATTAATGTTTTTTCTTCTTTGAAGTAAACCAAAAGAGGCCGAATTATGTTAAAAACATGAATTCAGCCTCTTTAATAAGTGATAGAAGGTTTATTTTATCATTTCAAAACTACGTTTTATAAACTTAGTTAATTCTTCACCGTGTAAAAGCCCTTGAGATAGTTTTGCCAAATCAAAAGCTTGTTGAATTAAACGTTCTTGTTTCTTTTTTGTTTTAGTGTTTAAAATTTCTACAACCAAATCGTTATTTGTGTTCACCACTAAATTGTACATATCAGGAAAATTACCCATTCCCATAAATCCACCACCACCTGAAGCCTGCATTTCTTTCATACGACGCATAAACTCTGGTTGTGTTATAATAAACGGATTTGCATTTGAATCCATTGATTCTAATTGAACTGTATAGGTTTCCTTTGGAATAGCTTCTTCAATTAGAGGTTTTAAAGTTTCCTTTTCAGTATCAGAAAGTTTACTTATTTTGTCTTCGTCTTTTTTAATTAAGTTTTCAATATGATCAGAATCTACTCTTACAAATTGTATGTTTTCTTTACTTCCTTCTAATTTTTGAATAAAGTGTGAAACAATTGGAGAATCTAATAACAATACTTCGTACCCTTTTTCTTTTGCTGCTTCAATATAACTGTGTTGTGTTTTTTCGTTGGAAGCATATAAAATAACTAGCTTACCATCTTTATCGGTTTGTGCTGGTTTAATTTTTTCTTCTAATTCAGAAAAAGTAAAATATTCTTTATTTACCGTTGGATATAGTGCAAATTTGTCAGACTTTTCAAAGAATTTTTCTTCTGAAAGCATTCCGTATTCAATAATAATTTTAATATCGTCCCATTTTTCTTCGAAAGCTTTACGATCGTTTTTGAATAAACTGATTAGCTTATCAGCAACTTTTCTAGTAATGTAACTTGCTATTTTTTTAACAGCACCGTCAGCTTGTAAATAAGAACGAGAAACGTTTAATGGAATGTCTGGTGAGTCAATCACACCACGAAGCATTTGTAAAAAGTCTGGTACAATTCCCTCAACATTATTGGTTACAAATACTTGATTTTGATATAGTTGAATTTTATCTTTTGTTGGGTCTAAATTTTTATTCAGTTTTGGGAAGTATAAAATTCCTGTTAAATGAAAAGGATAATCAACATTTAAATGAATGTTAAATAAAGGTTCTTCAAATTGCATTGGGTACAATTCTCTGTAAAAATCTTTATAATCTTCCTCCTTTAATTCGGTTGGGTTTTTGGTCCAAGCAGGGTTTGGATTATTTACAATATTATCAACCGTAATTTTTTCAGGTTTTGCGTCTTTTTCAGCACCTTCAGGCAATGGTAAAGTTTCTTCGCGAGTTCCAAATTTAATTGGAATTGGCATAAATTTATTGTACTTATTTAAAAGTTCTTCTATTCTATTTTTTTCTAAAAATTCTAAAGAATCATCATCAATATGTAAAACAATTTCAGTTCCTCTATCTTTTTTTTTCGTTTCTTCCAAAGTATATTCTGGACTGCCATCACATTCCCAACGAACTGCTTTTGAACCTTTTGTAAATGATTTGGTAAAGATTTCAACTTTACTAGCCACCATAAATGAAGAATAAAATCCTAAACCGAAATGTCCAATAATTCCCGAGTCTTCTACTTTATCTTTGTATTTTTCAACAAATTCTTCAGCACCTGAAAAAGCCATCTGATTAATGTATTTTTCAACTTCATCCCCAGTCATACCAATACCTTGGTCAATAATTCGGATCTCTTTTTTGTCTTTATCAATTTTTACTTCAATCATTGGAGTTCCAATATCTCCTTTAATTTCTCCTAGTGTTGATAAGTGTTTTAACTTTAAGGTTGCATCTGTTGCATTCGAAATAAGTTCGCGTAAAAATATTTCGTGATCAGAATACAAGAATTTTTTAATGATGGGAAAAATATTTTCAGCCGTTACTTTAATACTTCCAGTAGTCATATATTTTAGTTTTTAATTTATTATTTACTTTTAACTAAGTAGTCAAAAAAAATACCAAACTTATTTCTGTGACAAACTGACACTTTTAAAAATAATTACATAAATTGTGATTTTAAAAAAAGTAGGATGAATCAATTTGATTATGTAATTATTGGAAGCGGATTTGGAGGCTCGGTTAGTGCATTGCGATTGTCCGAAAAAGGGTATAAAGTATTGGTTATTGAAAAAGGAAAGTGGTTTAAGGCTGAAGATTTTCCGAAGAATAATACGGAAGTTAAAAAATGGATTTGGAAACCAAAACTTGGTATGAAAGGGTTTTTTAAAATGACCTTTTTAAACCATGTTACTGCGGTTTCTGGTGTTGGCGTTGGAGGTGGTAGTTTAACCTATGCCAATACATTACCAATTCCAAAGAAGGATTTTTTTAACGGTGGAAGTTGGGCGAATTTAAATAGCTGGGAACAGGTTTTAGTTCCTTTTTATAAGACAGCCTATAAAATGTTGGGGGCAACAACGAATCCAATTTTATTTGAAGCCGATAAAACACTAAAAAAAATTGCTAAAGAAATTGGAATTGAAAATCAATTTGAGGCAACTAAAGTTGCTGTGTATTTTGGCGAATCTGGAAAAACTGTGAAAGACCCATACTTTAATGGAAAAGGACCAGACAGAAAAGGTTGCACTTTTTGTGGTGCCTGTATGACAGGTTGTAGGTTTAATTCCAAAAACACCTTGGATAAAAATTATTTGCATTTAGCGCAACAATTAGGCGCACAAATAATAGCAGAAAAGGAAGTTTTTGATGTTATTCCTATTGGAAATAGTAATGGTTCAGATGGTTACACCATACATTATAAAGATAGTTTTAATAAAAAGGAGAAGTCTTCAGTAACAACCAAAGCAGTTGTTTTTGCTGGAGGTGTTTTAGGAACTATTCCGTTATTATTAAAGCTAAAACAAAAATCGCTTCCAAAATTATCTGATAGTGTCGGTTGCAATGTTAGAACAAATAATGAATCGTTATTAGGTGTAACTTCAATCGATAAAAATGCTACAAACTACAATAAAGGTATCGCTATTGGTTCTATTTTGCATACTGATAAAAATAGCCATTTAGAAGTTGTTCGCTACGGTGATGAATCACATTTTTTTAGATTATTAACGGTTCCATTTGTTTATTCAAAGTATGCATTGCTTCGATTTTTGGGAATTTTTGGATTGTTTTTTGTAAAGCCGATAAAAATGTTTAAAACAATTTTCGCTAAGAATTATTCAAAACGGTCTACTATATTGTTATTTATGCAAACATTAGATAGTACATTACGCCTTAAATTAGGGAAAATAACCAAACTTAAATCGGAAAAAGAACATGGCAAAGCGCCAACTGCATTTATTCCTGAAGCTCAAGAATTGGCTAAAAAATTTGGTAAACAAGTTAATGGAATTCCGTACGCTAATTTTACAGATGTTCTTTTTGGAATACCAACAACTGCTCACATTTTAGGAGGTGCTGTTATGGCAGAAGATACATCAAAAGGTGTAATTGACAAAAATTGCAATGTTTTTGGTTATAAAAACATGTTGGTTTGTGATGGAAGTATGATTTCTGCAAATCCAGGTGTAAATCCTTCATTAACTATAACGGCAATTACGGAATATGCAATGAGTACTATTCCTTTTAAAAACGCTAAAATTTAATTTGAACTAAATGGAAAAGTCTGACTTTATTTTAATAGATGGTTACAAACATATTAGATATTCCCCTCAGAAATTCGATGAAAATGAAATGATTAAAAGAGCAACTGATTTTTTTAATTATAATAACAAAAGAAGATCTGTCCGAGAATTTTCTGAAAAACCTGTACCTTTTGAAATTATTGAAAACATCATTAAAACAGCATCAACAGCACCTTCTGGAGCGAATAAACAGCCATGGACATTTTGTGTCGTAAAAGACCCAAAAATTAAAAAGAAAATCAGAATAGCTGCCGAAGAAGAAGAAGAAAAAAGTTATAAAGAACGAATGAGTGATGAATGGTTGGATGATTTAAAACATTTAGGAACTGATGCTCAAAAGCCTTTTTTAGAAATAGCTCCTTATTTAATCATCGTTTTTAAAAAACCTTATGAGGTTGATAATAATGGGGAAAAGCATCAAAATTATTATGTAAATGAATCGGTTGGTTTGGCTTGTGGGTTTTTAATATCAGCAATTCATCATGCAGGGTTGGTTACGTTAACACATACACCAAGCCCGATGAAGTTTTTAGAAGAAATTTTACAAAGACCAGCTAATGAAAGAACTTTTTTGGTATTACCAGTTGGTTATGCTGCTGAAAAAACATATGTGCCAGATATTAAGAAAAAACAGCTTGAGGATGTTATGAAAATTTATTAAAAAAAAAAGCTGTCTAAAAAGTATCGGAATCCGTCATTCTGATTGTTTAGCTACGCTGAATCTTCGATTTCAGAATCTCATCAATCTGATTATCAATCACTATGAGAACCTGAAACAAGTTCAGGTTGACGAAAATTACACCTTTAAACAGCCTTTTTTTAATAAGTTAGTGTTTTACTTCTACTTCTTTTTTAAGAATCTGTTTTTCAGGTGTTACTTTATTTTTCACATAAGTTTCTAACCATTGGTCTTGTTCCCAAAGCATATGTAATACAGATTCTTCAGCACTATAGCCATGACTTTCTTTTGGAAGCATTACTAAACGAACTGGAGCTCCAAGCCCTTTTAATGCATTAAAATACCGTTCGCTTTGCAATGGGTAAGTTCCTGAATTATTATCGGCTTCTCCATGAACAAGTAATAAAGGTGTTTTCATTGTATGCGCATGCATAAATGGCGACATAGCATTATAAACTTCAGGTGCTTCCCAATAATTGCGTTCTTCACTTTGAAATCCAAAAGGCGTTAAAGTTCTGTTATAAGCTCCGCTTCTTGCAATACCCGCAGCAAATAAATTAGAATGTGCTAATAAATTTGCGGTCATAAAAGCACCGTATGAATGTCCGCCAACAGCAACTTTAGTTCGGTCAATATATCCTAAATTATCAACGGCATCAATTGCAGCTTTTGCGTTTGAAACCAGTTGTTTAATAAAAGTATCATTAGGTTGTTCATCACCTTCACCTACAATTGGGAAAGATGCATCGTCTAAAACTACATAACCTCTAGTTACCCAATAAATTGGTGAACCATAGCTTGGATATGTAAATTCGTTAGAATTTGACGTGCTTTGACCAGCACTGCTTTTATCTTTAAATTCACGTGGGTAAGCCCACATTACCATTGGGTATTTTTTTCCTTTTTCATAATTTGTTGGTAAATACAAAGTTCCAGATAACTCTAAACCATCTTCGCGATTGTACTTGATAACTTCTTTGTAAACATTTTGAATACTCTTATACGGGTTTTCAAATTGCGTTAATGGAATTAGATCATTTTGTTTTTTAATATTTCGAATATAATAATTTGGATATTCATTTTTAGATTCAATTCTTACAATTAATTCTCCATTTTTCATATCTAATGCAGAAGAAAGATCCTCAATTTTATCAGTTAAACTAGATTGGTAAAGTCGAGTAGTTTTTAAAGTTTTAAGGTTCATTTCATCAACAAAAGGAAATTTCCCATTTTCACTAAACCCGTCTCCAATTAAAAAAGCATTTTCATTAACTAAGTCTAACGTGTATCGTCCATATTCATTTCTTTTAGTTACAAACCTACCAGGATCACTGTACGTATCTTGGTAATTTCTGTCTGAAATAACTATTGGTTTTATGGTATTATTTGAAGGATTGAAAATATATGATTTTGTGTTTCTAGTATTCCACCAACGATCATAGGCTATGGCAGTTTGATTATTTCCCCATTCAATGCCAGCAAAACGACCTATAGTTTTAAGGATAGATGTTGCTTTTCCATTAAAAGGAGCATTTAATTCAAAAACTTCGTCTCTAAATTCAACTTCTTTTTCAGGATTTCCTTCATCCAAAGCTTCACACCAAGTAAGTGTAGCTTGTTTGTCATCTCTCCAAGAAAAATTTCTTTTCCCTTTTCTAACAGCCATAAAACCTTGTGGTAAATCTTCAATTAAAGGAACTTCTATAATAGTATTAATAAGTTTTCCATCTTTATCATAAATAACTGTTTTTGAAGGAAATCTATTGTAAGGTACTAAATAAGAAAAAGGTTTTTCAATAGTTGTTACCATTATGAAATTTCCGTCTGGCGAAAAAGACAAATCATCATACATATCATTTTTCTTCCAGATAGTTTTTTTACCATCAAGGGAAACCTTAGTTAACTCAGAAAGTGTTAGTTGTTCAAAATTATGTTTATCGGTTGGATTTTTTAATAAATCTTGATAAGTCCTGTTTTGGGCTTTTACACCTGTTTCACTGACAGAAACGGTTGGTCCAGTTGGAACGGCTGTTTTGGTATCAATAAGCGATTTTTTATCCTTTGAAATTATTTTAACCAGTAAAGCAGTATTGTCTTTAAACCAAGAAAATGGTTGTCCTATATTTGCATTAAGATTGGCTTCGGTTATTTTTTTTGCTGATTTAGTTTCAATATTCAAAATCCAAAGTTCAACTCCAGAGCTAATTGTGTTTGTAAAAGCCATCATTTTTTGGTTTGGTGACCAATTGAAGTTTGAAAACCGACCGTTTGCAGGCAATCCAATTGGAGTTTCATCTTTATTATTTCTTCCAACTCTAACTTTTATTGAATTATAATATCGTTCTCTACTGCCAATATTAGTAATTGGGTTTATTCGAAGTCCGCCTAATCGCATTTCGGTTTCAGAAAGTTCTTCAATACTTTTAAAATTGGATCGATATAAGAATACAAAATTTTCGCCGTTATCATCCATTCTCATTAACGGAGCTAAAGGAGCATTAACAAGTTCTAAAATTTCTTGTGGAGGTTTTTGATACGTTAAACTTTCCTGGGAGTAAATGAAAGAACCAAAAAATAATGCGATTAATAAGAGGATGTTTTTCATGTTGATTAAATTGATTTTAGTAAATGTTTCTTTCAAATCTACCAAAACAAAGAGATTTAATTTCTTAATAAAATGTTAAATGGCAGCAATTTATAGTAGATTTAAATAAGTTTTAAATTTATTGTTTATCTTTTCAAAAACAAACAGCTAATTCATTTTAAAGATTTTACTAAATTTGATATAATGATTTTAATGAATGCAAGTAAGAAATAAGATGTTGCAACTATTATAGTTGTGGATACTTGAAGTTTTTAGTATGTTTGAAGCAAATAATTAAAATAATAATATATGTATAATTCGAAGATAACTGGACTTGGTTATT
>Ga0209231_1000395_pt1 | contig 25304 bp, 38 predicted proteins | sample Deesub45470m_DNA_FD_188086 | JGI IMG/M metagenome (GOLD analysis project Ga0209231, IMG submission 188086) | Deep subsurface microbial communities from North Pacific Ocean - 450_OLKR46/470m Metagenome (SPAdes) (version 2) | ecosystem: Environmental > Terrestrial > Deep subsurface > Unclassified ... | reverse complement strand
CATGTACATACAGAGCCAGAGTGATGGGTCGCACACTCGCCACAAGGTGCAATTCATCGGCACCATCAAGGGCAAGAGCCTGCTGGTCACGCTGCCTTTTGAGAATGGCAAGGGCATGTGGATACAGGCCGGCCATACTTTTGTGGTGCGCGGATTCAACGGCATCTATGCTTACGCCTTGAGCACACAAGTGATCCGTGCCCGCGCCCACCCTTTCCCCTACATACACTTTTCCTGGCCGCGCGCAGTCGATTGTCAGATGGTGCGCAAATCGCTGCGCGTGGAGACTTCCCTGCCGGCCAGAGTCACGCTGGCGGACAACAGCACGGTAAACGTCACACTACTGGACCTGAGCGCGCCCGGCTCCATGCTCAATACACCCACAGCAATAGGCGCAGTAGGCGAGCACGCCAAGATAGCATTTGCGGTGGACTTTGAAGGAAATACCAGCAATCTGAATATCCCCGTCATTATTCGCAACATCCACCCCAAGGAAGACGGCAGCGGATTTCACATCGGCGTCGGCTTTGAATCTGTCGCTCAGAATGATGCTCTGATCCTTCATTACGTTATCAACACCATCGCACTGGGCGCCAATCCGTGACGCGCGAACAAATCGTATAAGCTCCCCTAATTGCATCGCGTAAGACTACACGGCTTGGGGAAGCGCAAAGAATCGCGTATATTGCCCAGTCGTCTCCACCACGTTTGCACATCATGGAAAGCATCAAGATACGCGGCGCTCGCACGCACAACCTGAAGAACATCAGCCTCGACCTGCCACGCCACAAGCTGGTGGTGATCACCGGGCTATCCGGCTCGGGCAAATCTTCGCTGGCCTTCGACACCCTGTATGCGGAAGGGCAGCGCCGCTATGTGGAATCGCTATCCGCCTATGCGCGGCAATTTCTGCAATTGATGGAAAAGCCAGACGTGGATTTGATCGAGGGGCTGTCGCCTGCGATCGCCATCGAGCAGAAAGCCACTTCGCACAACCCGCGCTCTACCGTTGGCACAGTGACCGAGATACACGATTATCTGCGCCTGCTGTTCGCCCGCGCAGGCGACCCCTATTGCCCGCAGCATGACCGGGTTTTGCAGGCGCAGAGTGTCGGCCAGATGGTGGATCATGTGCTGGAACTGCCGGAAGGCACGAAGGTAATGATACTTTCGCCGCTGGTAGTGGATCGCAAGGGTGAGCAACTGGAGATGTTCGACGAGCTGCGCGCCCAAGGCTTTACGCGGCTGCGCATCAACGGCGCGGTATATGAGATCGACGCGCTGCCCAGCCTGCAAAAGACTAAAAAGCACACCGTCGAAATCGTGGTGGACAGGCTGAAAGTCAATCCCGAATCCAAGCAGCGGCTGGCGGAATCGTTCGAGACCGCGCTGCTGCATGCCGACGGACGCGCGCTGGCGGTGGAAATGGACAGCGGGAAGGAGCATCAGTTTTCGGCCAAATTTGCCTGCCCGATTTGCAGCTACTCCCTGCCCGAACTCGAACCGCGCCTGTTTTCATTCAACAACCCGATGGGTGCGTGTCCCAAGTGCGACGGGCTCGGAGTCATCAGCTTCTTCGACGCTAAGCGCATCGTCGCCCTGCCCTCACTCTCGCTGAGTTCCGGCGCGATCAAGGGCTGGGACAGACGCAATCAGTTCTACCATCAACTGCTCGCCGGTCTCGCCCGCCATTATGACTTCGATCTGGAGCAATCTTTTGAAAGCCTGCCGGATAACATCCAGCAGGCCGTGCTGTACGGCTCCGGCAAGGAGGAAATCGCCTTTCAGTACCTTAACGAGCGCGGCAAAGCAACGCTGCGCGAGCACGCCTTCGAGGGCATCGTCAACAATCTGGAACGCCGTTACAAGGAAACCGACTCGCCCACTGTGCGCGAAGAGCTGTCGAAATACCTGAACAGTTGCACCTGCACGGAATGCAAAGGGACGCGCTTGCGTCTGGAAGCGCGCCATGTGCGCGTGGCGGACAAAAACCTGTACGAGATCAGCGCGCTGCCCTTGCAGCAGGCGTTGGCTTTCTTTCAGGGATTGACGCTGCAAGGCCAGAAGCAGGCCATAGCCGAAAAAATCGTGCATGAAATCGCCAGTCGTCTGACCTTTCTGAATAACGTCGGGCTGAATTACCTGACGCTGGAACGCTCCGCCGAGACGCTATCCGGCGGCGAGGCGCAGCGCATCCGCCTCGCCTCGCAGATCGGCTCCGGCCTGACCGGCGTGATGTATGTGCTGGATGAACCCTCTATCGGCCTGCACCAGCGCGACAATGACCGCCTGCTGACCACTTTGCACAGGCTGCGCGACATGGGCAACAGCGTAATCGTGGTGGAACATGACGAAGACGCCATCCGCCACGCCGACTATGTGGTGGACATGGGGCCGGGTGCAGGCGAACACGGCGGACTGGTGGTGGCGCAAGGCACGCCGGATGAAATCTGCCGGAATACGCAATCGCTCACCGGCGACTATCTGACCGGTCGCCGTCGCATTCCCATGCCGGAAAAACAACTGATTCCCGATCCCGAACGCATGCTGCGCATCATCGCTGCCAGCGGCAACAATCTGAAAGATGTTACGCTCAATTTGCCGGTCGGCCTGCTGACTTGCGTAACCGGCGTGTCCGGTTCCGGAAAGTCCACGCTGATTAACGACACACTGTATCCCGCCGTCTCGCGTCATTTGTATCGCAGCAACACCGAACCCGCCGCCCACGCCGAAATCAGCGGTCTGGAATTTTTCGACAAAGTGATCAATGTGGATCAAAGCCCGATTGGCCGCACGCCGCGCTCCAACCCCGCCACGTACACCGGCCTGTTCACGCCGATACGCGAGCTGTTCGCCGGTGTGCCGTCATCACGCGAACGCGGCTACGGGCCCGGCCGGTTCTCGTTCAACGTCAAGGGCGGACGCTGCGAATCCTGTCAGGGCGACGGCGTAATCAAGGTGGAGATGCACTTCATGCCGGACGTGTATGTGCCCTGCGACGTCTGCCACGGCCAGCGCTACAACCGCGAGACGCTGGAAATCCAGTACAAGGGCAAAAATATTCAGCAAATTTTGCAGATGACCGTCGAGCAGGCACACGAGTTCTTCAAAGCCGTGCCGATTATCGCGCGTAAGCTGCAAACCCTGCTGGATGTCGGCCTGGGTTACATCACACTGGGGCAATCCGCCACCACCCTGTCGGGCGGCGAAGCGCAGCGCGTCAAACTGTCGCTGGAGCTATCCAAACGCGACACCGGACGGACGCTGTACATCCTCGACGAGCCCACCACAGGACTGCATTTCCACGACATCGCCCAACTGCTCAGGGTGATCCACAAACTGCGCGATCAGGGCAACACGCTGGTGGTGATCGAACACAACCTGGACGTAATCAAGACCGCAGACTGGGTGATCGACCTGGGGCCGGAAGGCGGCGACGGGGGCGGACAGATTATTGCCGAAGGCTCGCCTCAGGCGATTGCCGACAATCCGCACAGCGTGACCGGGAAATATTTGCAACCCGTACTGGACAAATAGCCATGCAGATCAACGCGCACCTCGCCCTCCCGGACAGCGAAATCGAATTGAACGCGATACGCGCGCAGGGCGCTGGCGGTCAGAACGTCAACAAAGTTTCGAGCGCGATCCATCTGCGTTTCGACATCAATGCCTCGTCGTTGCCGGAGGAGTACAAGGAAAAACTCAGAACGCTGGCCGACAGGCGCATTAGCAGTGAAGCCGTGATCATCATCAAGGCACAGCGTTTTCGCAGCCAGGAAAAGAACCGTGAAGATGCGCTTGATCGCCTCCGCGCGCTGATTATCAGCGCGGGATATTCGCCTAGAAAACGCATGCCGACCAAACCTACCCGGAGTTCAAAGAAAAAGCGCTTGGAAGGCAAAGCCCGGCGCGGTGAACTGAAAACATTACGCGGAAAAATCGGCGAATAGGTCAATGAAATCGCGGTTGCCACAAATAATCCGCCATGCAATCAGTGCATATTCCAGTAAATCCCACCACTCATTCCAACTCCAAACCCAACAGGCATGGGCCAAACAATTACTATGCCAATGGCGGCAATGGAAAGTTTCGGTCTAAGTCCGGTTGGCACTAACCTATCGGTGAACTTAACAAAATTCAAAAAACTTGTATGACAGTCCACACTACCGCCCATGAAAATTCGATATTGCATGCCGAAAAGCAGCCTTTGGTTAACAGTTGAAACTGCAGTCGGCACGATCCAGCACGCTGGCTTGTAACTATGAACGCCCGACAGTGAGAGTTCAGCCAACCTAACTATTTCATACGAGAATGAGGATAGTCTCTGCGCCTCATGTAAAAAGCAAAGAAACTTTCATTTAATTGCTTCAACCTCGCTCTTTCCTCAAATACTGTACGACAAATACCATTGCGCTCGCGTAAACCTAGACTCACGACCAGCTTATACGCCGAGCTTCCTTCACAGGCAGGAAAATTCTCCTGTATCGTTACACCAGCCACTTTTTCATTTGCGCACCAAGCTGGGAACCACGTTGCATCAAGCTCATCCAGATCAGCCTGACAGCGACTCCAGTCGCGCGCTAAGGCGATATCTTTCATTTCATCAACAAAGCCATCAAATTCTTGCGGTGACAACCAGGCAAAACGAAGCGCAGCGCTTCTGGCCTGTTCTGCTTCGTCACACCCCGCGTATCCCAATGCCAGCCAGCGTTGTACTGCTGAGCGCATATCTGCACCCGATATTACTTTGGCTATCCTCACGACCTCATGAAATTGACCCGCGCGCAAATAGAGTTCCGCGGCGAAACAATGCGTCTGTCTTGGATCGATGTCCGCCTTTTCGGATAAGCTGGCCAAAGATTTCCAGCACTCGCGAATCAGCACCTCGCCCCTTACTCCCATCACAATTGACGCTGGAATAATCTGCTCACGAATCAGTTTTTCTTCAGAGACGATTGTTGTCGTGATATCTGACCAGTCCGGCTTAGCAATATACTCAATCCAGTGCTCAATAAAATCGCAGAGCACCTGAAATTTGGCCAATGCTTCATGGCCAGGATCTGCCGCCACCAATTCACGCATAACCTGCCGTGCAGCCATTTCATCAAAGCGAGTTAAAGCAGCAATCAAATCATTAGCTAGTTGAACCGGTTCTGAGTCGGCAAAAATATCGAGCTGCTGCATAACTGTCATAGCAATATCGGTTAATGCAAATCAGGCCGCCATAATTTGAAAGTCAGTCGCATTGGCAATTGGACGCACAAAGTTCTTTTCACGTCTCATTTCAACAATGCCATAGTTGGACAAGGTTTTAAGTGTGCGAGAAAGGTTACTCGGTTTACGCCCTGTCATTTGCGCTAACGATGAAATAGACTCAGGTTGCGCATCCTTGATCACATGAAGCAGTGCTCTGTTGTCGTCACTGAGCACTTCTGCCAATGATTTCATGGATGTGAACCATATTTTTGGCTCACTTAGTTTTGGCTTGTATTCGCCTTTTGCAATCGCGTAGATGCGCTCACGAATTTTTTCCTGTGACATGATGCCTATTACAATACTTTTCATTTAGCCGTCTCCTTCAATACTCTGTCTACATCAGCGAAAAAATCCTGAAGTAATTGATAAGCATCCTTGAATTCGTAGTGCACGCCTTGATCGGAAATGTGTCGATGCTTGTGATCGTAGGGTAAAACTTGCCCCGCATATTTGAATCGACTGGAAGGTTTGACGCCATGCGCATTGTCATACCCCATCACCCGTTTACCATTTTGTTCATGTAGCGTTAAAGCGTAGCGAACACCATGTGGTATCGATGCCGTAGACTCAACGCGCCAAGCATGAATCTCAACCCAAAATCCGTGCTCCTGCTGAACGATATTTCCGTTCAAATCAAGCAGGGTATCAACACCATTGTCAATATGCATGGCGCAGTATATCAACCGCTGATAAAGCCAGCTAGTATCAATATCAAATTATTGGGCAAAAAACAGGTATGGCGCTAGCCTGTGGCGCAAGTAAGTTCGCGTGTCATTCTACGACTGCTTACGTAAACTATGTTCAGTATTATGGTGACCTAGGCTTGGTGTCGTAACAGATGGCGGGTTTCATCGAAATACGCAATCATTGGGTAACCACCTTTCCAGATTTCGCCCGCATTATCCATAAGCAACGTCATTCCCGCACGGGAATCCAGCGAAAATATGTACCGCGAAGCGGACAAAACCGAGTATCTGTCCGCTTCGCGGATTTATTCAATGATCTGGATTCCCGCCTACGCGGGAATGACATTCTTTTCTGGCTTAACGGACAATCCGGGTTTAATGCACTGGGACAACGCCTGCCTGTGGCAGGTCTCTGGCGAGACGGAAGCCATTATTGTTGAATCTGGCATTCGCGGTGCGCTTATAACGGTTGGCTGAGCGTGGCGTATCGGCCTCATTGGACCACGAGCCGCCACGCAACCAATCGCACCGAAACTGACGTCGCTTCATAGGCTGCATCAGTAAATATGCAGGAATAATCAGTGGCTGTGCAATTTCTCTTGAAGCCAAACCTTGATAAGCGACTGGTAAGGCACATCGCGAGAATTCGCAGCGGCTTTAATGGAATCCAGCTTCAGCCATTGAAACACCGTGTTTTTCGTTTTTACGGGTGTTTCCTTCATCCCAAGTCACGAAGGGCTGCTTTATTGCTGCAATTTGCAAACCTCAACCGTCCGTAATGACACCAACCTGATTTTGAAGATACAACAACGGGAGGCAGAAACCAGTCGTTCTTATTTCCGTTCGCGTATGTGTGGGACGGTAACAACTCATGCAGAATGAGCCTTCTCAGCGTGCAATTTTATACCCAGCGCGGACATTACCTTGAGAATAGTCGAAAAGCTCGGATTTCCTTCGCCGGATAATGCCTTGTAGAGGCTTTCGCGTCCCAACCCTGTTTCCCTAGCGAGCTGTGTCATGCCTTTGGCACGGGCAATCGTACCGAGCGCCTTGGCGATAAATGCTGCATCATCACCCGCCTCTTCAAGACAGGCTTCCAAATAGAGCACCATATTCTCATCGGTTTTGAGGTGTTCGGCACTGTCCCATTTACGCAGTTTGATCGCTCCCATTTCGCACCTCTAAATTTGTCGCGCAATTTCTAACGCAGTTTTAATATCCTTCGATTGCGTGGATTTATTTCCCCCAGCCAGCAGGATCACTATTTCAATACCGCGCTGCACGAAGTACACCCGATAGCCCGGTCCATAATGAATTCGCATTTGAGAAACGCCCTCGCCAACAGGTTCACAATCGCCGAAATTTCCATCCTCGGCACGATCGATTCGTACCTGTACACGCCTCACGGCCTGCTTATCCCTCAGTCCGGCGAACCAATCATCGAAAATTTCCGTTGTTTGAATTGAATTCATGCCTCAAAGTGTATTATTTAGGATACTATCTGTCAATTATTATTATGTGCAATTTGGTTTCAACCAAGTTTGGCACAGACGGCATAACTGAATTTTGAATCAGGGGAAAATGTGCCTAGGAAAAAATGTGGGGGTCAATTCCATATTACAAGTCGCGAACGACCGCATTATTGCTGCAAATTTTAAACCTCGACCATCCGGTTAATGGCACTAGACTGCCTGTGGCGCAAGCAAGTTCGCGTGTCATTCTACGACTGCTTACGTGACAATCCGGGTTTAATGCACAGTGACAGCGCCTGCCTACGGCAGGTCTCTGGCGAGACGGAAGCCGTTATTGTTGAATCTGGCATTCGCGCTACGCTTATAACGGTTGGCTGAGCGTGGTGTATCGGCCTCATTGGACCACGAGCCGCCACGCAGCACCCGCGCATCGCATTGACCGCTGGTGTAACTCCGACCGTCACGCTGCGCATCGCTGTAGCGATTGTGGTAACAATCCTCGACCCATTCCCATACATTGCCGCTCATGTCATACAAACCCCAGGCGTTGGGATTTTTGGTGGCCACGGGATGAGGACTTTTACCAATTTTCTTATTGCCATACCAGGCCAGGTCGTCCAGATGGCGGCCTCCGCAATAACGCTGAGTTCCGCCCGCGCGACACGCATATTCCCATTCCGCTTCACTGGGCAAACGATAGTGCTTGCCGGATTGGGCGTTAAGCTTCACGATGAATTCCTGCACGTCATTCCAGCTGACATTTTCCACAGGACAATTGTCGCCGCAATTTTTGAAAGACAGTTTTTCCGGCAGGCTGCCCATCACTGCTTTCCACTGCCCCTGCGTCACTTCTGTCTTGCCTATCTCAAATTCATGGCCGATGTTGACCTTAAGCACAGGCTTTTCATCGGCATCACCGTTTGAGGAGCCCATCTCAAAGCTACCCGGTGCAATGTGTCGCATCGGATCTGCAAAAATGTCAGTTCGTGCGGCGACTGACGTCACTGTATCGTCAACAGTCCGGGTATGCGCAGTTGCGCCAGCGGTTAATGAATCACCATCCCCCCTCGATGCGATCCAAACGATTACAACGCAGACCAACGCGATTGCGAACATACCCCGCCTGCGATTGCTCAGTCCTTGTGTCCATTCTTTTGCTCTTGCCCATGGAAAAACCGGCAGGGAGTGCGCCCAATTCTTCGGCCCGAGGGTTTGCGTCCATTTCTTCGGCTCAACAGTTGCGGTCACCGTAACCAGCTCTGCGGATTCCGGTTCGACGTCGTCCCTGCCCTGCGCGTACCGTTCCCTATGTTGCTGTTCCAGCCGAGTTTTTTCATCCAGCAGTTTTTTGAGTACGTCCTGTTTACTCTGTATTTTCTGCTGCTCGTTGGCCAAGATCAGTGGGGGGAGCGCTTCATTACGTCTTGATTTGAGCATCGGCTTCTGCATGCCCTGCTCTGCGACGCGTAAAATCCCCTCGCCTTGAGTCTGAGGTTTTTTGTCAACAAGGGGTATTGTTTGCCTCTCCGTCGCCAGCGACATCGACTTATTCGACAATTTACGAATGTTAGCTAGCGAGTCCATCTGCATAAAGGCCAGCCTTAGCGCACCGCTGCTGAATAATTCCGGCAGCGCGGTCGCACCTAGCGACTTAAATTTGACTGAGTCTATGGAATACAGATTGCCTAGTTGCACAGCCTCGTTCTCGGACGCGGCCTGATTAAGCGGCACAATCAAATCAAGTTCAGCCAGTTGGCTGATCATCAGCCCGGTACGCGCTAATTCCGTCTGGAAATCCTGAATAAATCGCAGTTCGTCATGCACCCGCTGTTGCAGCGCGCCCTGATCGTCTATCAGCAATTCACCGCTTACGACATTGAGAGCGGCGCACGACTCATCCACACTCACAATCGACGATTCTGCCTGGCCAGCTTCCGCAATAACAAACGGATAGTGCTGCACACGAGCAGGAATATAAGCGCCCGTCCAATGGCCAGCCGCATTGACGAACAAATTTTGACCATCCTGCACACCGAGCAGGGCAACAAGCTGGAATTGCTGATCGGGTCCGCGAACAAATACGACAGGATATTCCTGAGTGGCTTGTGCGAGCTCCGTGCCGTCTATCGTCACCGTCGTGCAATTACGAACAAATCCGTAATTTACTTGTGACGCATCGAATCTTAAATTGCGATGCGAATCCGGATTAAGCGCAACAACTTGTTTATAAAAGTCAGAATTGATCATTTGAAAACAGTAGCGTAATGCCAGCAGCGGCGGATTCATGCACGAAATGCAACTCTAAATAAAGACCAGGGTGCCTAATTAATTCGTCTATGTCGTTCCAGCGTGTAAGTAGTGACTTTGCAATCGTTTTTATGTCTGCTTAGTCGATACTTAGTTATTTCATCAGGCGGAAACCCGGTCAGAAAAAGACACTGGATACCTGTTTGTGCAGAGGATGATAAATAAATCAGCATCTCTCTAAACCGCAGGCGACCGGCGCATCATAGCAGTCCGTTGCGATGCTCGCGATATGCCAATTTATATAGTGGCAGGCACGCGCTATCAGGACGCGATTCCTTTTTCATCGAATAATCCTTCGAACAGTACCGAACTGAGATAGCGTTCACCTGAATCAGGCAGAATCACAACGATGGTCTTGCCCGCATTTACGGGACGATTGGCCTGCCGTATTGCCGCTGCAACCGCCGCTCCGGAGGAAATGCCTGACAGGATGCCTTCTTCCCGCGCCAGACGCAGCGCGTACATGACCGCCTCCTCATTGCTGACTTGTTCGATATCATCAACCAGTGACAAATCAAGCGTATCAGGGACAAATCCTGCACCGATGCCCTGTATCTTGTGCGGACCAGGTTTGAGTGCTTCTCCGGCACGATATTGCGTGAGAACCGGACTGGCTGAGGGTTCGACTGCCACCGAGATAATATCTTTGCCTCTAGTCTGTTTGATGTAGCGCGTGACGCCTGTTATCGTGCCACCCGTACCTACGCCCGAGACCAAAATATCGATCTTGCCGTCGGTATCATCCCAAATTTCCGGGCCGGTAGTTTGTTCATGGATGGCTGGATTGGCCGGATTTTTGAATTGATGCAGCAAAACGTATTTATCGGGTTCTGAAGCCGCGATTTCCTCGGCTTTGGCAATGGCGCCGTTCATACCTTTGGCACCTTCGGTGAGCACCAGTGTCGCGCCGTAGGCCACAAGCAATTTACGCCGCTCTAGGCTCATGGTTTCCGGCATCGTCAGAGTAAGCGGTATGCCACGCGCAGCGGCCACAAACGCCAGCGCAATACCGGTGTTGCCACTGGTGGGCTCGACAAGGTGCTTGCCCGGCATGAGCAAACCACACCGGTCGGCATCAGCGACCATGGCAGCACCAATGCGGCATTTAACAGAATAGGCTGGATTGCGACCTTCAATCTTGGCAAGTATGGTAGCCGGTGCTCGATCGGTGATGCGATTGAGGCGCACCAGAGGGGTACGACCGATGGAAAGTGTGTTGTCTTCGTACCAGTTTGACATGCTACCTCCTGAAGAAATTAAGGATATCACTCACACAGCTGACAATTTACATTATCAGACGCAAAAAGACAAAAAAGCCGGAAAAATCCGGCTTTTTTGTCTAATACGCATAAATCAACAGCTTTTACTCTGCATCAACCACTTCAGCATCAGCCGGGCGATCCATTAACTCTACCAGTGCCATCGGAGCATTGTCGCCCTGGCGGAAACCGAATTTCAGAACACGCAGATAACCGCCATTGCGTGTTGCGTAACGAGGACCGAGTTCGTCGAACAGCTTGACGACCATTTCACGATCACGCAAACGGGCAAAAGCCAAACGGCGATTTGCCAGACTTGGGTTCTTACCCAGCGTCAGGATAGGCTCTGCAACGCGACGCAGTTCCTTTGCCTTTGGCAGCGTAGTCTTGATGACTTCGTGGCGCAGCAAAGACACTGTCATGTTGCGGAACATCGCCAGACGGTGACTGCTGGTACGATTCAGTTTTCTTAAACCTAAACGGTGACGCATAATTTGCCTCTCTTAACTTCTGTAATTCCACTGCGCAGAGTGGACATCTTTAATTGTTGCGCTGCCTAAGCAACAGCGACTGGCCAGTTTTCCAGCTTCATCCCCAGCGAGAGATTATGCTCGGCAAGAACTTGCTTGATTTCATTCAATGACTTGCGACCCAGATTCGGGGTACGCAGCAAATCATTTTCAGTGTACTGAATCAAATCACCGATGTAATGGATGCTTTGTGCCTTCAGACAGTTTGAAGAACGCGGCGTCAGTTCAAGATCATCAACAGGGCGCAACAGGATAGGATCAACCTGCGGAACATGTTCTTTCTCAACAACTGGCTCAGTGCCTTCCAGTGCGGCAAAAACCGAGAACTGGTCAACGAGAATGCGCGCAGCATTACGAATCGCCTGCTCAGGATCAATTGCACCGTTAGTTTCAATCGACATGATCAGCTTGTCCAGATCGGTGCGTTGTTCAACGCGTGCGCTCTCAACAGCATAACTAACACGGCTTACCGGACTGAATGAAGCGTCAAGTGCAATATGACCCACTGAACGAGTTTCATTCGGCAATTGACGAGAGATCGCTGAAACATAACCACGTCCTTGTTCGACCTTAATCTGCATGTCCAGCTTACCGCCAGCAGTCAGATGCGCAATCACATGATCAGGATTCAACACTTCAACATCCGCGTTAACGCTGATGTCAGCCGCAGTTACCACGCCGTAGCCTTCCTTTTTAAGGGTCAGCACTACTTCGTTGATACCATGAAGGCGCAACACTACACCCTTAAGATTCAGAAGAATATCGACCACATCTTCCTGCACGCCGTCGATAGTTGCATATTCATGCAACACACCCGCCATCTTGACTTCAGTAGGCGCTGCACCTGCCATCGAAGACAGCAGGATACGACGCAATGCATTACCTAGTGTATGGCCAAAACCACGCTCAAAAGGCTCCATGACCACTTTAGCCTGGGTCTCGGATACCTTTTGAACATCAATAATGCGAGGTTTCAAAAAATCATTGTTATACATAAGCTACTCCGCGTGGATTACTTGGAATACAACTCAACCACGAGATGCTCGTTGATGGTTGCAGGCAGTTCAGCACGTTGTGGGTTGGCTTTGAAAACACCCTTGAATGCCTTGGTATCCATTTCGATCCATTCAGGGAAACCGCGTTGCTCAGCCGCTGAAATAGCTGCTTTGATACGCAATTGAGCCTTGGACTTTTCAGCCACTTCAACTACGTCACCCGGACGCACTTGATAGGAAGGAATGTTTACACGCTTGCCATTTACCAACAGGCCGTTATGACGTACCACTTGTCGTGCTTCGGCACGTGATGCGCCAAAACCCATGCGGTAAGTCACATTGTCCAAACGGGATTCAAGCAATTGCAACAGCGACTCGCCGGTAATCCCGCGTGAAGCAGCTGCCTTCTTGTAGACCAAACGGAACTGACGCTCCAGAACGCCATAGATACGACGAACTTTTTGCTTTTCACGCAACTGACCACCGTATTCAGACAAACGCGTATTACGACGCTGTCCGTGCTGACCAGGTGGATAGGCACGACGCTCAACCGCACACTTGTCGGTAAAGCACTTCTCACCCTTCAAAAACAGTTTTTCGCCTTCGCGACGGCACTTACGGCACTTTGCATCAAGATTTCTAGCCAAGATCAACTCCTAATATATTAGATACGACGCTTTTTCGGTGGACGGCAACCGTTATGCGGTACCGGCGTAATATCGGAAATGCTAGTGATCTTGAAACCAGCTGCATTTAATGCACGCACTGTAGACTCACGACCTGGGCCTGGACCCTTGATGCGCACTTCAATATTCTTAACACCACATTCAGCGGCAGATTTGCCAACAACTTCAGCAGCAACCTGAGCAGCAAAAGGTGTACTCTTACGCGATCCTTTAAAGCCATTCGCGCCACTTGTAGACCAGGCCAGCGCATTGCCCTGACGATCAGTGATGGTAACGATGGTGTTATTGAATGAAGCGTGAACGTGTGCAATACCTTCGACCACATTCTTTTTAACTTTTTTACGCACTTTCGTGCTTGGCTTAGCCATAATTAAATCCTCTCGCGTTTAAGCAATTACTTCTTTGAGCCGGAAACAGCTTTACGCGGGCCTTTACGCGTGCGCGCATTGGTGCGTGTACGCTGACCGCGACATGGTAAACCACGACGATGACGTACACCGCGATAGCAACCCAAATCCATCAGACGTTTGATGTTCATCGTCGTCTCGCGACGCAGATCGCCTTCAACGGTGAATTTAGCCACTTCTTCGCGTAATTTTTCTACTTCCGCGTCAGTCAGGTCTTTCATTTTCGCACTGGGCGTAACGCCCGCTAATGCGCAAATGGCTTGTGAGCGAACTCGACCGATACCGTAAATTGCTGTCAAAGCAATTACAGCGTGTTGATGGTTTGGGATATTTACCCCTGCAATACGTGCCATGCAGCTACCCTATCTTTAAAAAACGAAAATTATATCATCTAAAACCAAGTTAAAACAATTAACCTTGGCGTTGCTTGTGACGTGGCTCAGTGCAAATTACACGCACAACACGTTTACGAATAACGATCTTGCAGTTACGGCAGATCTTTTTTACTGATGCTTGAACTCTCATTTGCTTCTCCTAACTCGTTAACTATTTGGCGCGGAACACTATTCGTGCTCTGCTCAGATCATATGGAGTCAACTCCACCGTCACTTTATCGCCTGGAAGAATGCGAATGTAGTGCATGCGCATTTTCCCGGAAATATGACCTAAAACAACATGACCATTTTCAAGTTTGATTCGGAAAGTTGCATTCGGCAACGACTCCTCTATCTCACCTTGCATCTGAATTACATCTTCTTTTGCCATTAGCGTGACAACCCACCTTTAAAATTAGCCTTTTTCAGCAAACTATCATACTGGTGCGTCATCAGATACGACTGGACTTGCGCCATAAAATCCATGGTTACAACAACCAGAATCAACAGTGAAGTGCCACCAAAGTAAAACGGTACGTTCCATTTAACAACCAGAAATTCCGGCAACAGACAAACCAGCGTGACATATACAGCACCCACCAGAGTCAGACGCAACATAATCTTTTCGACATATCGCGCAGTCTGGTCGCCAGGACGTATCCCAGGTAAGAATGCGCCGCTCTTCTTGAGATTATCAGCTGTTTCCTTTGGACTAAACACCAGTGCCGTATAGAAGAAACAGAAGAACAAAATCGCGCCGGCATAAGCCATGACATAGATCGGTTGTCCCGGAGAGAGCATTTGACTCACATCCTTGAGCCAGCCCATCCCCTCAGAATTACCAAACCAGCCTGCAATCGTTGCCGGAAACAGGATCATGCTCGAAGCAAAAATGGGAGGAATAACGCCCGCCATGTTCAGCTTCAAAGGCAAATGGGAGCTTTGCCCGCCATAGACCTTGTTGCCGACCTGACGCTTGGCATAATTCACCAAAATCTTGCGCTGACCGCGTTCAACAAACACCACCAAGGCCGTCACTGCAATTGCGCCGAAGAAGAGGAACAACACCAAGGGTATTGAGAAAGCACCTGTACGCGCCAACTCCAGTGTGCTGCCGATCGCACTTGGCAATCCGGCTGCAATACCTGCGAAAATGATCAGCGATATACCGTTACCCAAACCACGCTCGGTAATCTGCTCACCCAGCCACATCAGAAACATCGTTCCAGCCACCAGCGTAATCATGGTCGTCATCTGAAACATGGAACCGGGATGCAGAACCAGTCCAGGCTGTGACTGTAGCGCTATCGATATGCCGAAAGACTGAAAGAAAGCCAGCCCTAACGTTCCGTAACGCGTGTATTGGGTTATCTTGCGACGACCCGCCTCACCCTCTTTTTTCAGCTGCTCCAAATAAGGCACAGCAATAGCCGCCAGTTGCATGATAATCGATGCAGAAATGTACGGCATGATACCCAAGGCAAAAAGCGAGAAACGCTCCAACGCACCACCCGAGAACATGTTGAACATGCCCAGGATACCGTTCTTTTGTGTCTTGAATAATTCTGCAAGTACAACCGGGTCAATGCCGGGTACGGGGATATATGCACCAATACGGAACACTATCAACGCACCCAACAAGAACCAGAGTCGCTGGCTTAAATCACCATATTTTGCTTTAGGTACATTTTTCGCAACTGTGCTCACAAATGACCTTCTTACTCTGCGATGCTGCCGCCAGCGGCTTCAATCGCTGCACGCGCGCCTTTGGTAACCAGCAATCCCTGCAATTTAACTACACGCGCAATTTCTCCGCACAAAAATACTTTAGCGGACAACGCGCCGGCTCTTACCAGACCAGCCTGCTTGAGAGCCAACAGATCAATACTGTCAACTGGCAGTTTTTGCAGGTCTGACAGACGCACCTGAACGGTATCATCACGCGTCAACGAAACGAAACCACGTTTCGGCAAACGACGCTGCAAAGGCATTTGACCACCTTCAAAACCTACTTTATGAAAGCCGCCGGCACGAGACTTCTGACCCTTGTGGCCGCGACCACAGGTTTTTCCCAGTCCGGAACCGATTCCGCGTCCAACACGGCGTTTTGCGTGCTTGGCGCCAGGCGCCGCTTGAATAGTATTAAGTTGCATAATTAGGCCTCGTATTTAACCAAGTAAAACACTTTGTTAATCATGCCACGAACACAAGGAGTGTCTTCAAGTTGCACGGTGTGATTGATACGACGCAGACCCAAGCCGCGAATTGTATCGCGATGTGATTGCTTAGTGCCAATCACGCTTTTGATCTGAGTTACTTTAATAGTTTTGGCTTGTGTCATTTCTTACCCCAAAATTTCATCAAGGTTCTTGCCGCGCTTTGCAGCAATCTCCGAAGGAGCATTCAAAGCCTTAAGACCGTTCAAAGTTGCGCGCACAACGTTGTATGGGTTACTAGAACCGATACATTTGGCGGAAACATCACGAACACCTACCGCTTCGAATACCGCACGCATCGCGCCACCGGCAATAATTCCCGTACCCTCGACCGCAGGGCGCATCAGCACCTTAGCCGCGCCGTGTCTACCAACAACAGCATGATGCAATGTGCCATTTTTCAGGTTCACATTAACCAGATTACGGCGAGCTTCTTCCATTGCTTTTTGCACAGCAACCGGAACTTCTTTGGACTTACCCTTGCCCATCGAAATGCGACCGTCACCATCACCGACAACTGCCAGCGCGGCAAATCCCATGATACGACCACCCTTAACTACTTTGGTGACACGATTCACAGCGATCATTTTTTCGATCATGCCATCATCGCGAGCTTGTTGTTGCATTTTTCCTTGCGGCTTAGCCATTGCTCAACTCCAATTAAAACTGCAGACCATGTTCACGCGCAGCTTCTGCCAACGCCTTTACACGACCGTGATAACGATTACCGGAACGATCGAAGGCAACTTGAGCAATTCCCGCACTCTTAGCCTTCTCAGCGATACGCTGGCCCACAACAGCCGCAGCTGCCTTGTTTCCACCATTTGCCAGGTCCTTGGACACATCAGCCTCTAGGCTGGATGCGCTAGCAAGGATCTTGCCTCCGCAAGCAGAAATGATCTGCGCGTAGATATGCAAATTTGTACGGTGTATAGCCAGACGTACGGTTCTTTTTTCAGCAATGCGGGCACGGGTTTTGCGTGCTCTGCGCTGACGAGATGCTTTTTTATTCAACATATCCGCCTCAATTATTTCTTCTTGGTTTCTTTCATGATTACCACTTCATCGCTATAGCGCACGCCCTTGCCCTTATAAGGCTCAGGTTCACGGTATGCACGAATTTCAGCAGCAACCTGACCAACGCGCTGCTTGTCCGCGCCCTTCAAAACCACTTCGGTTTGTGTCGGGGTTGTAACTTGAACGCCTGCCGGCATAGTGTAAGAAACCGGATGGGAAAAACCTAAAGTCAGATTAAGCACATCGCCCGCAGCTTGCGCACGATAACCCACCCCAACCAAAGACAACTTTCGTTCAAATCCGGTGCTGACGCCCTTGACCATATTCGCCAGCAGTGCACGCATCGTTCCAGACATAGCATTAGCCTGCTTGGAACCATTTGCAGAAGAAAATAGCAGACTATCGCCTTCACGCACCACATTAACATCAGCAGTCATAGGATGACTAAGGGAACCCAAAGGGCCCTTGACTGAAACTTCATTTGCAGCCAGAGTAACTTCTACACCACTCGGCACAACGACAGGATTCTTGGCAACTCTAGACATTTCTACCTCACTACGCGACTACACAGAGCACTTCACCACCAATACCATTGGCGCGCGCTTTGCGGTCGGTCATCAAACCCTTCGAAGTGGAAACAATTGCAATACCCAGGCCGTTCATTACCTTAGGAATATCATTGTTACCCTTGTAAATACGCAATCCAGGACGACTGATGCGCTGAATCTTTTCGATTACAGGACGACCGCTGTAGTATTTCAAGCCAATTTGCAAAGTAGCCTTACCTGGCTCACCCTGCTCAACCTTGAAGCCATCTACATAGCCTTCTTCTTTCAAAACTTCAGCAATTGCGACCTTCAATTTTGAAGACGGCATAGATACGCTGGCTTTTTCAGCCATTTGCGCATTACGAATGCGCGTCAACATATCGGAGATTGGATCATTCATGCTCATAATTATTACTCCTACCAGCTAGCCTTAACGATCCCGGGAATCTCACCACGCATCGCAAATTCACGAACCTTGATGCGACCCAAACCAAATTTCCTAAACGTGCCGCGAGGGCGACCCGTCAAAGCGCAGCGATTACGCAAACGCACTGGACTGGAGTCCCGAGGCAACGCTTGAAGCTTAAGCCTTGCAGCCGCGCGATCTTCATCGCTCAGACTCATGTTAGATATTGTTGCAAACAATTCTGCACGTTTTGCCGCATATTTCTTTACGGTATCGCGACGCTTTTGCTCACGGTTAATCAATGACATCTTAGCCATTAGCAATCCCTCATTTCTTTAATGGGAGTTTAAAAGCCAACAATAAAGCCCTGGCTTCTTCATCGGTCTTAGCGGAAGTCGTGATAGTAATATTCATACCACGCAGAGCATCAATCTTTTCATATTCAATCTCAGGAAAGATGATCTGTTCTTTCACGCCCATGTTGTAATTTCCACGACCATCAAATGATTTACCTGAAATACCACGGAAATCACGAATACGTGGAATAGCAACTGAAATCAAACGGTCAAGAAAGTCATACATACGCTCTTTGCGCAATGTAACTTTGCAACCAACCGGATAGCCTTCACGAATCTTGAATCCAGCGATGGATTTCTTAGACATCGTAACAACCGGCTTTTGACCTGCGATCTTCTGCATATCACCAACCGCAAAATCCATTACCTTCTTGTCAGCAACCGCTTCACCTACACCCATGTTCAGGGTGATTTTCTCGATGCGCGGCACTTCCATTACGGACTTGTAACCAAACTGCGCTATAAGATCACTTGCGATCTTATTTTTGTAAATATCATACAAACGAGCCATGCCCTATACCCCTTAAGCGTCAACAACTTCGCCGTTGGATTTGAACACACGAACCTTGCGTCCATCTTCCAGCGTTTTAATACCGACTCGATCACCCTTACTCGTAGCAGCGTTAAACAAAGCCACATTAGAGACATGAATTTTCGCTTCTTTTTCGACGATACCGCCAGATACACCTTTAACCGGATTTGGCTTCTGATGCTTTTTGACTTTATTTACGCCACTGACCAACAAATACTCACCCAGGACGTGCAGCACGTTGCCACGATTTCCCTTGTCTTTGCCAGCGATCACAATTACGTCATCGTTCTTTTTAATCTTACGCATGATTTTCCTCGAATCTACCTGTTAACGCTAAAGCACTTCAGGCGCAAGCGAAACGATCTTCATAAACTTTTCAGTACGCAGTTCACGAGTTACCGGCCCGAAAATACGAGTGCCAATAGGCTCAAGCTTAGCATTCAGCAATACCGCAGCATTGCCATCAAACTTCACCAGCGAACCATCAGAACGACGCACACCCTTAGCAGTACGAACTACTACCGCATTGTAGACTTCGCCCTTCTTTACACGACCACGCGGAGCTGCATCACGAATACTTACCTTGATAACATCACCAACGGAAGCATAACGACGCTTAGAACCGCCCAATACCTTGATGCACATAACAGAGCGCGCTCCAGTATTGTCAGCCACATCTAAAACAGACTGCATTTGTATCATTATTTAATCTCCAACTTTTTCCGCCAACAGCGGCCAGTTTTGGAACCCGTTCGGGTTAAGGTCGCCATCAGCGGCGATGAAACTAAGCCGCTTATTATATGCAAATTAAGAAAATTTGCAAGCTGAAATTACACGCACTACAAAATAAACCTTACGCGGCCTTAACAACACGCCATGCTTTGGTTTTTGCGAGAGGGCGACACTCTTCGATCGTGACCACATCGCCGGTATGACATTCATTCAATTCATCATGTGCATGGTACTTCTTGGACACACGGATGATCTTACCCAGCAACGGATGTTTTACTTTACGCTCGATCAAAACGGTAACCGTTTTGTCCATTTTGTCACTTGTGACAGTACCCGTCAGGGTACGTTTAAGTTTGGCTTCGCTCATCACTGTGCTTCCTTCTGCTTCATTACGGTTTTAATCCGCGCAATATCACGACGAACCTTACGCATTTCGCTGGTCTTGGTCATTTGTTGCGTAGCGACTTGCATACGCAGGCCGAATTGAGCCCGGGTCAAAGAAAGCAAATCTTGCTGCAATTCCGACACTGACTTGATCTTAAGTTCACTAGCCTTCATGATTATTCACCCACCTGTCTAACGACGAAAACTGTCGCAAGTGGCAGCTTTGCAGATGCCAACTTAAACGCTTCACGCGCCAATACTTCACTCACGCCATCCATTTCATACAACATTTTGCCTGGTTGAATCTCGGCAACGTAGTACTCAGGATTGCCCTTACCGTTACCCATACGAACTTCGGCTGGCTTTTTCGAGATCGGCTTGTCCGGGAATACACGAATCCAGATACGACCACCACGTTTGATGTGGCGTGTCATTGCACGACGTGCGGCTTCAATTTGGCGCGCAGTCAAACGACCGCGCGCAACCGATTTAAGACCAAATTCACCGAAACTAACTTTATTGCCGCGAGTTGCAATGCCGGTATTACGGCCTTTTTGCTCCTTGCGGTATTTTCTTCTAGCTGGCTGTAGCATGCTTAGCTCCCGACTTTTTTACGCGTTTTTCTGCATCAGCAACAACTGGCGCAGCCACTTCCTGACCGATATCACCCTTATATACCCACACCTTGACACCGATAATGCCGTAGGTAGTCTTCGCTTCGGAAGTACCGTAGTCAATATCAGCGCGCAATGTATGCAATGGCACACGACCTTCGCGATACCATTCAGTACGAGCGATCTCAATACCGTTCAAACGACCACCGCTCATAATCTTGATGCCCAGGGCACCCAGACGCATTGCATTTTGCATGGAGCGTTTCATCGCACGACGGAACATGATACGTTTTTCCAATTGTGCAGTGATATTGTCAGCAATCAGTTGAGCATCAATTTCAGGCTTGCGAACTTCTTCGATTGCCAGATCAACAGATTGAAGACCCATACGCTTGCGCAATTCAGCGCGCAACAGTTCGATGTCCTCGCCTTTTTTGCCGATAACCATACCAGGACGAGCCGTGTAAATAGTTACTTTTGCACTCTTTGCAGGGCGCTCGATGACAATTTTTGAAACCATGGCCGAAGCCAGCTTCTTTTTCAGGTAAGCACGTACTTCGATGTCTTTGAGCAGCATGTCAGCGAAGTTGGCGCTGTTGGCAAACCACTTGGAATCCCAGTTCTTACGAACACTTAACCGGAAACCGGTTGGGTGAATTTTCTGTCCCATAATTTATCCTTAGGCTCCGACGCTAACAGTGATATGACAAGTCTGTTTTTCGATCTTGTTGCCACGACCCTTCGCACGCGCCATGAAACGCTTGAGCGATGAAGCCTTGTCAACATAAATAACCTTAACTTTCAACTCGTCAATGTCAGCGCCATCATTGTGCTCTGCATTGGCTATTGCGGAATCAAGCGCTTTCTTGATGATGCCAGCACCCTTTTTAGGGCTGAAATTCAAAATATTCAGCGCCTGAGCAACCGGCAAACCGCGAATCTGATCCGCAACCAAGCGGGCCTTTTGTGCGGAGAGGTGAATGTTTTTTGCAACTGCAGTAGTAGTCGTAGTCATCATGCCTCCCTTATCTCTTAACTGCTTTTTTATCAGCAGCATGACCCTTGAAGGTGCGAGTCAGGGAAAATTCACCCAACTTGTGACCAACCATATTTTCAGAAACGTACACAGGAATATGCTGCTTGCCATTGTGTACAGCAATCGTCAACCCTACAAACTCAGGCAACACCGTGGAACGGCGTGACCAGGTTTTGACCGGGCGTTTATCATTGGTTGCGCGTACTGTCTCAATCTTCTTGAGCAGATGTGCATCAACAAATGGACCTTTTTTAACGGAACGTGCCATGTTTACTTACCCCTTAAGCCTTAAAGCGACGACGCACGATCATACCGTCAGTGCGCTTGTTGCGACGAGTACGGAAGCCCTTAGCCGGAACACCCCAAGGGCTGACCGGATGGCGACCAGCTGCGGTCTTGCCTTCACCACCACCGTGCGGGTGATCGACCGGGTTCATGACCACACCACGAACGGTTGGACGAACACCGCGCCAGCGCATCGCGCCAGCCTTACCGATGGAACGCAGACTATGCTCGGAATTACCCACTTCGCCCAATGTTGCCTTGCAATCAATGTGCACCTTGCGGATTTCGCCTGAGCGCAAACGCAGCTGAGCATAACTTCCATCACGCGCAAGCAATTGCACGGATGTACCAGCGGAACGCGCCAACTGTGCACCCTTACCTGGCAGCATTTCGATACAGTGGATCGTAGAGCCAACCGGAATATTGCGCAAAGGCAGTGCATTACCAGCGCGGATAGGCGCTTCAGAACCGCTCATCAGGGCTGCGCCCGCAGAAATACCCTTAGGTGCAATGATGTAACGACGCTCACCGTCCACATACAACAGCAGCGCGATGTTGGCGCTACGGTTAGGATCGTATTCCAGACGCTCAACCGTGCAAGGGATACCATCCTTGCTGCGCTTGAAATCAATCAGACGATAATGCTGCTTGTGTCCACCACCCATATGACGGGTAGTAATGTGACCGTTATTGTTACGGCCGGCCGTTTTTGTTTGCTTCTCCAGCAAGGATGCAACAGGCTTACCCTTATGCAATTCCTTGTTAACGACACGCAATACAGCACGTTGTCCTGGCGTTGTTGGTTTGAGTTTAATTAATGCCATGATAATTATCCTTGCTCGCTTACAGCGAAGTTAATTTCCTGACCGGAAGCCAAACAAACGTAGGCTTTCTTCCAGTTGTTGCGACGGCCGATAAAACGACCGGTGCGCTTAACCTTGCCCTTAACGGATGCTACTTGAACGCTGTCAACCTTGACATTGAACATGAATTCAACTGCCGCCTTGATTTCCGGCTTGGTTGCATCGGTTGCAACGCGAAATATAACTTGCTCATACTTATCGGCAACGTAAGTTGCCTTTTCAGAGATTTGAGGAGCGATCAATACTTTCATCAAACGCTCTTGACCAAATGAATGTGTATTCATGCGAACATCTCCTCAATTTTAGCTACCGCGCCGCGTGTAACAACCACGCTAGGGAAGCGAACCAGACTAACAGGATCAGCCTGATAAGCCTCCAGAACCAGAACGTTGGGCAGATTACGTGAGGACAAGTAAAGATTTTCATCCAAATTGTCCGTGATAATCAGAACACGACCAGAACCAAAACCCAGACCATTGATTTTCTGCGCCAGAAGCTTAGTCTTTGGAGAATCTACAGTCAGATCATCTACAACAACCAGACGGTTCTCAGACACCAGCTTCGACAGAATCGCAGCAAAACCTGCGCGATACATCTTGCGATTGACTTTTTGAGTGTAGTTTTCTTCGCCGGTATTCGGAAAAATCTTACCACCACCACGCCAGATCGGGCTTGACGCCATACCTGCACGAGCGCGACCTGTACCTTTTTGTGCAAAAGGCTTACGAGTACTCTTTGCAATCTCACAACGGCTTTTTTGCTTGCTGTTACCAGCACGCGCATTCGCTTGATAGGCTGTTACCAACTGATGCACCAGATCTTCGTTGTATGCACGACCGAAAACTTCGTCAGATGCACTCAAATTCGATGAAGATTGGCCTTGATTATTAATGACTTTAAGTTCCATTACGCACCTGCCTTTACTGCTGGGCGCACGATGATGCTGCTGTTAGTGCAGCCAGGAACGGCGCCCTTAACCAACAACAATTGACGAGCAACGTCAACACGCACGATTTGCAGATTTTGAACTGTTCTCTGAACATCACCAAGATGACCGGTCATGCGCTTACCCGGAAATACACGACCCGGATCCTGCGCCATACCGATAGAACCTGGTACGTTATGTGACTTAGAGTTACCGTGAGATGCGCGACCGGATTTGAAATGGTGGCGCTTGATGGTGCCAGCGTAACCCTTACCTTTTGATGTACCGGTTACGTCAACGAGTTGACCAACTTGAAACATCTCAACACTGACCGTAGAGCCAAGTTGCAGATCACCCAATTGCTCAGGCGAAACTGTGAATTCTTTCAATTTACTTCCGGCTTCAACACCCGCCTTGGCATAATGCCCGGCTGCAGCGCTGGTCACGCGACTGGCACGACGTACACCGTATGCTAATTGCACAGCGGTATATCCATCGGTAGCTACGGATTTAACCTGAGTAACACGATTATTGGACACTTCCAGCACAGTTACTGGCAACGATGAACCGTCTTCAGTAAATACGCGGGTCATGCCAATCTTGCGACCGACAAGTCCTAGACTCATTTCAATTTCCTCTTGTTAAGGGGCCAACTACAATTGGTTAGCCGATTCAATTCAGTTATTAGTCATTAGTCGCTAGTCGTTAGTTGGTCCTGTCCGCTACGCGGAACCTACTTTAACTAACAACTAGAAACTAGCGCCTAACGACTGCTTTTTACTGCAACTTGATTTCAACGTCTACGCCGGCCGGCAAATCAAGCTTCATCAATGCGTCCACTGTCTTGTCAGTTGGATCAACAATGTCCATCAAACGAAGGTGTGTACGAATTTCAAACTGGTCACGCGATGTCTTGTTCACGTGCGGTGAACGCAAAACGTCAAAACGCTCAATCTTGGTAGGCAATGGAACCGGACCATTTACAACTGCGCCAGTGCGCTTAGCTGTTTCAACGATGCGAGCAGCAGATTGATCTATCAAACGATAATCAAACGCTTTAAGGCGGATGCGAATTTTTTGACTTTGCATAATTTTCTCTTGCTTATTGCGGCAATGCCGCTAATTAAAGAACAAACTCACGTAAACAGCTTTACGTGAGGGGGCGCATTGTATGCGTAGTAAAACAAAGATGCAAGCTAAAGCAGCGATTAGCATTTAGCCGCTAGTCGTTAGTTGGCTTTGTCCGCTACGCGAACATTGCCTTTACTAATAACTAACGACTAACGTCTAGCGACTGTTTCTTTTTACTCGATTACTTTTGCAACCACACCCGCACCAACGGTACGACCGCCTTCGCGAATCGCGAAACGCAAGCCTTCTTCCATAGCGATCGGGTTGATCAGGCTGACAGTGATGCT
>Ga0209231_1000394_pt1 | contig 25319 bp, 28 predicted proteins | sample Deesub45470m_DNA_FD_188086 | JGI IMG/M metagenome (GOLD analysis project Ga0209231, IMG submission 188086) | Deep subsurface microbial communities from North Pacific Ocean - 450_OLKR46/470m Metagenome (SPAdes) (version 2) | ecosystem: Environmental > Terrestrial > Deep subsurface > Unclassified ... | reverse complement strand
GCGACGATCCGCAAGCGGCGTTCGAGCAGTTGCGCGGCGAGGTGGCGCTGGTGCGCCTTGCGGTCGAGGGGTTGGCCCGCGCGCGCGAGTCCATCGACATTCCCGATTATCAGCCGACGCTCGCCAACACCGAAAAGATATTGCTGGCGCTCACCCAGCGGGTCGATGCGATAGCGAAAAGCCCCGCGATGAAACTCACCCCGGAGACGATGGGAGAGCGTGTAAACGCTTCGGTGGCGAGCGCGGCGGGCGAGCTGCGCAACCTGGTGCATAGCGCCAAATCGACGCTGGACGGGGCGGCGCGCGACCTGTCCGGCCTGGTGGCGTCGGCGCGGTGCGGCGACGAGCAGAACCGATGGCTGATTTGGACCGGCTTTGGTGGCGTGGTGTTCGGGATACTGCTTTATGCGTTGATCGCCGGCCTGATCGCGCGCGCCATGCCCGATAGCTGGCAGTTACCGGAGCGCATGGCGACGCGGGCGCTTGCCGAACCGACGCTATGGGATGCCGGCACGCATTTGATGCAGCGCGCATCGCCGGCGAGCTGGGAGGGGATCGTCGCGGCCGTCAATCTGGCGCGGGACAATCGCGAGACGATCGAGGCGTGCCGCACGTCCGCCGTCAAGGCCAAGAAGCCGGTGCGCTGCACGATCGAGGTGAAGCCGGCGAACAATGGCCGCTGATCCCCATATCGTTGCCGTTTGGGTCAAGGGGTGGACCCTCGCCCGCGAAACGGCCCCACCCATCCCCTATGAAGATGGTTTTCGGGTCGATGTAGGCTGGCCGCAGCAGAAAACCCGCTATGTCTTTGCCACCATGTCGCCGGCGATCGGAGAGTTGGTGCGGGTGATTGAGGAACCTTGGGTGTTTCTTAAGGCGTGCGTCGGCGGGCACAACATCCCGTACGATCGAGGGTTTGGTGAGCGATACCGCGCTGCATTTCAGCATCGGCCCGCTCATTTCCTGGAGCTTTCCCAACCGGGACGTCGCGCGGGCGCGGATCGATCAAGCAAGCGCGACGGCCAAGGCGACGCTCGCCGAGTTCGACGGCCCGGTGTTACGGGCGCTTCAGGAGGCCGAGAGCGCGCTCACGCAATATGCCCATGACCTCGACGAGAATGCGCGGCTGCGCACTGCACGAGATAGAAGCCGCGAGGCTGCGGGGCTGCAAACGAGACTTGCCCGGGGCGGCGCGGTATCGAGCCTGGAAGTGCTGGATGTCGAGCGCACGCTTGCCAGCGCGGAAGCGGCGCTCGCCGCATCGAACACCAAACTCGCGTCGGATCGTGTACGCATCTTTCTGGCGCTGGGAGGAGGTTGGGGGGCCAGTGCGCCTTGATTCTCAGCAAGCCGCCGCCTTGCGATCGCCAAGTCCTCAACAAATGATCTTGAAACTGCCCACGGAATTGCTGTTCCAAAATGTGAGTGTCACGCTTTTTGGCCACATGGTGCCATAATAAATGGTCAGTGTGAACGATACGGACGTTATTCCTCGGGCCGTGTGGAGGCCGCGTGGGGAGCCTGGTGATGGGGCGAGCGTGACGTGGCTGAATAGCCTGGCAAAAACGGCGTCACCTCAAGGTTTGTGCGCCAAACAACGATTTCGCCGACATAGTGTGAACATCGACATCAAGCGGCCGCTCGAAGATATCCTCCGCGACATTGCGGGGACTCAGCGCGGACCGGCCTAGCGCGCCGGCAGGTGCTGGATTCCTTGACCCCGGGGCGAGGCCGGCTGATCCGGTGCGCCCAAGGCGCGCATCAGCAGACATGCCGTTTCGTGGCTTATCTGATCGACATCCGTCGCCGGCCCGATCATCGTGCGATGACCAAGGCCAAAAAAGCACGCCATCATGATCTCGACATAGGCTTCCAGTTCACCCGGCGCTGCATCGGGTCGGGTGAGTGCGGCGAGTCGGCGAACGCCGTCGCGATAGCAGACGACAAGCGCATTCAGTCGGTCTGCGACCGAAGGATTGCGACAGGCTTCCGCAAGAATCTCGAAGGAGAGGCCGCCGTCGCTCTTGACGATCGAGTCGTTCGCAATCGCCTTGATCGCGTCGAATACCGAATGCCCGTCCTGTTCGACCGTGCTGAAAATCGCGTGCATCTTCGCGATGCGCGCCTGCGTATTCTCCTCGACCAGGGCGAGGATAACATCGTCCTTGCCTTCGAACAGCCGATAGATCTGGCCGATGCTGACCGCCGCCTCGGTAGCAAGTTCGGCGGTCGTCGTGGCGTGAAACCCCTTGGCGTCGAACAGCTTGCGGGCCGCCTTGATGATCCTCTGTCGTGGCAATTGCTCCTGCGTCTTCTCAGCCATCCCCAAACGCCTCTCCAAGTATTTTGCTTGTTCTCATATCCAACCTGCTGCACGGCGACATGCCGGAATGAGCGCTCAGTCCGTCATGTTAATGTTCAGATAAGGTGGTCCATGCGCCGTCCAAAGACAACCGGGATCTGGGTGATGGCTTTTGCTTTCGGACTTACGGGCTGTGGCCAGGCCCCAGCGCCTCCCTCCTCGCCGCCCGAGGTAGGCGTCGTCACGCTGAGGACAGAGCCTGCGACGCTGACGAGCGAACTTCCCGGCCGGATCGCGGCCGTCGAGACTTCGGAGGTGCGGCCGCAGATCAGCGGTGTGGTGCGCCGGCGGCTTTTCGAGGAGGGCTCTCGGGTGCGCGCCGGTCAAATCCTCTACGAAATCGAGGATGCTCCCTACCGTGCCGCGCTCGGCAGTGCCCGCGGCGCGCTTGCCCGGGCGGAGGCGGCTATCAAGGCCACGCGCTTGCAAGCCGAGCGCTACCGCGATCTGGTGGGAATCAACGCGGTCAGCCATCAGGAAGCCGACAATGCCGAGGCAGCGGCGCAACAGGCGCGCGCTGATGTGACCGCGCAGCGCGCCGCCGTCCAGGCAGCTGAAGTCAATCTGGGCTTCACCCGCATCCAGGCGCCAATCGGGGGGCGGATCGGGCGTTCGCTGTTCACCGCGGGCGCACTCGTCCAGGCGGGGCAGCCCAATCCGCTCGCCACGATCCAGCGGACCGATACCGTCTATGTCGACGTCACCCAGTCGGCGGCCGATGTCCTCGACCTCAAGGAGGCGATGCGCGCCGGCGACATGACCCGCAATGGCGACAGCGCTCGAGTCGAGCTGCTGCTTCCCAACGGCAGAACCTACCCTGTACAGGGAAACCTCCAGTTCTCCGAGGTGACGGTCGATCCCACGACCGGCGCGGTGACGCTGCGCGCGGTCTTCCCCAATCCCGAAGGGCTGCTGCTGCCCGGCATGTATGTCCGTGCGCGGCTGGTCGATGGCGTACGGCAGCAGGCGATCCTTGCGCCGCAGCAGGGCATCACGCGCGACGAACGCGGGCGGGCGACCGCCCTGGTCGTGAACGCGCACAACAAAGTCGAGCAGAGGATCCTGACGACGGACCGCGCGATTGGGGATCGCTGGGTCGTGACCGCCGGCCTGCGGGCTGGGGATCGCCTGATCGTGGAGGGCCTTGTCGATCTGAAGGCCGGCATGACGGTCCGCCCGGCCGCACCCCAGCAGGTGACGAGATCAGCGGCCCCGCGGCCTCCTGCCCGCGCTATCGGGAACTGACCGCACCATGGCACGCTATTTCATCGATCGGCCGATCTTCGCATGGGTGATCGCGATCGTCCTCATGCTGGCCGGCATCCTTGCGATCCGAACCCTCCCTATCGCCCAGTTCCCGGCGATCGCGCCTCCTGCGGTTGCGATCAACGTCATCTACCCGGGCGCCGACGCCCAGACGCTCGAGAATACGACCACGCAGATCATCGAACAGCAGATGAAGGGCATCGACAATCTGCGCTATTTCTCGTCGACCAGCGATTCGGCCGGCAATCTCGCGATCACGCTGACCTTCGAGCAGGGCACTGATCCCGACATCGCCCAGGTACAGGTCCAGAACAAGCTGGCCCAGGCAACGCCGCTCCTGCCGCAGGAGGTGCAGCAGCAGGGCATTCGCGTCACCAAGGCCGTCAAGAACTTCCTCCTCGTTGTCGCGCTCTATTCCGAGGATGGGAGCCACGATCAGGTCGATATCGGCGACTATGTCGCTTCCCGGATCCAGGATCCGTTGAGCCGCATCAAGGGCGTCGGCGACACGCAGGTGCTGGGCGCGCAATATGCGATGCGCATCTGGCTCGATCCCTTCAAGATGACCACCTATAACCTGGCGATCAGCGACGTGAAGGCCGCGATCCTGGCGCAGAATGCGCAGGTGTCTGCCGGCCAGGTCGGCAGCCTGCGAAGCGTCACTGGGCAGGCGCTCAACGCGACGATCACCGCGCAATCCCGCCTGCGGACCCCGGAGCAGTTCCGCAACATCCTCCTGCGCACCAATCCGGATGGTTCGACGGTTCATCTCTCCGATGTCGCGCGCGTCGAGCTGGGGTCAGAGAATTACAGCTTCCAGGCGCGCTTTAATGGCAAGCAGGCGGCAGGCTTTGCAATCAAGCTGGCGCCGGGGGCCAACGCACTGGATACAGTGGCGGCGGTCAAGGCGCGGATAGCGGAACTGTCCAGAGAGTTTCCGCCCGACATCAAAGTGGCCTATCCGCTCGACACGTCTCCCTTCGTCGAGCTGTCGATAGAGCAGGTCGTCCACACGCTTGTCGAAGCAGTCGTGCTGGTGTTTCTCGTCATGTTCCTGTTCCTCCAGAACTGGCGCGCCACGCTTATCCCGACAATCGCGGTGCCGGTCGTGCTGCTGGGATCGTTCGCGGTTCTCCAGATAGCCGGATTCTCGATCAACACCCTGACCCTGTTCGGCATGGTGCTCGCCATCGGACTGCTCGTCGACGACGCCATCGTCGTGGTCGAGAATGTCGAACGCCTGATCCATGACGAGCGCCTTTCGCCCAAGGAGGCTGCGCGCAAGTCGATGGACGAGATCAGCGGCGCGCTGATCGGCATCGGCCTGGTCCTGTCGGCGGTGTTCCTGCCGATGGCTTTCTTCGGCGGTTCGACCGGGGTGATCTACCGTCAGTTCTCGATCACCATCGTCTCATCGATGATTCTCTCGGTGCTGGTCGCGCTCATCCTCACCCCGGCGCTGTGCGCGACGATCCTTAAGCCCGCGAGCGCCCACGATCAGGAGAAAACCGGCTTCTTCGGCTGGTTCAACCGGACCTTCGATCGCGGCCTGGACCGCTACGACAAGGGCGTGGACAAAGTGCAGCGGCGCTGGGGCCGATCGCTGCTCGTCTATGCGCTCATCATCATCGGGATGTCTGTGATTTTCGCACGCCTGCCGTCCGGCTTCCTCCCGGGCGAGGATCAGGGCGTGATCTTCACGGAGATTAAATTGCCGACGGGTTCAACGATGGAAGAGACCGCCCGCACCATGGAACGGGTACGCCACCATTACCTCGATGATGAAAAGGACAATGTGGCGTCCATCTTCACGGTTTCAGGCTATGGCTTCGTGGGCCAGGGCCAGAATGTCGGCATCGCCTTTGCGCGGATGAAGGACTGGAGCGAACGCAAAGGTGTGGAGAATGCCGTCCCCGCGATCGTGGAAAGAGCGAACAAGGCATTCGCGAAAATCCGCTCCGCCCAGATCGTTGCAAAATTTCCGCCGGCCGCGTTGGAACTGGGCAATGCCAACGGTTTCGATCTCGAACTGAAGGATGTCGGCAACGTCGGGCACGATCGGCTGATCGCGGCGCGCGACCAGCTTTTGAAAGCGGCCGCCGCTGACAAGACGCTGAGATATGTGCATCCCAACGGCCTCGACGATACGCCGCAGCTCAAGCTCGACGTCGATCAGCCCCGCGCCGGTGCGCTTGGGCTGGCCCAAGCCGATATCAACGATACGATCAGCACTGCCTTCGGCGGCGCCTATATCAACGATTTCATCGACCGGGGGCGCGTCAAGCGCGTCTATATCCAGGCCGACGCTCCGTTCAGGACCAGCCCCGCGGCCATCGGCAACCTCTATGTCCGCGGCGTATCGGGCAGCATGGCGCCTTTCTCGGCCTTTGCCGACACTGGATGGCAATTCGGACCGGCGCGACTGGAGCGCTATAATGGGGAATCCGCAGTGGAAATCATGGGGTCGCCCGCACCGGGGTATAGTTCCGGCGCTGCCATGGCGCGGATGGAGGAGCTTGCCAGCAAACTCCCCGCCGGCATCGGCTACGAATGGACCGGCCTGTCTTATGAGGAACGGCTCTCTGGCGGCCAGGCGCCGGCGCTTTACGCGCTGTCGCTGCTGATCGTCTTCCTCTGCCTCGCCGCTCTTTACGAGAGCTGGTCGGTGCCGATCGCCGTCATCCTCGTGGTGCCGCTCGGCGTCTTGGGCACGGTGACGGCGGCAGCCCTCGCGGGGCTCAATAACGATATCTATCTGCAGGTGGGCCTAATTACCACGGTAGGCGTCGCCGCGAAGAACGCGATTCTGATCGTGGAGTTTGCCGAGGAGAAGATGGCCCAGGGCCTCGGCGCCGCCCAGGCCGCGATGGAGGCCGCGAGACTGCGGCTGCGCCCGATCCTGATGACCTCGTTCGCCTTCATCTTCGGCGTCCTGCCACTGGCCCTATCCCGGGGCGCGGGCGCGGGAGGGCAAAATGCGATCGGCTGGGCGGTGGTCGGTGGCATGCTCTCGGCGACCATCCTCGCGATCTTCTTCGTGCCCATGTTCTTCATCGTCGTGAAGAAGCTGTTCCGCCAGGATCGCCCCCGCGCACCCGATCCGGAAGCCGCCAGGGCGCCGCTTGGCGACCCGCAAGCGCGGGAGATTTGAGATGACCGGTCGCGCGTTTGGTCTTGTCATCGCGGCGGGGATCGCCCTGACGGGATGCGACATGGCCCCGAAATATATCCGTCCGGCGATGCCCGTCCCCCAGGCGTTGCCCGCGCAGCCCGCCGAGACGACGGACGCGGCTGGGGGGGGGGCAGCCGGCCGATCTCGTCTGGCGCAACTTCTTCGCCGATCAACGTCTGCGCGCCGTCGTCGCGCTCGCGCTCGATAACAATCGCGATCTCAGGGTGGCACTGGCCAATGTCGAACAGGCGCGCGCGCTTTACCGGGTCCAGCGCGCCGACTTGTTCCCGACGCTCGGAGTCGACGCGAGCGCCACTTACCAGAAGACGCCCGCCGGGGTCGTCAATCCGGGCGGCGGTCCGGATGGCGGGGGGGCTTCCGCAAGCGGAAGGACCGACATCTATTCCGCCAGTGCCGGGGTCTCGGCCTGGGAGATCGACCTGTTCGGCCGGATTCGCAACCTCGACAAGGCGGCGCTGGAGCAGTATTTCGCCTCAGCCGAGAACCGGAATGCGGCACAGACAGCGCTGATCGCCGAAGTCGCGACCACCTGGCTTGTGCTTGCGGCGGACCAGGACCGGCTGCGGATCGCGCGCGATACCGAAAAGGCATTCGGGCAGACGCTCGACCTCACACGGGCGCGGTTCACCAAGGGCATCGCTTCGGAACTCGATGTCCGGCAGGCGCAGACGAGCTACGATCAGGCGCGTTCCGACATCGCCGAGACGACGACGCTCGTGGCGCAGGACCGGAACGCGCTCAATCTGCTTGCCGGAACGACGATCGCCACGGACCTGCTACCGGAACGGCTGAACGGCGATGGGGTGACGCTCGCGCAGCTTCCGGCGAACCTGCCTTCGTCCGTGCTGCTGCAGCGCCCCGATATCGCCGCAGCCGAGCACCGTCTGCGCGCCGCCAACGCCGATATCGGGGCGGCGCGCGCCGCCTTCTTTCCGAGGATCTCGCTCACGGCCGCGTTCGGAACGCTCAGCTCCGGGCTGTCCAACCTGTTCGGCAACGGCAGTGACTTCTGGTCGGTCACGCCCGCCGCCTCGCTGCCGATCTTCGATTCCGGGCGCAATCGCGGCAATCTGCGCTACGCCCAAGCGACACGTGACGCGATGATTGCGCAATATGAACGGACGATCCAGAGCGGCTTTCGCGAGGTTGCCGATGCGCTGGCGCGCCGCGGGACCATCACCGCCCAACTGGAAGCGCAGGCGTCGCTGCGCGATGCTGCGGCCGGAGCATACCAGCTATCCGAAGCGCGCTTCCGGGCCGGGATCGACCCGTTCCTGGCCACACTCGATTCGCAGCGAACGCTCTACGGCGCGGAGCGGAGCCTGCTGGCCACGCGCCTTGTCCGGGAAACCAACGCCGTCGAGCTCTATCGGGCGCTCGGCGGCGGATTGCGGTGAGACAGTCTTGACTGGCGTTCCAATAGAGCCTAGCCCACCACAAACGGAGTGAGGGCTCATTCCGATATGGATGAGAGAGGATCGCGCATTGGAGAAAGGCCTTCTTCTGCCATTCTCCAATGCGGATGCGCGGCACGAAGCCGCTCCGGACCGCTTCTACACCGTTCCCCCCTTGGGAGGCGGAGAGCCCGGCGAACCCTGCGCTCGGTTCCCGCCTGCCGACCCGCCAGTCAATAGCTCCCGAAACGCGCCCGAGCTCCCAGGAGCGCTGCGATCGGCTGGCGGGATTTCTGCAATCGCTGTATCAAAGGACATCCGGCCCGATGGGCAGCCGGGATGTAGTGCAGCAGGAGTAGCTCGCCTCGTCGAATGCCATCAGCACATAACTTGGCCAACGCAATTATGTGTCGCGGAGGGGTATGACGGTGCTTCGCTCACTTGGTTGGAACGGAGCGCGATCTGGATCGGCATGAAAGATGCGGCCGCCGGCCATGCGCCGCTCCGGCCCGGATCAACTTGGGCAGCGCGACTCTATCAGAGCTGTCGCCGATGGACTGCTCTATCAAGCCCGCTGCCGCTTGCCGATCCATATCTTGAAACGCTGCGCTGCTTTGGTCTGCAAATCAGTCAGCATGCCGCTGTCCTGATCGAGGACAACCGTGAACCGGAGGGCCGTAACCCTTGATGCCGGTCTGGAGAGATATCGCGGTTTTCCTCGATGCCACGCCGGTGGGCGAACATATAGGTCGTCATGCGGCTATGCTCGCGCAACGCCATAAAGCGCATCTGGTAGGCGTCTATGGCGTGTCCCACGAAAGTCTGCACCCGGCCGAAACCCATGCGAGAGGCTCGAGGGCGATGGGAGAGGTCATGGCGCGGCAACGTCATGTAGATGAAGAGAAGGTGCTCGCTGCCGCCCGCCACTTTGGCGACCTGGTCCGCGAGCATCAAATCGGCTCGGAATTTCGCATCGTGTGGAGAAATGCTCTTGGCGACGACGGCATTTTACGAGCGCTGCATTGCGATCTCATTGTCGCGGCACATCCCAAACCGGCAGACCTTCCGGCAGGCTGGTCGGCCGAGCGACTGCTGCTAACCACCGGCATTCCGGTGTTGCTGGTCCCCAATGGGTGGCACGGGGAGACGATCGGCGAGAATGTGCTGATCGCATGGAATCGCAGCCGCGAGGCGCGGCGGGCGGTCAATGATGCGATGCCTTTCATCAACGCGGCTGGCCGTGTGACGATCCTGACCGTCGACAGCGACCGACATCCCGATCATTTCGGTCCTGAACCCGGCTCCAACCTTCTTGAGCACCTTTCCAGGCACGGTGCGCATGTCGATATCGCGAACATCTCCTCCGGGGGGGCGCCAGTCGCGGAAGTCATTCTTGGCGAGGCGGCCACGCGCAATGCCGATCTGGTGGTGATTGGGGCGTATAGCCATCCGCGCACCGCCGAAATCCTCTTTGGCGGCGTTACCCGGTCCTTGCTGTCCGGCGCTCACCTTCCGTTGCTGATCTCGCGATGAAATCCGGGGCACGGAAGCGCCAGCCTCCGATAAAAGGACGGGCGCGCGCATCCGGTGGCCGCGGGGCACTGCTAACCGGGATTTGAGATGGTCGGCCCGGTGACCTACTTGCAAAGGCTCTTAGCGTGCAGCGGCCAACCACCGCCTTCCTTGGCAGCCCGTCTGGCCAGAAACTGGCGACTTCGCGACCGCCGGAGTGACTGGTCGCTGACGGGGATTCGTGCCTCTTCGATGGCGGGGTCGGGGACCGCCTGCGACCCTATCGCGAGGTCGCGCGGCGTCATATCGCTATGTTATGCGCTGCAAATGTGGCCGGGCCGGGATACCGCCAGCGATAGGGGTTGCCAGCGGCCGGATGATACCAGCCGTTCTGCCCGGGCCAGAGTTCTACTCATCGGACATCCAATCACCTGCACCCGCTCAACATGGCGCTGCTTTCCGGCGTGGCACGTGTGATGGAACGATGAACACTCAGCCGGCCGATCTCCTCATTCCCGTCACGCTCCAGGACGGAACCCGTATTCGGCTTCGGGCCGACGAGATCGCATATGTCGAGCCTGTCGGCCGAGGCGCCTTGATCCACCGCGATTCGGGCGAACCATTGATGGTGGTGCATGACGCACGGACCGTGGAACTCCGCGTGATCGTCGCGCTGGCCGGCCGCGCTGACACCCAGGAATACCCTGCAGGCGAGACGTCCGAGCCTGAGGATCCGATACGGCGTGAGGCTGATCGGGCAAGCATCGCCCCGCCTCCTGAACGCGAATCGCTGAACCGGCGTGCGAAACGCCTCTTGCGCGCGCGCGTCAGCCTCCCTTCGCTCATGATCGGAGGCGCGCGCCGGCGGCCTGGTGATAAGCTCTAGCGTTGGTCATGCGATAACCACCAGGGTGGAAACCCGGTATGCGCCGGCCGCCGCCACGAATATTTACTGGCCGAAATCAGAGGGCGAGTTCAACGGGTCATCGCAACACCTTAATCTGAGAGGATGAGGAGATGTGCGATGGTGACATCACGGATCTGGTTCACGTCGGCGCAAAAGGTCGAGCTTTGGGAGCGCTGGAAGCAGGGGCAGAGCATATCTGCGATTTCTCGAGCGCTTGAGCGACGCAACAAGACCGGCGTTCAGAGGATAGTTGCCCTGCATGGCGGCATCGCTCCGCTGCCACGATGCAGGGCGGCCTTGGCACTGAGGCTGGAGGAGCGCGAAGAGATTTCCCGCGGAATTGCAGCGGGCCTGTCGATCCGGAGCATCGCACGACTGCTCGATCGGTCCCCATCGACGATCTGTCGGGAAATCGACCGCAATGGCGGCCTGCGGGCCTACCGCGCGACGCGGGCGGACAAGCAGGCATGGGAACGTGCGCTGCGTCCGAAGCGGTGCCGTCTGGCCTGTCATGGCCGGCTACGCTGGCGTGTGGCGCAGAAGCTGGCGCTGGAATGGTCGCCACAGCAGATTGCAGGCTGGCTGAAGCGGCAGTATCCAGACGATCCGGCTATGCAGATATCCCACGAAGCGATCTATCGCAGTCTCTTCATCCAGTCTCGTGGGGTGCTCAAGAAGGAGCTCATGGCGCATCTGCGCACCCACAGGCAGATGCGGCTTGCCAAGGGCGCGAAGGCCGGACACGGCCAGGGTCAGATCGTCGACATGGTATCGATCCGCGAGCGCCCGGCCGAAGCCGAGGACCGAGCCGTGCCGGGGCACTGGGAAGGCGATCTGCTCACCGGCGCCAATGACACGCACATCGCCACGTTGGTCGAGCGCCACACCCGCTTCACGATGTTGGTGAAGTTGCAGAGGAAGGATTCGGCGACCGTCGTGGCAGCGCTCGCTCATCAGATCTGCAAGCTGCCCGAGGAGCTCCGCCGCTCGCTGACCTGGGACCAGGGCAAGGAGATGGCTCGCCATCACAGCTTCACCATGGCCACCGACGTCCAGGTCTATTTCTGCGATCCGCGCAGCCCCTGGCAGCGCGGCAGCAACGAAAATACCAACGGCCTGCTCCGGCAGTATCTGCCGAGAGGCACCGACTTCTCGCGTTTCTCACAAAGCCAGCTCAACGCGATTGCGATGCGGCTCAACCAACGCCCACGAAAAACTCTGGACTTCGAAACCCCGGCGGAGAAACTACAGACGGTGTTGCGATGACCCGTTGAACTCGCCGAGGACGAAAAACTCACGCGACGCGCTCGGAATTGGGAAAAGCCCGCTCCAACCTCAAAGAACATTTCGCTCCTTGGTTGACGAGGTGACGCAGGAGGGTTACCCCCTTAATGGGAGTGAGCGCTCACTCCACTGGAAAGGATAATGTACGTGGAGGGAAGCCGATCAATCACGATATGCTTCTCGATCCCAAGAGATCGTGCGCGCCCTTTTGCCAGTCGCGCGAGCGCGAGGGGACGTCCTCTCTGTCTCCAACGCTTGCCGCTGTCTTGTCAGCCCTTACCGGTTGGCGGGCATGCGTTCACCGGATCCCCCCTCCGGTATGGCTTTGCCTGCCGTCCTGCCAGCCGATTATCCCGAAGCCGCGTGGCGTGTCTCCCTGGGTCACAGGCGTCGGCTGGCAGGACCCCTTTCAGATCGGACCCGCGCGACCCTTGTCCGTCTCCTGCGATGCGATCGCCTGGCTTTCGGCCGAGCGGCGGAAGGAACCTCGAATGAGCCATGATACGACCGGACCGGACCGTCACAGACCGATCCTGCATCTGCGCCGAGCCATCGGCTCGACCAGTATAGCCGGGCCCGATTCAACGTGCTTATCCCCTGTCGATCGGGCAACGGAGCAAGGCACTGGCCGCAATCGGCCTGATGCCGCACGGCGCAAGCGTCAAGGCGGCAGGCGTGAAGAATGAATCGCCGCATCATCAATTGCGGTGCGCTGCGGCACCTAGTCGCGATCATGCCCGCTGTCGTGCGAGAATCAGGCTTTTCCAACCTCAAGAGTCATGAGGAAGCGCAGCGCATATGAGGCTATTTCATCATCCCAGGATATCGACGACCGCTATTCTTGTCCTGCTGGCGTCCACCACGGTCACATTGACAGGGTGCGGACAGGACACCGGCACGGATGGCGCGGAGAACACCACCGTCGAGAACGTGCAGGTGACGCTGCCGCCATCGATCAAAGCGAGCCACCCCTATCGCTGCGAGGACAATAGCGTCGTCACGATCGATTTCCTCTCCGACGACGTGACAATCTATCTGCGCAGCGAAGGTACCATATCCCAGCTTAAGGCGCCCGTACCCGGCGAAGCGTTCACCGATGGCAAGCACACGGTAGCCGGCGACGGGGCCGCCATAGAACTCACCAGGCCGGGCAAGAAACCCCAGACCTGCAAGATGTGATGTTGGCGATGCCGATGGCGCTGTTCGAGCTCTCGGCGGGGGAGCGGCGCGCCGCGCCCGCTGGACAGGAAATCCGCGAGCACGGTCTGGCATGGCGCCACGATGTCCGGCCTACCCCTTTCAAGGGCGAGGCGCGCCATTTTCCGAAACGATGCGAGTATCTGTACATGACGTCATCCAGCCGTATAGGGCGTCTCGCGTGGCCGACTCTGCTGCTGGCGGCGCTGGCATTGCCGGCAGCGGCCAGTGCCCAGTCCGGCGATCATGTGACGCTCGGCGCCAGCGCCGGCGTCGTTCCCGACTATCAGGGCTCCGATGACTATCGGTTCCTGCCGATCCCCGTAATCGATGCGCAGTTCGGGCAGTTCTTCGTCAGCCTGCGCAATGGCATCGGCGTAAACGTCATCGAGATCGGCCCATTGACGGCGGGTGCGAGCGTAGCGCTGGTCGGCGGCTACAGGCGGCGTGATGTGCCCGACGGCATCCGGCGCGTCTCGACCACGGCCGGTGGCCGGCTCTTCGCGAACCTCAAGCTCGACAATCTGTCCTTCACGGTGGGCGCCACCAAGGCGGTGGAAGGCGGCACCCGGGGCGTGGTAGCGGATGCCAGCCTCTCTTATGCGCTCCCCGTCTCGGACCGGATGACGGTTATCCCGACGATCGGCACGAGCTGGGCGAACGGCAAGCATATGAATCGCTATTTCGGCATCGACGCGAGCGAAGCCATCGCCTCGGGCCTGCCCTTCTATCGTGCCGAAAGCGGCTTCAAGGACGTGTCGGGCCTCATCACCGCCAGCTATCGCCTCGATTCCCACTGGAGCCTTGGCACGACAGGCGGCGTCACCCGGCTGCTCGGGGACGCCGCGGACAGCCCGCTGAACGAGCGCCGCTGGCAGCCGAGCGGCTTCATGTCCGTTGCCTACACCTTCTAAGTGCGCAGCCCGGTGCCCGCTGCGTTGAGATCGAAGGGGTTGCTCCAATGAAGCTCTCGATCGTCGATCTCGCCACCATAGCACCGGAACGACAGCCAATTCCCGAATGTCATGCTGCGCAGGGTTCGGCCGATGATTAGATATGGCGGCGCTGTGTGCATCGCTCTCGGGTTGGCGGCGGGACCGGCCCGCGCGGAAGCGGGTACGACAGCATCGCAGATTGAGCTTGTAATCAGCGCCGTTGCAGACGGGGATGCCTACGGCGCCGCCTCCGTCGAGCTTCGCCTGCTGAACAGCGGCTCCGCCCCCGAAGCCATGGCCCTGCCGCCGCAGATCGGAGCCGAACTGACGGTCAACCGCAGCACTAGCAATATCAGCCTTGAGCGGGCGCCGCAGACGCCGGCCGCCGTGAGTGTGCCTGCCGGTGGCTTCACTAGGGCACGTTACATCCTGCACCTGCCACCGCATACAGCCGCTGGAGAGGCAGTGCTGGCCGTACCCGGATGGAGCGCACAGCGCCTTGCGTTTGCGGTAGGAGGGAGCGTGTCCGCTCCGCCGCCGGCGCCGGCGGGTGGAGGCGCCGGTCCCGCGACCCCCCGTTGGGATACGTCTGTCCCGCAGACACACCTCGCGACCAATGACGTTGCGGCCGGCAATGCCTTCCTGTCCAATCTTTCCGCCTATGCGCCGATCTATGCCGCCTACGGTCCCGGCACGAATAGTGATGCCCGGCTGCAGATCAGTTTCAAATATCAGCTATTCGGCCCGTCGGCCGCGCCGGACCGGCGGCAATCATGGGAGCAGGGACTCCACTTCGCCTACACCCAGCGCATGTTCTGGGACCTCGGGGCCAAGTCGTCTCCCTTTCGCAACATCGACTTCGTGCCCGAGCTGTTCTACCTCGCTCCAACCATTGGCATCGGGAGCGGCGTCTCGCTCGGCGGCCAAGGCGGCTTCCGACATGAGTCCAACGGGCGATCGGGTGCGGGGTCCCGAAGCCTTAACACGCTCTATGTGCAGCCGGTGGCCTCGGTTGCCTTGGGGAGCTACCGCCTCAGCGTCGGTCCTCGTCTCTGGCTCTACGCCGGGAGACTCAGCGACAATCCGGACATCAAGCGCTACCGTGGCAATACGGGCTTGTTTGCAGAGATCGGTGAGGACGACGGGCTTCGAATCACGACCAATACCCGGCTCAATTTCGGATCTGGCAAAGGCGCGATCGATGCCGACATATCCTACCCGATCGATCGACTGATCGGCGGAAACCTGAATTTCTATCTCTTCGGCCAAGCCTTCACGGGATATGGCGAGAACCTGCTCGACTATAACCGCCGCATGACCCGCCTCCGGGTCGGACTGGCGATCGTCCGGTGAACGCATTCAAACACCGTCGAACGGGCTTCCGCCCGCTCGCCCAACAGTCGGAGCGCATCGACGGCTTGTTCGATGACAACTTTGGGGCTGGGCTGATCGAGCAGGCTGCGTCGCTCAGTGCCTATGCCCGCCGCCTTACCGGCAGCGGCGGTGCTGACGCCGACGATCTGTTGCAAGAGACCATGCTCCGGTGCTGGGTGGCCCGCCGTTCGTTCGTGCCCGACACGAATCTGGGAGCGTGGATGCGGACCGTGATGCGGAACAGCTTTCTTTCGGGGCGTCGCCGCGCCCGCTTCCATGCCGACCTTCCCGAAGATGCGTTTGACCGGCTGCTAGGCGTCGCCGGGGGGCAAGGCGCCGCGGTGGATTTGCGCGACGTGAATTGGGCGCTTGGCGAGCTGATCCCCGACCAGCGGGCGGCGATCCTGTTAGCCGCCGAAGGGCTATCTATCGAGGAAGCGGCGGCCAGCTTGGCCATTCCGGCGGGCACCTTCAAAAGCCGCCTGTGGCGCGGCCGGCTTCGATTAAAGCGATTGATAGAGCACAGGGACACCCCATTGTTGGATCGGCGCGTGGTGGAGAAGCATTCGAAGCCCCGTCCTCGGCGGAACTGGAAAGGCGTGGTGATCGGCTAGGCTGCGCTCCTCAGCGGCGTCGGTCCGCAAAACAGGTTAGTTTGCAGCACGATCCGTCGCGCAGCCGATTCAACTCGACTCATCGGGCTTACGCGCGCTCGCGCGCGGTGGCAGGATCAGCTTAGGGGTACCAAGCCTCGCTTCATGCCCAGCCTCCACTCTTTCCGCATGGCACCAACTGTCTCGACAGGCCGGCGGGGCATTATTCACCCGTTGAACGGGCGATCGTGGACGCCATTGCCTGATGCTGACACACGCGGGATTCACGCCCAGGTCTATGTATGATAATGTCCTTTATCACACACTATCGGAGAGCGGATCGTGCGAGCCGTGCATGAGAATATCGAAGGCCCATGCGAGATCGATGAGGACCTGGCCGTCTATGGCCTGGTAACGGCCGGCGCGACGCTGCGCAGCGGCGTCAGACTGATCCTGCACGGCACGATCGCGGGCAACCTCACGATCGAGACCGGCGCGCGCGCGATCATCCACGGCACGGTGGCGGGGCGCATCCATAATGAGGGTGGCCGTGTCGAGATTTTCGGGATCGCCGATGCCGTCGTCAACGGGTCGCGCGATGCGATCACGATCATTGATCCCGCCGCCCATGTCCGGGGGCGACCCTGACGAGGCCATTTAAACGCGCCCGAGATCCAGCCCACACAGAGGAACAGCTTATGCACGAGGATGACGACGACGCTTTTGCCGACAACCACGCCGAACGTGCCCAGGCCAGGGCGCTGCGCGAGCAGGCGCGCGCGGGCGGTCTCCGGTTCGAGGCGTATCTTACCGGCGACCAGGCCGACTGGCTGCTGGAACGGGTGGAGCGGGGCCTGTTCCATGATCCCTCCGAGGCGGTGTTCGCGATCGTCGGCAACTTCATCGAACTTGAGCCGCACCGCGATCTGCGCGACGAGCGGCTACGCCGGATGCTCGACGTATCGGCCGCCGACCTGGAATCGGCCCGTCCCGCCGACGAGGTGTTCGATGAATTGCGCCAGGAGCTGGCGAAGCCGCGCCCTGAGCCGGCGCGCTGGGAGAAGATCGCGCGATGAATCAGCTCGCCCCCCTGCCCGCACCTGCGCTGGCGTTGCCGGCGTTGATCGAGAGGGCCGACGACGCCACGCGGCTGCGCTTCCTTGAGTTCTTTGCCGTCACCATCCGCAACGCGCATACGCGCCGCGCCTATGCGCGCGCGGCCGGCGACTTCCTGGCCTGGGTAGCGGCGCGCGGGGTTACGTCGCTTGGGGCCGTGCAGCCGCTCCACGTCGGCGCGTGGATCGAGGCACTGGGGGGCGAGATGAGCGCGCCCAGCGTGAAGCAACAGCTCGCCGGTGTGCGCCGCCTGTTCGACTGGCTGGTGATGGGCCAGGTCATGCCGGTGAACCCCGCCGCATCGGTGCGCGGGCCGGCGCATAGTCAGCGGCGCGGCAAAACGCCGGTGCTGGCCCCCGACGAAGCGCGGCGGCTGCTCGACACGATCGACGTGACGACGCCAGCGGGATTGCGCGACCGCGCCCTGATCGGGCTGATGGTCTATAGCTTCGCGCGGATCGGCGCGGCGCTGGCGATGCGCGTTGAGGACGTTTTCATGCAGAACCGGCGGCTATGGGTGCGGCTGCACGAAAAGGGCGGCAAGCGCCATGAAATGCCCTGCCACCACAATCTTGAGGAGTATCTGACCGCCTATATCGATGGGTGCGGCTTGCGCGAGGATCGAAAGGGGTCGCTGTTCCGCACGATCGCGCGCGGGACCAAGCGACTAAGCGATACCCCCCTGCCCCAAGCCAATGCGTTCGCGATGGTGCGCCGGCGCGCGGCGGCGGCCGAGATCGGTACGGCGATCGGCAACCACAGTTTCCGCGCGACCGGGATCACCACCTATTTGAAGAATGGCGGCACGTTGGAGACGGCCGCGACAATGGCGAACCACAGTTCGACCCGCACCACCCAGCTCTACGATCGCAGGCCCGATGATGTGACGCTGGACGAGGTGGAGCGGGTGTTGATCTAGGCAGGTAATGCTTTTGATCCGCTGGCGGGCGCGCTAGTCATGTCCTGGCCGCGTGACTGGCGCACAGGATGGAGAACCATCGGGGAGCGCGGGGTGCAGAGCCGCGCGCCTGGGTGACTCATTTCATGCCGAAGGAGCGCCCCATGCTTACGACCATCCAGATCGCCGGATTGCAGACCTACGGTTATCACGGGCTGTTCGAGGAAGAACGCAGCCTTGGGCAGAAGTTCATTTTCGACATCGAGGCGGAGTTGCAGCCGGTCGAAACACACCGGGACGACAGGCTGGATTCCTCCGTCCGCTATGATGCCGTCGCCGATACTGTCGTGCAGCTCGCCGGCGCGGCGCAATATCAGACCTTGGAGACGCTGGCGGAGGCGGTTGCGATCGGCCTGCTGGAACAGTTCGCGGCGATCGACACCATCGCGGTTGCGGTGTCGAAATTCAGCCCGCCGGTTGCCCACACGCTCGAAAGGCTCGGCGTCAAGATTGCCCTGGAACGCCGGAACTTGCCATGCGCCGCTCCGATCCGGCGAGACTTGGCGCAAGCCTGAAATCTGCCCATGCCGAACATTCCCAGCGGTCGATCTTCCAATGAAACCCTACCCGTTCCGTGTTGCTGATCGCGGGTGGCTCCCCTTTGCGCCAGAAGGCGCGCATCTTGGCCCGATCGTCCAGATGGGCGTCGGCGACGATCGCGCGCGCGGCCTGGATGAACTGTCCATGCCCGAACACATAGACCAGCGATCCGGGAGGCATGGCGGCGAGGCGCGTCAGCGCCGCGTCGCAGCGCCGGAGCAAGGCGCGGAAACTCTCCGCCCCCTCCCCGTCGCAATAATCAGGATCAGCCGCGCTCCAATAGCGTTCGAGGTGCGGCATCCGTTCGGCGCTGCGCGTGCCGTTCCAGCGTTCCGGTTGCAGATAGGTGAACTCTTCTATCGGCCACGTCTCCACCGGCACGGCGGGGAATCTGGCGATCGTAGGCGCGGCGGTTTGCCGGGTGCGGGTATAGGCGACGTGACGATGAGCGCGGGCGCTTCGGTCCAGCTCACCGCGATCGCGCGCGCCTGTTCGTGGCCCCGCTCTGTCAGCTCGATCGTCGCCAGATCGTGACACGGCACGCCGGCGTTGCCGGTGCTTTCGCCGTGGCGGATGAATATGGCTCTCATGGCGCTCCCTGCCCCTATGCGGCCTGGTGCAGTCCGGCGCTGACTTCCCAGCCCCGGCAGGCCAGCAGGATCGGTTTCGGCACCCGCTTCTCGCCGTTGGAATAATAGGCGATCATTCGGCGCGAGACGCCCAGCGCGTCGGCCGCCTTCGACAGCGACAGGGCATGACGCAACCGCCATTCGAGGAACGCGCGCACGTCGCCATGTCCGGTTGCCGACAGCGTTTCGAGCCACAGCATATCCGCGCCCAGCTCGGCCCCCGAAGGCCAAGCCAGGCTATGCCCCCAATCGCCAACTTCAACCTTGGCGAACTCGCCCGGATCGCGCAGCGCAGCAAAGGCCCGATCGGCGAGGACCGCGCCAAGATCGAGATCGGCGGCAGTCCCGTCCGACCAAGCCAGATGCAGCGACGCCGGCCCGATCGCGCGCACGGCGGTAATGGTGCGGGCCTTGTCGGTGATGTTCATCCGTTCAACTCCTGCCACGTCTGCATGAGCAAAGCCTGATTAGGCATCGCCCATTCCAATGCGTCTTTCAGGACCGCCGCCGGCACGGTCCCCACAATCAACTCGAATGAGACGATCGCGACCGAGCAACGGTAATCCGGGCCTTCGACGTGAAAATGCGGCACGCCATGATCGCGGCCATAGACAGCAATTTTCCAGCGGGGACCGCGATACATCGTGACCATGCTTCAATATAGTGCAAAGGTTGCACTAGTGCAAGGCCTGATAGCCAAAGCGGTCAAGCGCCTGCCGCTGGCGCGGCACCGTGGCTCTAGTCGCTCACGCTCCCCAAGCCCGCAAGCGGTCTTGGCCCAAGGTGACGATCCATGTGCCGGCGTGCGCCGGCGTCGATCTTCGTTTGAGGGGGGAAAGGCGGTCCCGGCCGCCTCTCCCCCGCAACGGGAATAGACGGGCCGTGGCTCACTCGCTGCGCTCCCTGCGCCCGCACCACCCCGCCGATTCCCGCTGCCCCCCTCTCTGCCGGCTGCTCCGCGCGAACTCGGGAGCGATGGCGGGAGGCCATCGCCCCAAGGGCGATTTGAAGGAGCAAGGGATATGATCCACGATAACCGCGAAAGCTGGCTCAATCGGGTGGCGCAGGGCATGGCGCCCTTGTTCGAGGCGCTGGACGCCCCCTTGCCCGATTGCGTGCGCGTCGCGATCGGCTTCACCAGCCGGGGCGCCAAGGGCAAGGCGATCGGCGAGTGCTGGGACAACCGGCTCAGCGCGGACGGCCATTTTGAAATCTTCATCCGGCCGGACCTCGCGCACGCGCCCGACGCCATGCCGGCGCAGATCGCAGCCATCCTCGCGCATGAGCTGGTCCATGCCGCTGCCCCTTTCATTCGGGCGCGGCCTGCGCTATGCCCACATGCAAACATGCGGTCATGTAAGGATATTCACATGCCAACAATCGCAATCATCAGCCAGAAGGGTGGCGCGGGGAAAACCACCCTCGCCCTGCATCTGGCCGCCGCCGCCGAGGATGCTGGCCATACCGCGCTGGTGATCGACCTCGACCCGCAGGCGACAGCGAGCCAATGGGCGGCGTGGCGCAAGGATGCGCCCCCGGTCGTGATCGACAGCGCGCCCCCTCGCCTCGCCGCCAAGATCGAGCAGGCGACGGCGCAGGGCGCGGCGTTCATCGTGATCGACACCCCGCCCCATGCTGACAGCGCCGCCAGCGCTGCCGTCGAGGCGGCCGACCTGGTGTTGATCCCATGCCGGCCGAGCGCGTTCGACTTGGCCGCGATCAAGACGACCGCCAGCCTTGTGAAGATGCGCGGCAAGCCCGCTTTCGTGATCTTCACTGCCGGAAGCCCGATCGCGCCGCGCATGTATGAGGAAGCGGCGCAGCTCGTGCAGGATTATGGGCTGGACGCCTGCCCTCTTCATATCGCGGATCGCGCCGCTTTCCGCCACGCGGCGGCCGAGGGAAAAACCGCAATGGAGATCGAACCGAACGGGAAGGCGGCCGACGAGGTGCGGCAGCTTTACAAGTGGACATGCGGGCAAGTAAACATGCAAACATCTGGGAAGCGGAGGGCCGACGCATGAGCCGGAAGGGATCGTTACTTGCATTGCGGGATCGCGAGTCCACGCCATCGCCGGCCACGGCCGAGCCGGAGGGGAGGGCGGCCGCGCCGATCGCCGGCAGCACTGGCGCAGGCACCGGCAGCAGCCCGGTTGCGCCGAGCCGTCAGGGCAAGAAGGCGATGACGGGCTATTTCAGCCCGGAAATGTCTTTCGCCATGCACATGACCGCTCGCAAGCACGGGATGAGCCTACAGGACGCAATGGCCGAGGCGTTCAATGACTGGCTGCGCAAGATGGGGGAAAGCCCTGTAGGCAAGTAAGCATGTTCACATGCAAACATATGCGTTAAGAAATATTCATGGCCGTGCTAATCATATCTGCCATCTTCGCGCTGGTGATAATTGGATTGTCGATCCGCGCAAATGCTCGTTTTCGGCAGGAAGAGAAGCTGCCGATGCAATGGCGGCTTTCCCGGTCAGAGCCCCTTACCGGATCAGTGAACTGGTCCGCCCCCCGCGTTTCGCTCTTAGCTTTACCCCCTTTCTGGCGACCTGCGTGCTGGGACTGTTCAATATTGGAGCGATGACCCTAACGGCTAGGCCCGGCCAAGAAGGAATGTTGATTCCGTCCTTGATCTTCATAGGAAGCGGGTTTGTAGCGGCCCACGTTTTCCATCTTTGGCTGATCGAGAAAACCTTGCGCCGCAACGGCGGCTAAACACCAATTTCAGGCATGTGAACATGCAAGTATCCAAACATATTGGCGCGGAGTCGGTCATAGGCTCGCTTGCCCAGCGATTAGGTTTCTCTCCTGACGCTCGGCTTCTTATCGTCAACTGTGACTATGTAGGATCGAGCCACAGCGCCAACGTGGCCGCGTTCCGGGCCATGACCTATGGCATCGCTACTAGCGCCTCGCTCATGGTTCCCTGCCCTTGGGCGGCCGAGGCGGGGAGCATGTTCGAGGGGTTGCCTGTCGGCGTCCACCTGACCTTGACCAGCGAGCATGCGGGCTACCGCTGGCGGAGTCTGACCGGCGGGGTGTCGTTATGCGATGCGCGCGGCTTTCTTCCGGTCACGACTGCGCTTGCCCTTGATCGGCAGGACATCGAAGAGGTCCGGGCCGAATGTCGCGCCCAGGTCGATGCTGCTTTGTCCTGGGGTGTCGATGTCACGCACATCGATACACATATGGATGTCCTGCACGCTAACCCAACGCTGTTCGCGATCTACCTTGATCTTGCCGAGCAGTTCGGACTTCCGATCCGACTTCCGGTCCAATCGCCTTTCCCGGCACGTGACATGGCAGAGGCGCGGGGCATTTTGTCGGCCGATCACCTGATCTACACTTGGCCGCGACCCACGCGTGACGTGATGTTCGAGGAGTGCCCAGCACTGCCTTGCGGCGTGACGGAACTGTTTGCCCATCCTGTTCTCGATGGAGAGGAGTTGCGTGGCTACGATCGCGAACATGCGGATATTCGCGTACATGACGCCGCAGCGCTGACCGATCCCAGCGTGGCCGTCCTGCTCGATCGGCATGGAGTGCAGCGGATTAGCTATCGAGAACTGCGCACGGTGCAACGGGCAAAGAGCGGTCAATCCCCCAAGACCTGATTATCAGCCCATCAAATATGTTTGCATGTGGGCATGAACGCTTGCCCACATGAGGTCAGCGCATCGGTTTGCGTTCATGCCGCTTCTTGCAGAAGCCGATGAACGCCCCCGCGGGGCTTTTGAGTTCGGGCTTGCCCATGTCGTGCCACCACGACACCCATTCGTCATAGAGCGCATAGATGTCATATCCCGGCGCGGCGGTTTTGGCGTCGTGCATGGTTTCAGGGTCGATATAGGGTGCATCGTTGGCGATGCTGACGGGCTTTGTCTTGAGACCTGAGCGATTGCGAAACAGGATGACGTCATCGTCCATTGTCACCGCGTAGTCTGGGAAATGGCCGTGGTCCGCGTCATGCTCGCAGACCTTCTTGACCAAGGCCCGGAATACGCGGAGCGGGCTGCTGGAGCCGCATTTCTTCTGTAGCAGCTCCAGCCCGATCTTCCATTCGTCCTTCACCCCGCAATGCTTACGCGCCAGCTCATACATGCGCCGCTCGAACGGCTTGCGGAGCCGGAAATAGTCCCGGTGGAGAGTGAGGACGTTCTTGCTGATGACGGAGCGATAAACCCATTCCGAGAGGGTGATTTCGAGATCGAGCATCCGGCCATCGAACGTCTTGCGGGTGATCCTGGCTTCCTCGATCAAGCCGAAAATCCGCGTTTCCTCGACGCCGCCGGTCTGAATGTTGGTCCGCACGGTGGTTCCGCGCAGGCGGGTATCGCATCCGGACTGACCGTCCGTGAAGCCGCCACCCGCCTCAAGGTCGGGAAAACCGCCCTCTACAAGGCGCTCGAAGGCGCGGCGGCAAAAGCAAAAGCCTGACGTTCTGCCTTCGTTCGCCTCTGGCGTACGTAAATGTCACTTTCGTGCAGTGACCCCTACGACATCCACTGGCCGCTCTCGGGTTCGTTTTCGGGCTCCGGTCGGATATCCTTCAAAAGGAACCACGGACTGCCGAGTGGCTATTTGATCTGCTTGCCAAGCTGGGCCGCGAAGATGACGCGTGTCACGCCACCTGCCTTGTCCTGATGGAGTATGCAGATAGCGAAGCCTTGCCTGAGACGGAGATAGAACCTCCGGTGGCGGGCATTCTCGAACCCGGTCCCGAAAACGACGCCGAAACCATTCCAGCTTCGATCCCCGACGACATCATCGCCGATGAAATCAACGCTCTGCCGAAAGTTAGAATTCTCCGGGACCGCACTCCCCATAATCTGACGCCGGGCCGCTTCCTTGGTGCGATGGTCGCACGGGTCTTGGATGCGACGCCAGTCAACATGCATGAGGAGGCCAGGCGACGTTGCGCCTCGGTAGTCAGGCAGCCAGCAAACAGCCCGAGTTAGTTTCTCTATCGGCTGTCACTTCGTCAACTTAGTCAATCGGCACGCTCATACCCAGTCACTAAAGCGAAAACGCCGTCCGAAAGACCGAAAGTCGGTCAGATGGCGCGACCGGGCTTAATGCTATTGAGTCAGCGAAACACTGCTGGATGACGTCCGCTTTGTGGGAACGCCAGCCAGTCCGGGCTGTGTCACCAGTGTCACTTTACCCGCGCGGTAAAGTGACACTGGTGATTTTTGTTGAGCCGGATGTTTTAGGGGGATTCACAGCGGAATCGCTTGTGGTAGATTCCTGCTATGTTCCACCAAGCCGATCTCTTTGACCATATCAAACAAGCCCCGCTGGCTGCGGCGCAGCCAGCCGGCGCGCTGCCAGATCTTGTCGAGCGCGTGTCGCAGGTATCGAAACGTCCCAGATACGCGTTGCTCATCCTCAACCTCATCGCGAGGGCCGCAGGAGAGAATGGTAGTCTCGGACCTTATGTCCAAAGCGAAGCCGTCCAAGTTCCGGTTCGCGACTGGCTATGCCAAGCACTGGCGCCGCTGGCCAATCGCGACTGTCGCCGCACCGCCATGATTGCAGCGGTCCGGTCGGAGCTGATGGCAAAGGCTAGCGCCTCGGAAAATGCGGGCGATCTGGCTCAGCAGCAGCATGAAGAGATCGAGGCGCGCATCCTGCGATCCGGTCGAACGAATGTGAGCCGGGCGGTATCGGACCTTGTACGCGCTGGTTTGCTGCATCGTCATTATCAGGGGTACCGGGTTGATCATCTCAATCGGGGTGCTCAGCGCGAAGCCGTCTACACGATCGCGCCGGACGTCCGGCTGGCGTTGGCGGGCGGCTATTGAAACGGTGGCATATTTGCTGCGCAGTGAATATCGCGGTATTGCTGAATATGGTTCTGCGAGTATCCACGGTCGCAACCCATTGATTTAACATAAGATATATTATCGGCGCGAAATCTTGTAAGCGGTGGATTCTAGATCGAAGTGCGAAATCCTAGGATTTATAGGGGTTTGATCCCCTTTCCAGGAAGGCACATGATGAACGGCTACCAGCATCTGGGTTTGGATGAGCGGCGACATATCTATCAACTGG
>Ga0209231_1000393_pt1 | contig 25320 bp, 21 predicted proteins | sample Deesub45470m_DNA_FD_188086 | JGI IMG/M metagenome (GOLD analysis project Ga0209231, IMG submission 188086) | Deep subsurface microbial communities from North Pacific Ocean - 450_OLKR46/470m Metagenome (SPAdes) (version 2) | ecosystem: Environmental > Terrestrial > Deep subsurface > Unclassified ... | reverse complement strand
GATTTAGTTAAAAGATATTAAAATGATCCAAAAAGCAACAGTAATTTTATCAATATTATGTCTCTTTCTAGAGTGTAATGAATATACTCCACGTGAAAATGTAACTGTTTCAATAGAAAAATTTAAAATGGACAGCACAAGTATTCGTGCTATTGAAATTTTAAACGATACTTCTGTTGTTTATGCCGGTTCAATTGGGGATATTGGTATTATTACAAGTTCTGGTAAGCTAATAAATACTGTTAAAATAATAACAGATACTATTATTCCACATTTTAGAGCTTTAGCTTACACAAAAGAAGCCGTTTTTGCCTTAAATGTTGGTAACCCTGCCTTACTTTATAAATATCACAACAATGCTTTTGAAATAGTTTACAAAGAAGAAAATGAGAAAGTATTTTATGATTCTATGAAATTTTTTGATGAATTGAATGGAATTGCAATGGGAGATCCAACAGACAATTGTTTATCTATTTTAATTACAAGAAACGGCGGAAAAACTTGGGGTAAAATGAATTGTGAAAATTTACCTAAAGTTGAAGAAGGCGAAGCTGCATTTGCAGCAAGTAATACGAATATTGCTATTGTTGGTGAAAATGCATGGATTGTAACAGGTGGATTAAAAGCGCGTGTTTTTCATACAGCCGATATGGGTTTAACATGGGAAGTTTTTAACACCCCTATTGTTCAAGGGAAAAATACTACAGGGATATATTCGGTAGATTTTTACAATGAAAAGCAAGGAATTATTTGTGGTGGCGATTTTACTGATAAATTTGGAAATTTTGCAAATAAAGCTATTACGGTTGATGGTGGTAAAACTTGGGAAGTAGTTTCTGAAAATGTTGAACCAAAATATGTTAGCTGCGTACAATATGTACCAAATACTCAAGGAAAAGAAGTTTTTGCGGTTTCTACAAATGGTATTTTTTATTCAAAAAATTATGGAAAACAGTGGGAAAAAGTAAGCGACGAAGGTTTTTATACGATTCGGTTTGCTTCCTCAACTACCGCTTGGCTTTCCGGAAATGAGGTTATTGCTAAAATGACCATTAAATAAAACTTCCCTTTTATGAAAAAAATAGCTGTTTTCATGTTTTTTATTTTTGTTGTTTTTAGCTGTAAGAATCAATCGGAAATGAGTAAAATTTACACTTGCGAAACAACTTCATATAAAAATTCAACTTCTCAATTAGATTTTAAGAAAAACTTTAAATTGGAGCTTCCAACTAACTGGAAAACAAATTTATACTATGATGATTATAAGTCAGAAATATTTACTGCAGACACTACAAAACAACTCTCTGAATCATTTATTTTAGGTGCTTCTTTTAATTTTGGCGTATTGGAATTTGATGATAGTTTTTACAAAAGAACAGACTCTATTTTAGCTGTGAGTGCATTAAAAATCATGAATTCTGGCAATCAGTTATTTCAAAAAAAACCATCCTATTGGTATGTTGTAAAAGGCACTAAAAATGGATTTCCTTATCATCAATTAAATTTAACTGTAATTAATTCTACAAACACTTATTTTAATGCGTATTCCGAAATTTATGGCGAGGATACTATTAATGAACGAATTTGTGAAGCAATTTCAATCATTGAAAAAGTGGAATTTGTGAAATAAATTGTGACTGTTTGGTTGTATAACCTTTATTGAATTCCTACTTTTGAAAAAAAATCTTAAAAATGCAAAAAATAATTGATCGTTTCGTTAAATATGTCACTGTTGACACACAGTCAGACCCTAATAATCCTGAATTTCCTAGTACAGAAAAACAATGGGATTTAGCGCATATTTTAGTTGAAGAACTAAAAGAAATAGGAATGCAAGATATTACTTTAGATGACAATTGCTATGTGATGGCTACGCTTCCTTCTAATGTAGATTTTAAAGTGCCAACAATTGGTTTTATTTCACATATTGATACAAGTCCAGATTATTCCGGAACAAATGTAAAACCTCAGTTTCATCCTAATTATGATGGAAAAGATATTCTGTTAAATGCAGCAGAAAACATTGTTTTATCTCCAAGTTATTTTGATGATTTACTTTTATATAAAGGACAAACTCTTATTACAACTGATGGAACTACCCTTTTAGGTGCCGATGATAAAGCTGGTATTACTGAAATTGTTTCAGCAATGGAATATTTAATTAACCACCCTGAAATTAAACACGGAAAAATTAGAATTTGTTTTACGCCCGATGAAGAAGTTGGTAAAGGTGCGCATATGTTTGATGTTGAAAAATTTGGTGCAGAATGGGCTTATACAATGGATGGCAGTCAGGTTGGAGAACTGGAATATGAAAATTTTAATGCTGCGGGTGGTAAAGTAATTATAAACGGTAAAATTGTTCATCCTGGTTCTGCAAAAGGTAAAATGATTAATTCTATGCTAATTGCGAATGAGTTTATTGCTGGTTTACCTAAAAATGAAATTCCGCAAGAAACTGAAGGTTATGAAGGCTTTTTCCATTTACACAGCATGAATGGTGAGGTTGAAAAAACAGAACTTCAATATATTATCAGAGATCACGATATGAAACTTTTTGAAGATAAAAAAGCTCAGTTTCAAAAGGTTGCTGATGATTTAAATAAAAAATTTGGAAGCAAATTGATAGAAGTTGAAATTAAAGATCAGTATTTTAACATGCGTAAGCAAATTGAACCTGTGATGCATATTGTTGATATTGCTGAAGAAGCAATGATACAATTAAATATTAAACCAATAATTAAAGCAATAAGAGGTGGTACAGACGGTTCTCAACTTTCTTATAAAGGACTGCCTTGCCCAAATATTTTTGCTGGTGGCCATAATTTTCATGGTAGATATGAATACATTGCAGCAGAATCTTTACAGTTAGCAACAGATGTAATTATTAAAATTGCCAAAATTACAGCCGAAAGAGCTAAATAAGGATTAATTATATTAAAAATAAAATTGTCATTTTGAACGACTGCAAGGAAGTGAAGAATCTGAACATTATGGGAATAGATTCTTCGTTTATCTTAGGATGACATTTAGTTTGTTTAAAATATTTAACATTCTGTTAAATATTGTTATTTTACAAAAATATATTTTATTACCAATATTGATTTTATACATTTGGAACTTCTAAAAAAAGGATGAATGGATAGTCAATTATTAGTTTCTCTTACCGAAAAGTATGGAAGTCCGCTTTATGTGTATGATGCAGAAAAAATTATTTCACAATACAACCATATAACTAATGCATTTGCTGATGTAAAAAATTTAAAATTAAATTATGCCATTAAAGCAAATTCAAATGTTAGTATTTTAAAACTATTTAAAAAGTTAAACTCAGGAATTGATACAGTTTCTATACAAGAGGTTCAATTAGGTCTAGAGGCTGGTTTTGACCCTGAGCATATTATTTTTACACCAAATGGAGTTTCATTAAAAGAAATTGAAGATGCCGCTAAGTTGGGAGTCCAGATTAACATTGACAACATTTCAATTTTAGAGCAATTTGGTCACCACAACCCTACTACACCAGTTTGTATTCGTATAAATCCACATATTATGGCAGGCGGAAATCATAAAATTTCAGTTGGTCATATTGATTCAAAATTTGGAATTTCAATTCATCAACTTCCATTAATTAAACGTGTTGTTGAAAATACGGGAATGCGAATCAATGGAATTCACATGCATACGGGATCAGATATTTTAGATATAGACGTTTTTATTGCAGCTACAGAAATTCTATTTAATGCTGCCACTGAATTTGAAAATTTAGAATTTATAGATTTTGGAAGCGGATTTAAGGTGCCTTACAAAGAAGGAGATATTTCTACAAATATTAAAGAATTAGGCGAAAAACTATCAACTCGTTTCAATGAATTCTGTAAAGAATATGGTAAAAATTTGACTTTAATGTTTGAGCCAGGTAAATTTTTAGTGAGTGAAGCAGGCTCATTTTTAGTACATGTAAATGTTGTAAAACAAACCACTTCAACTGTGTTTGCAAGTGTAGATTCTGGCTTTAATCACTTAATTCGTCCAATGATGTATGATTCGTATCATCATATTCACAATATTTCAAACCCAAATGGAAGAGAAAGATATTATTCAGTTGTAGGTTATATATGTGAAACCGATACTTTTGGTTCTAATAGAAGAATAAGTGAAATTAGTGAAGGAGATGTGTTGTGTTTTAACAATGCCGGTGCCTATTGTTTTTCAATGTCTTCTAATTATAATTCCCGTTACAAACCCGCTGAAGTATTCATTTATGAGGGGAAAGATTATTTAATTAGAAAACAAGAAACTTTTGAAGATTTATTAAAAAATCAGGTAATTATTGATTTAAATGACACTATTTAAGGTTTCTTATGCTTTTAAATACAATAATTATGCTGAAATATTTAATTTTTAACAGTTAAGTAAGCAATCTTAAAAATTTATGATTACTTTTGACAAATGCAACAGATAAAAAAATATCAATTAATTGATTGCTCAAACCTTTTGAGTTTTTTCACGATTGCTACTACTACCATTACCACTACCCTTTAGGGTTATCTTCTATTCATATTCGTCTTATATATTCGCTTTCAAAAATCTTTGAAACAAGGAATATTCAATAAAAAAAAATTAAAAATATTTTATAAAATATCAAAATGAAAGTATTAAAGTTTGGAGGTTCGTCAGTAGCCTCGTCAGAAAATATACAAAAAGTAATAACTATTATTAGCGATAATTCTCAAATAGATTCGGTTGCAGTTATTGTTTCAGCACTTGGAGGAATTACAGATTTATTATTAGAAGCAGGAGATTTAGCTTGTAAAAATGATGAAAATTATATAAACCATTTTAAAACAATTGAAAAAAAGCACTTGCAAATTATTAGAGAATTAATCCCAATAAGCAACCAAAGTGGTGTTATAAGTCAAGTAAAAAACAAGCTGAATTCTCTTGAAAATATACTTGAAGGCGTTTTTTTAATTAATGAGTTATCTCCCAAAACATCAGACAAAATTGTGAGTTTTGGAGAATTATTATCTTCTTATATTATATCTGAAGCGTTGAAATATAATAAGTTAGATGCTATTATAAAAAATTCACAAGAGCTAATCATCACTAATGAAAATTTTTCAAATGCAGCTGTAAATTTTTTTAAAACAGATGTAGCAATTGAAACCTATTTTAAACAAAACAAACATAAAATAGTTGTTTTACCTGGTTTTGTGGCTTCAACTGAAAATGGTGAGTTTTCAACTTTAGGTCGTGGCGGGTCAGATTATTCTGCTGCTATTATTGCTGCTGCAGTAAATGCTTCGGTATTGGAGATTTGGACTGATGTTAGTGGAATGTATACTGCAAATCCGCAATTGGTTCGTCAAGCATTTCCTATTCAAAGCATTTCGTATCAGGAAGCAATGGAATTATCGCATTTTGGAGCAAAAGTTTTATACCCTCCAACAATTCAACCGGTTTTGAAAAATGAAATTCCAATTAAAATTAAAAATACATTTGATACCAATGCTGAAGGAACGCTAATCACTAAAATATCCGCTAATAATAATCCTATAAAAGGGATTAGCCATATGGAAAACATGGCGCTTATTACGCTGGAAGGAAGTGGTATGGTTGGAATTCCAGGAATTTCAAAACGTTTATTTGAAGCGCTGTATCTAAAAAAAATAAATGTTTCACTAATTACTCAGGCTTCATCTGAACATTCTATTTGTATCGCCATAAATAATTCTGATGCTGAAATTGCAAAGCAAGCTGTAGATACAGAATTTAGAAATGAAATAACAAATCAAAGAGTTGAACCATTAATTGTTGAAAAAAACAACGCTATTATTGCGTTGGTTGGAGACAATATGAAAAGTCATCAAGGAATTAGTGGAAAAATGTTTAGCACCTTAGGGAAAAACAATGTAAATATTAGAGCAATAGCGCAGGGAGCTTCTGAAAAAAACATTTCTGCGGTCATTGCTCATAAAGATATTAAAAAAGCACTAAACACTTTGCATTCAGAGTTTTTTGAAAATCAAACAAAAGAATTAAACTTATTTGTAGTTGGCGTAGGAAATGTTGGCGGAAAATTATTAGAACAAATTAAAAAGCAGCAAGATTATTTATTAAATAATTTAAGACTTCAAGTAAGAGTTATAGCACTTACAAATTCCAAAAAAATGGTATTTAATGAAGATGGAATCGACTTAAATACTTGGAAAGAGGAATTAATAAAAGGTGAAAATTTGGAGATGGAGTTATTCCACTCTAAGGTAACTGAATTGAATTACAGAAATAGTATTTTTGTTGATAATACTGCAAATGAAAATATTGCAAACTTGTATGCAGATTATTTAAAGGAAAGTATTGCTGTAGTAACTTGTAATAAAATTGCTTGTTCATCAAATTACGATAACTATTTAAATTTAAAGCGATTATCACGTGAATATAGCGCTCCGTTTTTATTTGAAACAAATGTTGGTGCAGGTTTACCAATTATTGACACCCTTAAAAATTTAATTGCTTCAGGAGATAAAGTAACTAAAATTCAAGCAGTTTTATCTGGTAGTTTAAACTTTATATTTAATAATTTTAATGAAGAATCTTCATTTCATGATGTTGTAAAACAAGCAGGTATTGAAGGTTATACTGAGCCAGATCCTAGAATTGATTTAAGCGGAGTTGATGTAATGCGAAAAATATTAATTTTAGCTCGCGAAAGCGGTACTAAATTAGAAATAAATGATATAATGAATGAATCTTTTTTACCAAAATTGAGTTTAGAAGCAAAAACGGTAGCAGATTTTATGGAAACTTTAAAAAAGGAATCAGGTCATTTCAACAAATTACAACAGAAAGCAGCTGCAAAAAAATGTAGATTAAAATATGTTGCCTCTTTTGATAATGGGAAAGCGTCTGTTGGTTTGCAGGAAGTTTCCTCAAACCACCCCTTTTATAATTTGGATGGGAAAGATAATATTGTACTTTTTTATACAGATAGATATAGTCAGCAACCACTAATTATTAAAGGAGCTGGTGCTGGTGCAGATGTAACTGCTTCAGGTTTATTTGCTGATATCATTAGAATTGGAAATAATTAGTATTATGAATGAAATAAAAATATTTTCTCCGGCCACTATTGCGAATGTTTCTTGTGGTTTTGATGTTTTAGGTTTGGCATTGGATACTGTTGGAGATGAGATGACTATTCGGAAAGTATCACAAAAAGGTGTAAGAATCACCAAGATTATTGGTCAAAAATTACCTTTTGAAACGTATAATAATGTTGCTGGTGTTGCTGCTTTGGCACTTTTATCGGAAATAAATAGTGAGTTTGGATTTGAAATTGAAATTGACAAACGTATAAAACCTGGAAGTGGAATTGGCAGTAGTGCTGCAAGCGCAGCAGGTGCCGTTTGGGCAATTAACGAATTGTTAGGTAGGCCTTTTTGTAAAACTGATTTAGTCCGATTTGCTATGGAAGGTGAGCGATTGGCAACAGGTGTCCCTCATGCTGATAATGTAGCTCCTGCCCTTTTTGGTGGGTTTACATTGGTGCGTAGTTATGAACCTTTAGATATTATTAAAATAAATACACCAGATGAATTATATGCAACCGTAATTCATCCTCAAATTGAAGTGAAAACTTCAGATGCAAGAACTATTTTAAAAACAACAGTGCCATTGAAAGATGCTATAAAACAGTGGGGAAATGTTGGAGGATTGATAAGTGGATTATTCACAGAAGATTATGAATTAATAGGGCGTTCATTAGAAGATTTTATAATTGAACCTATTCGCTCTATTTTAATACCGGCTTTTGATAAAGTTAAATCAGAATCGTTAAAATCGGGTGCTTTGGGTTGCGGAATTTCAGGATCTGGACCATCAATTTTTGCACTTAGTAAAGGAAAAGAAACAGCAATAAAAGTAGCTGAAACTATGAAATCAGTTTATGAAAAGGTGGGAATTGATTATGACATTCATGTTTCCAAAATAAACAAACAAGGAATAAAAATAATAGATGTCATTCCTGCGAAAGCAGGAATCTAAACCAACATTGAATAGATTCCTGCTTTTGCAGGAATGACAAAAAATAAAATATTGAGAAAATGCAGTACTATAGTTTAAATAAAAAAGCACCAAATGTATCTTTTAAAGATGCTGTAATTAAAGGATTAGCTCCGGATAAAGGATTGTATTTCCCCGAAAAAATTATACCATTGGTAAAAGGTTTTTTTACAAACATTGAGTATTTTTCAAATGAAGAAATTGCTTATGAAGTGATTAAACAATTTGTTTCAGATGAAATACCAGAAAAAGAACTTAAAATAATAATTAAAGAAACACTCTGTTTTGATTTTCCAGTTGTTAACCTTGAAAAAAACATTTCAACATTAGAATTATTTCACGGTCCAACAATGGCTTTTAAAGATGTTGGCGCACGTTTTATGGCACGGTGTTTAGCCTACTTTAACAAACAAGAAAAGACATCAAAAGTTACTGTTTTAGTAGCAACATCAGGCGATACAGGTGGCGCAGTAGCAAGTGGATTTTTAGGTGTTGAAGGAGTTGATGTGGTTATTTTATACCCCAGTGGGAAAGTGAGTGCTATTCAAGAAAAACAGTTGACTACGCTTGGGAAAAACATTGTAGCTTTAGAAGTGGATGGTACATTTGACGATTGTCAGGCAATGGTTAAAACAGCATTTTTAGATGACGATTTAATCTCAAACAAAAATTTAACTTCCGCAAATTCAATAAATGTTGCTCGTTGGCTGCCACAATTATTTTATTTCTTTTTTGCATATAAACAATTAAAAAGAAAGCGGAAAGAATTAATTTTTTCTGTTCCTAGTGGTAATTTTGGAAATATTTGCGCAGGTTTAATGGCGCAACAACTTGGTTTGCCAGTAAAACAATTTATTGCTTCCACCAATGTAAATGATATCGTTCCAAATTATTTGGAAACAGGAAATTATTTCCCAAAACCATCAATACAAACCATCTCAAATGCTATGGATGTTGGAGACCCAAGCAATTTTGTTCGTATTTTGGAAATCTTTAATAGAGATCGTTCAAAACTTAAAGAGCAACTAACCTCCTATTCATTTACAGATGAAGAAACGAGAAACGCCATCAAGAATATTTATGATAAATCCGATTATATTGTTGATCCGCATGGTGCAGTTGGTTATTTGGGTTTAAAAAAATATTTAGAAACTTCGAAAGGACAAGGAATTTTTTTAGAAACAGCACATCCAGTTAAATTTTTAGATGTTGTTGAACCGGTTATTCAAAAAGCGATTGATTTGCCGCCACAAATTTTAGAAGTTATTGATAAAGAAAAAGTTTCCATAAAAATTTCGAATTACAATCAATTAAAAAAGTTGTTATTGGAATAATTTCCTTTTGTTTTTAAACCTAAATATAACTAGATTAGCAAGGTAAAAATTTTACAAAATGAAAAATTATCTTGCTTTTTTATTTTTAATAACAGTAAGTGCATTTTCTCAAAATACACTTAAGTTTAATGTTGAAAACGGCTCACCAAAAGCTACAATTAATGATGTTTCTTGGATTTCTGGATATTGGTTGGGTGAAGCTTTTGGGGGAGTTACGGAAGAAATTTGGTCGAATCCTTTGGGGAATTCTATAATGGGTTCCTTCAAATTAGTAGTAGATGGAAACATACAATTTTATGAATTATGTACTATTTCAGAAGAAAATGAAACCTTAATATTTAGACTGAAACATTTTCATAGTGATTTAAAAGGTTGGGAAGAAAAGGATGAAAGACTTGAATCTCAATTGGTTAAAATTGAAGGAAATAGAGCTTATTTTAATGATTTCACCTTTGAAAGAATAAGTGATAACGAATTAAATATATTTGTCGTTTTTAAGGACAAAGATGATAAAGAAACAGAAATGAAATTTAACTATACCTTGAAATAATATGTTTACTAAATTTCCTTTAGGCTTCTTTCCTACTCCACTTGAAAAATTAACAAACCTTAATAAACAATTTCCCAAATACACTATTTATATAAAAAGAGATGATCAATCGGGCTTAGCTACGGGAGGAAATAAAACGAGAAAACTGGAGTATTTGATTCAAGATGCAATCAATAAAAACTGTGATACAATTATCACTGCTGGAGCTCAACAATCCAATCATTGTAGGCAAACTGCAGCTGCGTGCGCAAAAGCCAATTTTAAATGTCATTTATTATTAGGAGGTCATGAGCCAGAAACATATACGGGCAATTTATTATTATCGAAACAATTAGGCGCTATAATTCATTTTACTGGTGAAAATAGAAAAGGAGAAGACATTCATACTTTATTTGAAAAACTTCAAAAGGAAAATTTTAAGCCTTATGTAATTCCTTATGGCGGTTCTAATTTATTAGGTGCTTTAGGTTTTGTGAATGCCGTTAAAGAGTTGAAAGAGCAACTTGACAAAGAGAAAATTAAAATAGATGCCATTTTTTTTGCATCAAGTTCTGGTGGCACACAAGCGGGCTTGCATTTAGGTAAATTGTTGTATAAATTAAACGCTAAGTTGTACCCAATAGCCATTGATAAAAGTGAATTAGATGGTAAACCTTTAAATGAAGTTGTGTTTTCTTTGATAAAAGAAGGCTTGCAAAAGTTATTTTTAAAAGATGAAGTTGTATTGGAGGATTGCAATTTAATAGAAAATTATAATGCTGCCGGATACGGAGAAATTACCCAGAATGAACGTTATGCAATTGATACATTAGCAAAATCTGAAGGGATTTTATTAGATCCAGTCTATACAGGTCGTGCTTTTTATGGAATGTTAGATATGTTGAATACTCATAAAATTTCAGAAAATTCATCGGTATTATTTTGGCATACTGGTGGTATTCCTGCAAATTTTTATTACGCAAATAAACTCATTTAAATTCAACAGCAATGAAACATAAACCTAAGTTTGAAACAGCAGCCATTAAGAGCACTGAAAATCAGTTTTCTGACTCAGAGCCAGTAAGCACTCCAATTTACCTGTCCAGTACTTATAAACGTAATTCTGATGGTTCTTATGCGAATGATTTTATGTATTCAAGAATCGATAACCCAAATCGTGCTATTGTTGAAAAGAGCATAGCACTTTTAGAAAATGGTAATTATGCGTTTGCATTTTCTTCAGGGATGGCAGCTATTAGTGCGGTTTTTCAAAGTTTAAAAGCTGGTGATCACGTTTTATTGCCAGATGATATTTATTACGCGGTAAAAAGACTGATGAATGAAGTGTTTAAATCGTGGAATTTAACGTATGATTTAGTGGATATGACAGATTTAAAGGCTGTTGAAAATTCCATAAAACCAACCACTTCGTTAATCTGGATTGAATCTCCATCAAATCCTCAATTAAAAATTAGCGATATTGAGGCTATTTCAAAAATTGCTCATAAAAATAATATTCTTTGCGCTGTAGATAATACTTGGCTGACGCCTGTTTTTCAAAATCCGCTAACATTAGATGCTGATTTTGTAGTGCATTCAACAACTAAATATTTTGGAGGCCATAGTGATGTTATTGGAGGTTGTATTATTTTGAAAAATAATGAGTTAGCTGAAAAAATAAAATCAATTCAATTATTGAGTGGAGCAGTTCCTTCTCCTTTTGATTGTTGGTTAATTGCTCGTGGAATTCAAACATTACAGCTACGAGTTTCAAAACAAAGTGAAAACGCTTTTGCTTTAGCTAAATTTTTAGAAAATCATCCAAAAATTGAAAAAGTTAATTATCCGGGTTTGAAAAGCCACCCTCAACATACAATTGCAAAAAAACAGCAAAAAGGTTTTGGAGCAATGCTTTCTGTATTAATTAAAGGTTCTAAAGAAGAGACTATAAATATTTCAACTAAATTAGAATATTTCACATTGGCTACAAGTTTAGGAGGTGTTGAGAGTTTAATTGAACATCGGAAATCAGTTGAAGGAAATGATAGTCCAACGCCAGATAATTTATTAAGAATCTCCTTAGGAATTGAACATATTGACGATTTAATTGCAGATTGGGAACATGTATTATCAATTGATAATTTATAATTCCATAAAAAAAGAGTTATTTTTTTTCAATTATTGAACTTTTAGTCTTGGTAAAAGTCTATGTTTCTTTATAATATTTAATCCAATTTTGGTAACACAAAACTATCCAGAACGCTAGGTAACTTCATCATTGCTTCAATTTCTTCTAGTTTACGAGGAGCCATTTCAGATAAATTTACAGGTCCGTTTTTTGTAATTAAAATATCATCTTCAATCCGAACTGCAATTCCCCACCATTTTTCATCACAATTACTTCCTTCGGGAATATAAATTCCTGGCTCAACCGTAATAACCATATTTTCTTCAAAAGAACCAAAATTACTTGCGTCATGAACATCTAAACCAATATGATGAGAGCTTCCATGAGGATAATACAAGTGGTCTGAATCTTCTGATTCAATAATGCCAAGTTCAGCTAATCCTTTGTTGATAATGGATCTTGTAACTTCATTTGGATGGTTAAAATTATTGCCGATTTTCATTTCAGCAATACCTGCTTCTTGTGCCTTGTACACGAGTTCATAAATTAATTTTTGCTCCGTTGTAAATTTTCCATTAGCAGGAATAGTTCTTGTTACATCTGCAGTATATCCGTGATATTCAGCACCTAAATCCATTAAAATTAAATTGCCATCACCAATTACTGGCTTTATGTTATTTGTATAATGTAAAATACAACCATTATTACCAGCTCCTACAATTGAAGGATATCCCTCAAATTCGGCACCATATTTTTTATACACAAACTCATGAACCCCTTGAGCTTCAGTTTCAGACATATTGGGATGCATTGCTTTCATCATTTCAAGTTGCCCCACTGCAGAAATTTCAACAGCTTTTTTAAGTAATACTATTTCTTCTTTCGTTTTAATTTCCCGTAAACTAGCCATTAAAATTTGTAAGGTTTCTAGGTCAATTCTTTTTTTAGCTTTGCTATAAATTTTGTCGTTTGTAGGGTTGTTTAATTTTGAAAAATCAAAAGAAATTTTTTGTTTAAATGACTGAATTAAATCATACAAATCCGCTTCTTCACTTGTATCTCGTACGTCATTTTTAAAATTTTCAAATAAAATTTTATCAAATTTCGAAAAATCAATATCATAGCTTTCAAATTCCCTTCCGTTGTAAACTATTTTAAAACCTAACGAATTTCGAGTACCTTCTTTGCCCAAACGTTTACCTGTCCACATTTCAGCTACTTCATTGCGTTCTTGTACAAAAATAAGTTCATTGTAGGTTGTATTTCCTTGCTTTTGCTCTTCTTTAAATATCAACAAAAGTGCATTGGGTTCTTTATAACCGGTTAAATAGTAAAAATTTGGATCTTGATGGTACACATAGTCTACATCATTAGCTCTATTTCTTACAGCATTTGTAAAAAATACAGCAACACTATTTTTTGGTAAAATGGCTCGTAATTTTTCTCGTCTTTCTTTATGAAATTCCTTATTTAAGTAATCTTTCGGCAACTCCATATTTTGCGCATAACTGATTAAGAAAAACGAGCTAAATACTAAAATTAAAACTTTTTTGATTTTCATCTTTTATAATTAATGAGGTATAAACTTCAAATATAAAAAACGAAAAATGAATGAACTCTATAAAATTCATATTTAAATTTTATAGAACTCCCCTTTAAACAAATGCTATCTTAAAAAGATAAATTAATACCAATTCAGTTATTGAATTTTCACTAATTTAGCTACTTAAAATTTATAATACATGAAAAACACAGCTTTAACACATATTCATGAGTCTTTAAACGCTAAAATGGTTCCATTTGCGGGTTACAATATGCCTGTTCAATATGAAGGTATAAATATTGAACACGAAACTGTTAGAAATTCAGTAGGTGTTTTTGATGTTTCTCATATGGGGGAATTTTATTTAAAGGGAAAAAATGCTTTAGCTTTAATTCAAAAAGTAACTTCTAATGACGCTTCTGTATTACACGATGGCAAAGTTCAATATAGTTGTTTGCCTAATAGCGATGGTGGTATTGTAGATGACTTGTTGGTTTATAGGATTTCTAGCGAAGAATATTTACTTGTTGTGAATGCTTCAAATATTGAAAAAGATTGGAATTGGATCTCTAAACATAATAATTTAGGAGTTGAAATGATGAATAAGTCAGATGAAATTTCATTGTTGGCTGTTCAAGGACCTAAAGCTGCGGAAGCTTTGCAGTCTTTAACATCAGTTGATTTAGGAAGTATGGAGTACTATACTTTTAAAATTGACACTTTTGCGGGTATTGAAAATGTGGTAATTTCTGCAACTGGTTATACAGGTTCTGGCGGATTTGAAATTTACTTTAAAAACGAACATGCTGAACAAATTTGGAAATCAATTTTTGAAGCTGGTTCAACATTTGGAATTAAGCCAATTGGTTTGGCCGCAAGAGATACTTTACGTTTAGAAATGGGATTTTGTTTATACGGAAATGATATTAATGATACCACCTCTCCTATTGAAGCTGGTTTGGGGTGGATTACTAAGTTCACAAAAGATTTCACCAATTCTGAAGCTTTGAAAAAGCAGAAAGAAGTTGGTGTTTCTAAAAAATTAGTTGCATTTAAGATGGTTGATAAAGGAATTCCAAGACACGACTATAACATTGTAAATGCAAATGGAGACGTAATTGGAATTGTAACTTCTGGAACTATGAGCCCTTCTTTAAAAGAAGCTATTGGAATGGGATATGTTACTGTTGAAAATTCAAAACTTGGTTCTGAAATTTATATTGAAGTTCGAAATAAAAATTTAAAGGCTCAAGTTGTTAAGCTGCCTTTTTATAAAGGTTAATTAATAATTCTCGGGAATTTTTCCTTGAACACCTTCAAAATAGTTATGCATAAATTTAAAATCTTCTTCCATATTGTCAGTTGGATAAAATGGCTCTGAGATTTTAACTTCTTTATTTTTAAAATCTAATGCTGCCATTACTATTGGCACCTTTGCTCCTTTTGCAATGTAATAAAATCCTGTTTTCCAAGCAGCTACTTTTTGACGCGTGCCTTCAGGTGAAATTCCTAAAATAAACTGATCTTTACTGTTAAAAACAGCAACAATAGCTTCTACCAAATTAGTGCTTTTGCTTCTGTCAACAGGTGCTCCGCCCAACCATCTGAATATAAAACCAAAAGGAGGTTTAAATAAAGATGCTTTTCCAATAAAATTTGCAGGAAGACCTTCAGCAAATTTATAAAGCATTGCTAAAGGAAAATCCATCCAATGTGTATGAGGTGCAGCAATCAGAATGAATTTTTTAATTTCTCTGGGAAAACTTTCAACGGCTTTCCAACCAAAAAAAGTGTATAAAATAAATCGGGCTAAATATTTCATATGGTTGTTAATAACTCAGTTTTTATTTTAAACTTCTGGTTACAGCAACAAATATAAAAATCTTAATTTTATAAACTAATTTATATTTTAGAGGAATCTGAAATCATTTTAAATAATACACACATGAAAAAAATTGTTTTTTTATTCGCATTAGTTAGTCTCACCTCTTTAATAGCGCAGGAAACGGAAGTTAAAACCGGACCTGTAATTGAAAACTTCGGAAAAGTTTATCAGGTAGAAAATCCAGATTTGTTATTAAAATCAGCTACAGAATATAAAGTAATTTTTGATATTTACACAGACAATTCTAAAGATAACAGCATAAATCCACTACTTAATACGGTGGCACGTTACTTAAATATGCACGCACAACAAGGCATTCTTTTAGAAAACATGAAAGTTGTTGTGATTTTGCATGGTGCAGCAACAAAAAGTGCTTTAAGTGATGAAGGATTTCAAGAGTTATATAAAATTGATAATCCAAATAACAAATTAATTGAAGATTTAAAAAATGCAACTGTTGAATTATTTGTTTGCGGACAGTCATATTTAGCAAACGGATTCAATTTAAAGGATAAGTCACAAAATGTAAAATTAGCACTTTCAGCATTAACAGCATTGGTAGAATATCAACGAAATGGCTATCAAATTATAAACTTTAATTAACACATGGAACAATATATAATTAGTGCCGTCATTTTTGTTATTGCTTTATTTATTGGAATGTTTATCGGAAAATTAGTTACCAAAAGTAACTTTGAAAAAGTGACTTCCGAATTAGAAACAAGAAATAAACTATTAATTGAAGGCAAGCAACTCAATGAAGTTAAAATCAATAAGTTAAATGAAGAAAAAAATGTTTTAGGGAATGAAAAACATGAAATAGATTTAAGGTACACCCAAAAAGTTTCAGAACTAAAAAATATAGAAGAAAAATTACAAGAAAATAAAACTGAAGTTGAAAAATTACAGGAAAAATTCACAAAAGAATTTGAAAATTTAGCCAATAAAATTTTAGAAGAAAAATCGGTTAAATTTACGGAACAAAACAAAGAAAACTTAAAAAGTATTTTAAGTCCACTTCATGAAAAAATTCAGACTTTCGAGAAAAAAGTTGAAGATACCCATAAAGAAAGTATTGATTACCACGCCGCTTTACGTCAGCAAATAATTGGTTTGACCTCTATTAATGAGCAAATGAGTAAAGAAACCATCAATTTGACAAAAGCATTAAAAGGCGATAGTAAAACACAAGGGAACTGGGGAGAATTGGTGTTGGAACGTGTATTAGAAAAATCAGGTTTAGAAAAAGATAGGGAATATTTTGTACAGCAGAGCTTTACAAATGAGGAAGGTAAAAGAATTCTACCCGATGTGGTAATCCATTTACCTGATTCAAAAAAAATGGTGATTGATTCTAAAGTTTCTTTAACAGCTTATGAACAATTTGTAAATTCTGATAATGATAGTGAAAAAGTTCAGTTTTTAAAAGAACATGTAAATTCATTGAAACGCCATATTGAGCAGCTAAGTGAAAAAAAATATGAAGATATTTATAAAATTGATTCACCTGATTTTGTATTGTTATTTATTCCTATTGAACCTGCTTTTGCTATTGCTTTAAATTCGGACAACCAGCTTTATAACAAGGCTTTTGAAAAAAATATTGTGATTGTAACTCCCACTACGCTATTAGCTACTTTACGCACAATTGATAGTATGTGGAATAATGAAAAACAACAGCGTAATGCAATAGAAATTGCACGTCAGGCAGGTGCTTTGTATGATAAATTTGAAGGTTTTATTGCTGATTTAACCAATGTCGGAAAAAAAATGGATGAAGCAAAAGCTGAATATAAAGGTGCAATGAATAAATTATTTGAGGGGAAAGGAAATTTAATAATTAGCGTTGAGAAATTGAAAAAAATGGGTGCAAAAGCTAAAAAAACAATCCCTCAAAATATTATAGATAGAGCTAAAGATAATGATGATTAAAGGTTTAAAAAATCCCGCAAAAGCGGGATTTTTTTATTCTATAAAGTTTTTAAAACTTAAACAAAGGTCTGTGTGACATCATTTTGTGTACTTTTTCAGCAACAGCTTCTAATGTTGCTAAATCTTCATGATTTTGAATTACTTCATCAATTAATTCAACTATTGCAATCATATCGTCTTCTTTTAAACCACGTGTTGTAACTGCAGCTGTTCCAACTCTAATTCCTGAAGTTACAAAAGGTGATTTGTCATCAAAAGGAACCATATTTTTATTTACAGTAATTTCAGCTTTAACTAGTGCGTTTTCAGCATCTTTACCACTTATGTTCTTATTTCGTAAATCAATTAACATACAATGGTTATCTGTTCCTCCAGAAATAATTTCATAACCTTTTCCCACCAACGCTTCAGCCATTGTAGCTGCATTTTTCTTCACTTGAATTTGATAATGCAAAAAATTATCTGTTAATGCTTCACCAAAAGCAACTGCTTTTGCAGCAATTACGTGTTCTAATGGGCCACCTTGATTTCCTGGAAACACCGCTGAATCTATTAAAGCAGACATTTTCTTAAGTGTTCCATTTTTCAATGTTTGCCCAAATGGATTGTCAAAATCTTTACCAATCATAATAATTCCACCACGAGGACCACGTAATGTTTTATGAGTTGTAGTAGTAACAATATGACAATGAGGAATTGGATCATTTAAAATTCCTTTCGCAATTAAACCTGCAGGATGCGAAATATCAGCCATTAATAAAGCTCCCACAGAATCAGCAATTTTTCTGAAACGTTTAAAATCTATATCCCTAGAATATGCAGAAGCTCCAGCAATAATTAATTTTGGTTTTTCAATTTCTGCAGTTTCTTGAATTTTATCATAATTTAAAACGCCTGTTTCTTTTTCTACTCCATAAAAAGAAGTTTTATATAATTTTCCTGAAAAATTAACAGGTGATCCATGTGTTAAATGACCACCATGTGATAAATCAAATCCTAAAATTTTATCCCCAGGATTTAAACAAGCCTGATAAACTGCTGCATTTGCTTGAGAACCAGAATGTGGCTGTACATTTACATATTCAGCACCAAATAATTCTTTTGCTCGGTCTATAGCAATTTGCTCAACGATATCTACAACTTCACAACCACCATAATATCTTTTTCCTGGGTAACCTTCAGCATATTTATTGGTTAAAACAGAGCCCATTGCTTCCATAACTTGCTCACTTACAAAATTTTCTGAAGCTATTAATTCTAACCCATTTGTTTGTCTTTCTCTTTCGTCTTCTATTAAATCGAAAATTAGTTGGTCACGTTGCATTTTATATTTGTTGTTTAAAAGTTAAATTATTGGCAAAAATAGCGATTTCATTTTGCAATTAATAAGAAACTTCTATATTTGGTAAGAATATATAATAACCGCTTAAAATAATATACATAAATGCAAATACTAGCAAATAATCCTAACAGAAAATCTTGGTTAAAAGTTGATAAAGGCAGCGATTTTCCTATTCAAAACATCCCTTTTGGAGTTTTTATTACAAAAGATGATATTATTACAATAGGTACTAGAATTGGTGAATACGCAATAGATTTAGGAGCTTTTCATCAATTGGGTTACTTTAATGGAATACCGCTTACGGATGACTTGTTTATGCAAGATTCATTAAATGATTTTATCTCAGACGGAAGAAAAACATGGCGTTTGGTAAGAAATAGAATTGCAGAAGTTTTTGAGGCCGGAAATTCAACTTTAAGAGACAATCAAAAGCATAGAGAGATCATAATTTTTGATATGGATGAAATTGAAATGCTTTTGCCAGTAAACGTTGGTGATTATACCGATTTTTATTCTAGTAAAGAACATGCAACAAATGTTGGGCTTATGTTTAGAGGAAAGGACAATGCCTTAATGCCAAATTGGTTGCATATGCCAGTTGGTTATCACGGAAGATCATCTTCAATAGTTGTGTCAGGAACACCAATTCATAGGCCTTGTGGACAAATACTTCCATCAGGTAGTTCAAGTCCTGTTTTTGGACCAACACAAAGTTTAGATATGGAGATTGAAATGGCCTTTATAACTACAGATGTTAATAATTTAGGAGAACCAATACCGGTTGATGAAGCTGAAGAATATATTTTTGGGATGGTATTGTTTAATGATTGGAGTGCACGTGATATTCAAAAATGGGAATATGTTCCTTTAGGTCCTTTTTTAGGAAAAAACTTTGCTTCAACTATTTCACCTTGGATTGTTACTATGGATGCTTTAGAACCTTTTAGATGTGAAAGTCCGAAAAAAGAGATTGAGCCGCTTCCGTATCTACAACAAAAAAGAACAAATAATAGTTTTGATGTGAAACTTCAGGCTGTTATTAAAACAAATAATGGAGATGAAAATTTAATAAGTGAAACCAACTTTAAACACATGTATTGGTCTATGTCTCAACAACTGGCACATCATACTGTTAATGGCTGTAATGTTCGTTCAGGAGATTTAATGGGAAGCGGAACAATTTCGGGCCCTACAAAAAACAGTTATGGCTCTATGTTGGAACTGTCTTGGGGAGGAAAAGAACCTTTGACTTTAAAAGATGGTACAACTCGTAGTTTTTTCAATGATGGAGATACTGTAGTAATCCGTGGTTATTGTGAAAATGAAAAAGTTAATATTGGTTTTGGCACATGTTCAGGAAAAATTTCCCCTCCTTTTAAACGAAAAAAATAACCTTTATAGTTATTGCTATTAAAACAAGCCCTAAAATATCTTTTTTTAGGGTTTTTTAGTTATTTTTGAGGGATAAAATATCAGAATTCAAAACAATCCCAATATGAAAAAAGTACTATTCTTATTATTTACAACAATTACTATTTTAAGTTGTAGTGGAGTTAAAAAAACACAGGAAGCCATTAGTTATGGAAATTATGATGAGGCAATTCAAAACGCTGTAAAACAACTAAGAAGTAATAAAACCAAAAAGAGCAATCAACCTTATGTTTTTATGCTTGAAGAATCTTTTGTGAAAGCAGCTAGTAGGGATATTGATAAAATTAGTTTCCTTGAAAAAGATGAAAACCCAGCAAATTTAGAAAGCATTTACAATTTATATATGGCGTTGAATAACAGACAAGAAATAATTAAACCATTACTCCCCTTGCCTATTTTAAGTAAAGGTAAAAACGCTGTTTTCAAGTTTAATGATTATTCTAACAATATTATAAATTCTAAAAATAAATTATCTAACTACTTATATACGAATGCTAAAAGAAATTTAGCAACAGCAACTCATAAAATGGATTTTAGATCTATTTATAACGATTTAAAATACCTTGATGATATCAATCCAAATTATAAAGATACTCGTGTCTTATTAGAAGAAACACATTTTAAAGGGACTGATTTTGTGATTGTTACATTGCTAAATAAAACAGATAAAATAATTCCACAACGATTAGAAGATGATTTATTGAATTTTGACACTTATAAATTAAATGATTTTTGGACTGTTTATCACAATAACGAACAATCTCAAATTAAGTACAATTATGAGTTACAGTTAGATTTTAGAGAAATAAATATTTCACCAGAACAAATAAGTGAAAAAGAAATTCAAAAAGAAAAACAAGTAAAAGACGGTTGGAAATACCTTCAAGATGATAAAGGGAATGCAGTAAAAGACAGTTTAGGAAACAATATTAAAGTTGATAAATTTAAAACAATCCGTTGTACGCTATATGAAAATATTCAACTTAAATCTGCTCAAGTGGTAGGGCAAGTAAAATATTTTGACCTCAGAAGCAATCAATTAATTCAAGCTTTTCCAATTGCCAGCGAATTTGTGTTTGAGCATCATTACGCAACTTATTCAGGAGATAGAAATGCTTTAGAGGCTGATTATTCTAGACTTTTAAATTATAAATTCATCCCTTTTCCAAGTAACGAGCAAATGATTTATGATAGTGGTGAAGATTTAAAAAATAAAATAAAAAGCATCATTACTCAAAATAAGTTTTCGTACTAAAAGTTCAAAACATTTTATTTTTAAGAATTTCCTTTAGAGTATTAATAACAATATCACCATGTGAAGCATTGTATATTACCTCATTGTTTTTAATAACTATTATTTGAGGTGATTGATGATATACTTTATATTGTGAAGCAACTTCATTGGAAATATTCCTGAATTTTAATAAATCTAAAAAATACGAATCCATTTCGGAATCTTCAATATCATACTCTTTCTCAAAATTTTTGAGTACCATTCTGCTAATTCCACAACGAGTACTATGCTTAAAAATCAGAATTGGTTTATCACTTGACTTTGCAGCAATTTCTTTCAATTGATTTAATTCAGTTAATGCAATCCAGTTCATTATCTTTAGTAATTAATAAGACAAAATGGCTAAAATTCATTAAATATTAGGACAAAATGACTTGGTTATTTTATTTTTTATAATTGGAATACTCTTTGTCGGTTCAAATATAAAGACAATAAAAATAAAACGTTATGAACTTTAATAATTTTACAATAAAATCACAAGAAGCTATACAACAAGCACAACAAATTGCGCAAAGTTATGAGCATCAACAAATAGAAAATTCTCATATTTTAAAAGGAATTTTTGAAGTAGATGAAAATGTAATTCCGTTTATTCTTAAGAAATTAGGAATGAATATGGAATTGCTTAAAAGCTTGATAGATAAAACATTAGAAAGCTATTCAAAAGTTACTGGTGGAGATATTACACTGTCTCGTAATGCTTCAAAAATGTTAAATACAGCTTCCGTTGAAGCAAAAAACTTAAAAGATGAATATGTTTCAATTGAACATTTGTTATTGGCAATATTAAACACTAAAGACACTACATCTCAAATTTTAAAAGACCAAGGCGTAACAGAAAAAGGTTTAAAATTGGCTATTATAGAATTACGGCAAGGAAGTAAAGTAACCTCTCAAAGTGCCGAAGAAACCTACAACTCTTTAAATAAATTTGCTCGTAATTTAAACCAATTAGCGAAAGACGGAAAATTAGATCCAGTAATTGGAAGAGATGAAGAAATTAGAAGAATTCTACAAATTTTATCTAGAAGAACTAAGAACAACCCGATATTAGTTGGTGAACCTGGAACAGGTAAAACTGCCATTGCAGAAGGTTTAGCGCATCGGATTATTAAAGGAGATATTCCGGAAAATTTGAAGGATAAACAAATTTATTCATTGGATATGGGAGCACTTATTGCTGGTGCAAAATATAAAGGTGAATTTGAGGAGCGCTTAAAATCGGTTATTAAGGAAGTTACTTCTGCTGATGGAGAAATTGTATTATTTATTGATGAGATTCATACTTTAATTGGTGCCGGAGGTGGTCAAGGAGCAATGGATGCAGCGAATATTCTGAAACCCGCATTGGCGCGTGGCGAATTAAGAGCCATTGGAGCAACAACACTCGATGAATACCAAAAATATTTTGAAAAAGATAAAGCTTTAGAGCGTAGATTTCAAAAAGTAACAGTAAATGAACCAGATACTGAAAGTGCTATTTCCATTTTACGTGGTATTAAGGAAAAATATGAAAATCATCATAGAGTACAAATAAAAGACGAAGCCATTATTGCTGCGGTAGAATTATCTCAACGTTATATTTCAAATCGTTTTTTACCAGATAAAGCAATTGATTTAATGGATGAAGCTGCTGCTAAATTGAGAATGGAAATAAATTCGAAACCAGAAGAATTAGATGTCTTGGATCGAAAAATCATGCAGCTAGAAATTGAAATTGAAGCCATTAAGCGTGAAAAAGATGAAAAAAAATTATCTAGTTTAAAAGAAGAAGTTGCCAATTTAAAAGAAAAAAGAAATGAAATTAATGCTAAATGGGTAAGCGAAAAAGAGTTAGTTGATAATGTACAAGCAAATAAAGAAGCAATTGAAAATTTCAAACTAGAAGCTGAACGAGCTGAACGTGATGGTGATTATGGAAAGGTTGCTGAGATTCGCTATGGAAAAATAAAAGAAGCTCAAGAAAAACTTGATAAACTCCAAGCTGAATTGTCTAAAAATCAGGATTCGTCATTAATTAAAGAAGAAGTTACCCGTGATGATATTGCTGAAGTTGTTGCAAAATGGACTGGAATTCCTGTTTCTAAAATGTTACAAAGTGAACGCGAAAAACTATTGCATTTAGAAGACGAATTACACCTTAGGGTTGTTGGTCAACAAGAAGCAATTCAGGCAGTTGCTGATGCTGTAAGACGTTCAAGAGCGGGTTTGCAAGATGAGAAAAAACCACTAGGAACTTTCTTGTTTTTAGGAACCACAGGTGTTGGTAAAACGGAGCTTGCAAAAGCGTTGGCCAATTATTTATTTGATGATGAAAACTCATTGACACGTATTGATATGAGTGAATACCAAGAACGTCATTCGGTAAGTAGACTTATTGGTGCACCTCCAGGCTATATTGGCTATGAAGAAGGTGGACAATTAACTGAAGCCGTTCGAAGAAAACCGTATTCTGTTATATTACTCGATGAAATTGAAAAAGCACATCCTGATACTTTTAATATTTTATTGCAAGTATTAGATGAAGGAAGATTAACCGATAATAAAGGTAGAGTTGCAGACTTTAAAAATACGATTATTATAATGACCTCAAATATGGGTTCTCAGATTATTCAGGAGCGGTTTGAAAAAATGGATATGAATAAGCGTGATATTATAACCGAAGCAACGAAAGTTGAAGTTATAAGCTTGTTAAGACAAACTATAAGACCTGAGTTTTTAAACAGAATTGATGAAATAGTAATGTTTACTCCTTTAAATAAAACTGAAATTCAACAAATTGTGAGATTACAGTTAAACAGTTTAACGAAAATGTTAAAAGAAAAAGACATTCAAATTGAATATACTGAAGATTTGGCTGAAGCATTGGCTAATAAAGGTTTTGATCCACAATTTGGAGCGAGACCTGTAAAAAGAGTGATTCAAAGAGATATTTTAAATCAACTTTCAAAAGAAATATTAGCTGGTAAAATAACAGGTGATAGTCATATTTTACTGGATGCTTTTGATGATAAAATTGTGTTTAGAAATAAATAGTATTTAAATAATTACAAAACCACAAAATGTTTATGTACGTTTTGTGGTTTTATTTTTTTATTGAATCTGAAATTTACTTTTCAAAATAGTATATTAGATACTAATAATTAACTTTTTAATCATGGATATAAAATATAAGAATGAGAAAAAAAAGAGAATTAACCCATTCACCGGGATTCTCTTGCTATTAATTTCAACAATTCTTTTTATTCTTACAATTCCAATAGGTTTTCTCTATGGTATTTTTTATAAATTATTCACCAAATCCATTGTTGGTTTAGGTGAATTTAGTTTAAAAGTCGCCATTTCATTAGATCAATTAGGAAATGTCTTAATGCAACATTTATTAAATGAGATTATGATAGTTAGTGGTGGTTATAAATTTGGAAATAGAGACGAAACTATCTCAAGCGTAATTGGTAAAAATGAAGAACGTAACACACTCTCAGCTTTTGGAAAACTCATAAATTTAATTTTAAATTTAATCGACGCCAATCATTCCTTAAATTCTATTGATTTATTTGTTGAACCAATTGAAAATAATATTAAAGATTAAAAAAGTTTATATTTAACTTTTTAATACATCAAATAAATTTTAAATTCCTTTTATAAAAACTACCTCAATATGAAAAAAATAGTTCTCCTACTTTTTACTTTGGTAATGACACTTCAAATTCAAGCGCAAGAAAATGAAATAACTACCTATTACTTTATTAGACATGCTGAAAAAGAAAGAACCGATGAAACGAATAAAAACCCCAATTTAAACGAAAAAGGTACGCTTCGAGCTGAACATTGGAGT
>Ga0209231_1000392_pt1 | contig 25383 bp, 19 predicted proteins | sample Deesub45470m_DNA_FD_188086 | JGI IMG/M metagenome (GOLD analysis project Ga0209231, IMG submission 188086) | Deep subsurface microbial communities from North Pacific Ocean - 450_OLKR46/470m Metagenome (SPAdes) (version 2) | ecosystem: Environmental > Terrestrial > Deep subsurface > Unclassified ... | reverse complement strand
TCAGGCTGCGACAGGCCAGTGAGCGCATCCTTTGCGTCAGGCTGCATTACAGCAAAGTGACGGATGCATCCGGAATTACGCTTGAATTGCGGCTGGAGGACGTCAGAGGGTTGGAGCCGGAGAAGGGGGCGGAGACCGTGAGGGCCGATTTCAGTGCCATGATGGAAAACACCGATGATTACATTTATTTCAAGGATCGCAATCATGTGTTTACCGCGGCAAGTCAAACGCTGGCCGCGCTCGCCGGGATTTCCGGTCACTGGACCGGGCTGATTGGAAAGACGGCTTACGATGTCTTTCCTGAGGACTATGCAGACCGCTATCACGAACTGGAAAAACAGATGCTCGCCGGTGTGCCGGTTGAACATGTGATTCTGGAACTGCGTGATAAGAATGGGGAAATGGGCTGGTTCGATAACCGGATATGCCCGACACAAGATGATAAGGGCGCAATCACCGGCTTGTTTGGCACGATACGCGATATCACTGCGTATAAGCTGGCTGAGAATGAGCTGCGCATCGCCGCTGCGGTCGAGTCGCAGGAAAGTATGATGATTACCGATGCCGATTGCACCATTCTGCGCGTCAATCATGCCTTTACCGAAAGCACCGGATATACCGCCGAAGAGGCGGTGGGGCAGACGCCCAGCCTGCTCAAGTCGGGACGTCACGACGCAGAGTTTTACCGCGCCATGTGGGAGAGCATCAACAGCACGGGAATATGGCGGGGAGAAATCTGGGACAGGCGAAAAAATGGCAAGGTCGCGCCAGACATGCTCACCATATCCGCCGTCAAGTCGGGTGATGTCGTTACGCATTACGTCGGAACACATGTCGATATAACGGAGCGCAAGGCGGCGGAAGAGGAAATCAAGCATCTGGCGTTTTACGACCAGCTCACGGGACTGCCCAACCGGCGGCTATTGCTGGATCGGATCAGACATGCACTGGCTTTCAGCGCGCGTAGCGGTACCGGCGGCGCGCTGCTGTTCATCGATCTGGATAATTTCAGGACGCTGAATGAGACACTCGGCCATAACGTCGGGGATCTGCTGCTGCAACAGGTTGCCAAGCGTCTGGAAACCTGCGTGCGCAGAAGTGACAGCGTGGCGCGTCTGGGCGGGGATGAATTCGTGGTGATGCTCGAAGGCCTGAGTGAACAGACGCTGGAAGCTGCCGCACAGACGAAAATTGTCGGCGACAAGATACTGGCCTCACTCAACCAGTCCTACCGGCTGGCGCTGCACGACTACCGCAGCACGCCCAGCATCGGTGCCGTTCTGTTCGATGATCATCAGCAGTCTATGGATGAATTGCTCAAGCAGGCCGACATTGCCATGTATCAGGCCAAGCAGAATGGCCGTAATACCTTGCGCTTCTTCGACCCGCAGATGCAGGATGCCGTCAATGCCCGCGCAGCCCTCGAAGACGAATTGGGCAGGGCGCTGGATAAGCAGCAATTCCGTTTGTTTTACCAGGTACAGATGGATAGTGTGCGCCGCCCGCTGGGTGCTGAGGCCTTGATCCGCTGGGTGCATCCTGAACGCGGCATGGTATTTCCTGCGGAATTTATTCCGCTGGCGGAAGAGACCGGGTTGATAGTACCCATAGGGCAGTGGGTGCTGGAAACGGCTTGCGCACAACTCGGGGAGTGGCAGAAAGCAGAGCACACCCGCGAACTGGTCTTGTCGGTGAATGTCAGTTCACAGCAATTCCGTCAGCCCGACTTTGTCGAGCAGGTGCTGTCCGTTGTGCAACGTCACACCATTGATCCGGCGCGGCTCAAGCTGGAATTGACCGAGAGCCTGTTGCTGGATAATATCGAAGACACCATCGCCAACATGAATGCGCTGAAGAAGATCGGCATCATGTTCTCGATGGACGATTTCGGAACCGGCTATTCATCCCTGCAATATCTCAAACGTCTGCCGCTGGATCAAATCAAGATAGATCAGTCGTTTGTGCGCGATATCGCGACTGACAGCAACGACAGCGCGATCGTGCATACCATCATCGCCATGGCCAAGAGTCTGAACATGGGCATCATTGCCGAAGGCGTGGAAACCACACAGCAGCGTCAGGTCATTCTGGATAACGGTTGCACACACTATCAAGGCTATTTGTTCGGCAAGCCGATGCCGATTGCGGAGTTTGATGCGCTGCTGCAGGAAGTCTGATTAAAACTGTCGCAGCGCGCCTGATTCGGCTGTCGCGGCAATCCGCTATTTCGACAGCGCATTGGCGATGTCGCGTTTGTGTTCTTCTTCCTGAATCAGAATGTCTTCCAGTACACGCCGCAGACCGTATTCCCTGAGCGCCTCGGCCTGACCGATGCGTTCCTTATAGCGTGCGATGGCATTTTCCTCACCGGCCAGATCCTGCTTGAGCATTTCCAGGCTGTCGGTCGAAATGCCGCGTTTTTCCACATCCACCGTGGGCACGCCGCCGAGAAAATCGATCTGTTCTGACAGCATCACCGCATGCTGCATTTCTTCCTGCGCGTGAATCAGCAACTCCTTCTGGATGGAGTCGAACTGCGCGCCGTTGATGGTCGCAGCGTGCTGCACATACTGAATGGCCGCTGCGTACTCCCATTCCAGATCCTTGTTCAATTCCGATAACAGCTTCTTCATGGTGATTTTCATTTGCTAATCTCCTGTCGATAGTCAAAGGGGGCAGCGCATCTTAGCAATATGCAGGCTGCCGCGCCACTTTGCCATGCCGTGTCAGCCCCAATTTTAGCGCCTGCCGTTTTCGGGTATCCCAAAGTGGCCCGCGATAGGTTAAGCTTACGGATATTTTTTAATTCGTCGAAGAACCCATATCATGGTTGTTATAGCGAGGTTTTTTTGTCAATAGCATCACTAAGTGAGTGAGTGACTGGGTTTGCTAATATTATAGTGTGGTATTTGTCCATAACCTGCCAAATGCACCTGTATTTGTTTACATATTCTGGCTCACTACTGTCCGGCATGTTTTAAGTTCATTTCGCTGTAGCTCTTTATTATTGTGTAGTGAAATATTGGTGTAAAAAACAGAAAAGTTGGGTTGTTGAGGGTGAAAAATGCAAGGAAAAAAGCTGACGATGGCGATGGACAGCATCCGGACGGTCAGGGTTAAAAATTCGTTGCTTGGAAGCTGTCGTTCATTTAATCGCCGCTAGGCGGGCAAAGGTAGCGACCGTTACCGATGTGTAAATCGATAACCGCTATGTGCCATATATAGCGCACATCTTCACGGGTGGGTAAAGCCCGAATTGCTCTCGCTGTTGACATTTCCCATAATGGGAAATAATATCACACCCAATCTATGGGAACACTACCCCGATAAATGCGTATATTAAGCTTACCTCTGCTCGAAGAATTCAAACAACATCATGCAGATGTTCGCGGGCAGTTGGACGCGTGGCGCGATGAAGTTGCGCGGGAGACATGGCACACGTCCCAAGATATAAAACGGCGATTTAAATCTGCTGATTTCTTGGCGGATAACCGGGTGATCTTCAATATCAAAGGTAATTCGTACCGGCTGGTTGTACAAGTTCGATACCGGGGCGGGATTGTTGTAATCGAGTGGGTTGGAACCCATGCGGAATATAGCAAGAAGAAATTTTAAGCCGATAAAAATACATTGAAATGTATGCCGGGAGAAAGAGAATGAACATTAAAGTTATCAAATCCAGTAATGACTATGCACACGCAATGGCGCGACTTACTGCGCTGATGACACTCGACCCAAAAGATGGCTCGAAGGAAGATAACGAACTGGAACTTCTGGCGCTGGTGATTGAGGACTACGAACGCAAAATCGTACCGCCTGTCGTACCCGATCCAGTAGAGGCTATTCTGTTCCGTATGGATCAAATGAAACTTGGGCGCAAGGAATTGGAGCCCTATATTGGTTCCATCTCCAAGGTTTCGGAGGTGTTGTCGCGCAAGCGTCCTCTCTCTCTCTCCATGATCCGCCGTCTGCATAAAGGGCTGGGCATTCCGGCAGACGTGCTTATCGGTAGCGCCGAGAGTAGCCAGGCAGTCATAGGCGAAGAGCCGGAGATGGAATACACGAAGCTCCCCCTGAAAGAGATGCTTGAACGCGGATGCTTTGGCGAGTTCAAGGGGAATGCGCAGCGGCTTAAAGATTATGCCGAAGACCTTGCCCTCAAGTTCATGCATGGACTCTTACCCAAACAAGCCGAACCCGCATTTTTGCGCGCACCACTACACCAGCGCGGTACGCGGGATGCGGACGGGTATGCGCTGCTTGCTTGGCGGCTATGCGTAATCAAAAAAGCGCGCGCCAATCCCGCCCCACGCGAGTACAAAAAAGGCATCGTCTCGGCAAAATGGCTGAAAGACCTCGCCCGACTTTCGGCATTCGAAGACGGCCCTCGTTTGGCGCGTGAGCAACTTGGCATGGCCGGAATCACCTTGGTTATTGAGCCTCACTTCAAAGGCACTTATCTTGATGGCGCGGCGATGCTCGATGAAGGCCGCCCCGTTGTCGCCATGACACTGCGCCATGATCGTCTGGATAATTTCTGGTTTGTGCTGATGCACGAACTGGCCCACGTCGCCAAGCACCTGGACGAAGCGCATCCGTTATTCACCGACGATCTGGATAGCCCGGATGAGCAGGACCGCATCGAACGCGAGGCTGATGACATAGCAGGTGAAGCGCTCATCCCGCAAACCACTTGGCAAAAATCGGCTGCCCGCACCAGCTACCTAACCACGGATGTGGTTTCTCTGGCGGAAAAGCTGGGCGTTCACCCTGCAATCGTTGCTGGCCGTGTAAGGCATGAGACAAAAAATTTCCGTCTGCTTGCGAGGCTGCTTGGACAAGGGCAAGCCAGCCGACATTTCGCATAGCGTGGCTTTGCCCGATTGAAAAATGGTTCGTACTGACGGAGATGTTATGGACTGGTGGATATTGAAACAACTTCGGGCAATGATCTTGACGGACTTACGCGATTTCGTCCCGCATGGCTATTTTGAAAGCGAGGTTGAGAAATTCAAACTTGACGACAGAATAACGGGCGCTGACCACTTTTCTCATGAGCTCAGGTGGGGATATTTGGCAGGTGATCTTGGGCGAAGATTGTTCTTTAAGTCCACCGCGATCATGTCGGCAAGGCAGGTTTCGGCAAGTGAAGTGCTGATGAATTTGGGAATGTTGGCGGGCGCCGAAGCTGCTCAAGGCTCTACGACGCAGTTATCGAAGGATGCTGAAGTAAAGGGGGTTTCGGACGGCAACGCCGGAGTAGTGGCAGCGCAACTTCGAGATGAGCACATTCCCACTTTGTCGAATAACGTCAGAGGTGCTCTTAAACAGTATTTGCGTTATCTCACACCACTTGGGGCTGCGCCGTTCCTGCCACTATTGGGTTTGTCATCAATTTCTCAAGCTCAAGGTGCATCTCCCATGACTCTCACTATAAATAATTACGGGACTGTTGGCTCGGTTCAAACAGGTGCTAACGCTGTTGCAAACGTCGTTCAGAACCTCGGTGCGAATGAACGCGCATCACTAGCTGCTGCACTACAGCAGTTCAAGGAGGCAATTGAGATTGAGCCGTCTCTCACTGAACCAGAAAGACAAAAACTATTGGAGATCGCGCAGGAGTGTACGTCCGAGATTAGCAGCGGTTCGCCAGACGATACAAAGCTCCGCAAAATATTTAACGTCCTCGGAACAACGATTCAATCGCTCGCGAGCGCTCCGGCTGCATATCAAGTAATGAAGACTTCTTTTCTTGCGTGTGGTATCGACTTACCATGACCTGTCGCGCCGGAGGTAATAACCTAATGGCATTGCACCTTCAGCGGGTGGGCACGTCTTTGTGCCAACACTTAACTAAAAATGCTTGTGCAAAGGAACTCTAAGGGATGGGCGTCGAACTGGTAGATGGGATGTGTTAACTACCAAATATCTTCCTTATGAGCCTCATGATTATCTTGTCAATCAACGTTGTTTCGCAAAATTGACGAGCACCGCCACTGAAGAGCTGGCCGCGCTTGATCCGAAAATGAAAGATATTTTCAAACATATGACGTTAGGATTGACTCCTTTCATAAACATGCAAACATCGGAACGCTTTCTGTCGATGTTTCATGCGCTCGAAGCCTGTAGAGTTCTCGCGCCGAAAGTAGAGGGAGATGCTGACTCAGCAAAGAATGATGTAAAGCTTATGGAGGTGCTTGAGACAGCGAAGCAGGGGATTGATACCAGTATTGCTAAGCGGATTGATGGCTTCATCAAGATGGTGGGCAGACCAACCCTTCAGCAACAGTTAGAGTTGGTATTGGTGGCAGAATGGAACGTAAGCACTGATGATCTTTGGCCATTATCTGGTCCCGACAACTTGCCTGGACTCAAACAAATAAGGGACAAACTTGCGCATAGCGGGCCGAAAGCCCTGCATACGCAGGGTTTGGCAGTTGCGACTTGGCATCTCAGCATCCTTCTTGAACGAGTGCTGCTTACGCTCTTGGCGATCCCAATCGCCGACACTTCAGCAGCACCGAGTCGGCTTATGCGTGAGCAATGGTATAAACCGGCGTACTTGCTAGAACAACGGAAACTGGTGATCCACCCCATATGAACATTGCCGAAATCGAATCGTCGCTCAAAGACTTGGTGGAAACGCCTTTTGATGCCGACACGTTTATTTTCCGTTTGTTGGAAATTTACGACGCGCCGAAAGCGAAGGTAACCAAGCTTCGGCAGGGCACGACCAATCACGCCAAGGAACCGGGTGAGCTGCTCTGGAAAAACAAATTATTTTTTCGTGTCGCCGGAAAGGGGTAAGCCGCCGCGACGGTGGATGCGATGGCGGACGATCCGCTGTCGAAGAAACATTCCCCGCGTTTCTTGTTGGCGACCGATGGTGAGGAGGTTTGCGTGCGAGATTGTGCCGGTGCTGGCAGCAATGTGATCTTGCATACGTATTACGATGAATTCCGCCGCTAATTCCAATCTCAAACCCACCATCACCACTGAAAAAGGGCTTGTAGCAATCGTACTGAAGGAATCGCGCCCCTGATTCGAGGGTGTAAGGAATTCCGTGTATTTGGCGAATGCATGTTGTGTCTCGCTTGCTGCACGTCACACCAAAATAAAATGTACTTCCGCAATTTGAACCAAATCAGTAGTTCAAATCTCGAAACTGAAAAATTCCAATCAATTGGATTTTGTGGTTGAAAATGCTAGCGGATTTATCTTAGTGACAGGTGGCGGGTTTGCTTTTTGAATTGATGGTGGATTTCATTGGGATACACACTCAGTGAAACCTCGTTCCCCAGTTTTGAGAATCACGTCATACAAGATATAACTCAGCATGCTACGTGGCAGTTTGAAATTTCTTCGAAAACCTTTTACTTCCCAGGATTCAGCTCGGGCTCTATCCGCCCATCGCTGGCAGGCACCAACCATATAGTTAGCAGCGTGTTGTGAGGTTGTTTTATTGCGAGCTTTAAAATCTACCGCTGATTGAGCACCACCCCAGATAATTCGCATGCATTGTGCTACTGAATGATCTCTCAGTAAATTTAACAGCATTGAATCTACAGCCGTACCAGCGTTAAAAAATAGCTCACGCTCGTATAAACAATACTCATAAAATTCTTTGCATTCAGCCAATGCAATATCCATTTTCAAATCATCAACTGCATCATTCCAGCCATAGGGCCAAACTCCATTCAAACCGCACTCCTCAATTTGGCTGATAAGCAACTCTGGACTTGCAAAGTTTAGCTTCCAATCTACAGTTTCGATGAAAAAGGAAACAACCTTGCCATCCTCAATACTAAATGCAAACGGCGTGGAACTATCCGAGGGAGCAATTAGTGCGTCAGCAAAAAGCATCTTTATCAAACCAAATCCAAAATTGCCTTCTGGAGAAAAGGGGATGGGATTATTTGATATGGAGCCGTACGTACCGTCATTCTTTTGTTGGCAAGTTCGAACCATAGCTAATAACGAAACAGCCACACGTAAGGAAATATCAGCTACTGAAACGGAACGTGGCGCAGGTGAATATTTGTTGCAATATGCACTGATCAAACTTTGATGAGTAAATTGTTCAGCGATCTTGGCATCCTGTGCTAATTTCATACAGTGAACGCAACGACAACTGATCGAATTCAAATGGCTGCAAGAGCTACATGCATACGGTTCGTTGTGCGTGTTGGATTTATGCCTTGATTGCAGAATCTTGACCATAGGCGCGCCACAAGCGGTACACCTTAGATTAGCTTGCACAACTCTAGGCAATATTTTGTTGAACTGATTTGGCAAACTCAAAATTTCAAATTCACTCAACAGGGATTTTATTTTTTCACCCTCATAGTAGCGAATGATAAGTGACGCTACTTGTTCATCCGAAAGATGAGCAAGCTTGGCATCCAGTAAATATTGACTCATAACTGATGTGATGCTGCATTGAGATGAATCTCAAATAATAAACAGAATAACCAATATTGTCACTCATAAAGCGTGGCCTTATAGAAGTCATGCCATTAGCATTTTGACATGGCAACCACCTCTATCCCAGCCCCAGAAACTGATCCGCGCATCCAATTTGGACGGCGGCTAGTCCAACTGAGAAAAATTCGAGACTGGTCACAAGAGCAGCTTGCTCTGGAAAGTGGTCTGGCGCGTAGCTACCTTGGCGGCGTGGAACGCGGCCAACGGAATATTGCACTTCTCAATATCTGTCGATTGGCAGACGCACTAAATGTACCTGCATCTGAATTATTGATTTTTTAAGGTCAATTCACGCGCCCTGAAGTATGGATGTGGTGAGTTCAAAAACTCTAAAGTGGACGTTCTCGAAAGCTGTGCCGGCATTTCTTTTAGAAAATCATGACGGTCCGGTTAGGCCGAATACTGCTCATAGCGGTTGGCTGCGATTGAAGGTGTTTTCTTTGAACCAGCCTGACTGTCCAGTGCTCGGCCAATGCCGACGGTCAAGCACGTCTTTGCTCAACTAACTTTGAGCGACCGCTTTGGCGCTGGCAATTCGAGATGCCGACCGAGTACAATGTGCCATAACCGGAATTTCAGCCGTTATACAAATTCAACCCACATCCAAAATGGTTAGGCCGAAATATATAGATATTTCGGAATATATGAATCCCAAATCATTTGGTGTATGGCGCGGCATCTCATTACTTGAACTGGTGAAAAACCGAGCGAGGCCCGATTCATGCTGAAATTGCTGGCGGTCAGGCTGGGTCAATATTCAATCGGCGCAAACAACAAATTCGATGAAAATCCAGGATCAACCGCATAACGTTATCAAGCTGTGGTAGCATTTGGCCATCATGCGCGCTTTCCTCTCTTTTCTTCTTGCCATCGTACTTTCGCTGAACGCCGCCTACGCGGCGGTAGTGGGTGTCTGCGATGCGCTGGAACATACTTCGAGCCATGCCGCCCATTTCGGGCATCACAGCCACGAGCACAGTGACGACCATGCACATGATGAACCAGCAGTCGATACTGTTGGAGCGATTAACGTGCCTGCCGCCGGTGACCACCACCATGCTCATGTGCATCCAGTTTTTTCCTCACTTCCGGCAACTTCCGTTGGCGTAATACTGCTAACGGGATGCAGCACCCCGTTTGCAAATACGGCCAGCGCCTTCGTCTCTGCACCGCAAACACTCCTCGATCGCCCGCCCAGGGCAACTCTCGCCTAAGCCGGCGGGACGGATACCACTACTCAAACCAGCACGCGCTTTTTAACCTGCGCGGTTCCGTTTCGCCGGATTCATCCTTTCATTTTTGGAGAATTCGATGCGAAGACGTCTATTGCCGCTTGGGTTGGCGGCGCTGTTTTTCAACCCATCTTTTGCACAAACTATCGATACCGGACGCAGTGACGTTTACGAGAGTAGCAATATTCCTGCTCCGCACGCCACCGAACCGGCTGCCCCGCTTACCCTGAAGGCTGCACTGGAACTGGCGCTGGGTGTCAACCCGGATCTATCGGCCGCCGGGCGCGAGCTGGAGGCGCTCGAAGCGACGATCAGCCAGTCGCAAGCGCGCCCGAACCCGGAGATTTTGGCGCTCATGGAGGACACGCGCCGGGCGACGCGGAACACGACGCTGCAGTTGAATCAGCCGGTCGAGCTGGGCGGCAAGCGCGGGGCCAGAATCGAAGCAGCCGAGCGGAGCCGCGATGCCGCCTCGGCGGAATTGGACGCCAAGCGCGCCGAGATTCGTGCAGCGGTGATGGCGGCGTTCTTCGATGTGCTTGTTGCGCAGGAACGTTTGCGGCTTGCCCAGGCTTCGGTCGAACTCGCGCAACGTGCGATCGGGGCCGCCTCTCGGCGGGTCACGGCCGGCAAGGTGTCACCGGTTGAAGAGACCAAGGCGCGCGTGGCCGAAGCCAATGTGCGTGTTGAATTGATGCTGGCCGTCAGTGAGCTGGCGACTGCACGCAAGCGCCTTGCAGGCACCTGGGGCAACCTGGCGCCCCGTTTTGAGCGCGCCGAGGGTAACCTGGAAGCACTGCCGCCTCTACCCGCGCTGGCCGACTTGAACAGCCGTCTCGCCAGATCGCCCAACCTGCTGCGTGCCGGGATCGAAGTCGACCGTCGGCTGGCGCTGGCGGAGGTTGAACGCAGCCGGAGCGTTCCGGACATGACCGTCAGCCTGGGTGCCAGACGCAATGAAGAACTGGGACTCAATCAGGCGATTCTCGGCATTTCGATTCCAATCCCTATCTTTGATCGCAATCAAGGCAGCGTGCTGGAAGCACTGCGCCGGACCGACAAGGCGCGGGACGAGCTGTCCGCCACTGGAATCCGCCTGTCCAATGAGCTTGCGCAAGCGCACGAACGGTTGAATGCGGCGCATCAGGAGGTGGAGTTGCTACAGCGGGACATTCTGCCGGGCGCGCAAAGTGCCTACGATGCCGCGACCAAGGGCTTCGAACTCGGCAAATTCAGCTTTCTCGAAGTGCTGGACGCCCAGCGCACTTCGTTCCAAGCTCAATCCCAATACCTGCGCGCGCTAGCCGAGGCGCATCGGTCTGCTGCCGAGATCGAACGCATTCTCGGTGAAACATCGCCCAATTTGATCCTGGCGCCAGCCGCCACCAAGCCATAGGAGCACAACATGATATTCAATCTGAACAAGAAGCAAACTTTTTCCATTGCTGGCGTCCTGGTGGTCGGCGTTGTGCTCGCCTGGCTGATACTCGGCACGGGTAAGCCGCAGCCGGAGGGCGAAGGAGAAACGCATGGCAGCAACACAGGAACGGCCAGCCAAAACGACGCGATGGCCGCACCGCAGAAAGGCCCGCACGGCGGAAAGCTGTTCACCCAGGATGGCTACGGAGTTGAAGTCACCATCTTCGAGCAAGGCGTGGAGCCGGAATTTCGCGTTTACACCTACCAGGGCGGCAAGCCGCTCGATCCCGCAGCCAGCCAGGTCAGCATCACGCTCGACCGCCTCGGCCTCACACCACAGGCGTTCACGTTCACTAAGGAAAAGGACTATCTCAAAGGTGACGCAGTTGTCGAAGAGCCACATTCGTTCAAGGTGACGATCACCGCGCAATACAGCAACAAGCCTTATCGTTTCACCTTCGAGCAGGTTGAGGCGCGGGTGAGCATGACAGATCAGCAGGCCAGGCAGAACGGTATAGCGTTGCTGACCGCCGGACCGGCGCGCATCAAGAACGCCTTGCAGTTGATCGGTGAAATCCGCCTCAACGAAGATCGTATGGTGCATGTCGTGCCGCGCTTGGCCGGTGTCGTCGAATCGTCGGCCGCCAACGCCGGCGACCGGGTACGCAAGGGGCAGGTGCTCGCGGTGATTTCCAGCCAGGCGCTCGCCGATCAACGCAGCGAGTTGCTGGCCGCGCAAAAGCGCCTGGCGCTGGCGAGCACGACATTTGAGCGTGAGAAAAAGCTTTGGGAAGACAAGATATCCGCCGAACAGGATTACCTGCAAGCACGCAACGCCATGCAGGAAGCGGAAATCGCCGCCCAAAACGCACAACAAAAACTTGCCTCGATCGGCGGCGGGGTGCGGATCGGCGGCAACCTCACACGCTACGAAATCCGGTCGCCCATCGACGGCATAGTCGTCGAGAAGCACATCTCGTTAGGCGAAGCCGTGAAGGACGATGCCAACATTTTTGTCATCGCCGATCTGTCCACGGTTTGGGCGGAAATGACCATCTACGCCAAAGACCTGAACACCGTGAAAACCGGCCAGAAGGCCACTGTCAAGGCGGCCGCGTTTGAATCCCGGAGCAGCGGCACTGTGTCCTATGTTGGCGCGCTGGTTGGCGAGCAGACCCGGACGGCGAAAGCGCGCATCGTGTTGCCCAACCCGAAAGGTGTCTGGCGCCCCGGTCTGCCGGTCAACATCGAGCTGGTGGCCAGCGAGGTCGAGGTGCCGGTGGCGGTTTCTGCGGAGGCGATCCAGACCGTGCGCGACTGGACGGTCGTGTTTGGCCGCTACGGCGAGCACTTCGAAGCGCGACCGGTGGAACTGGGGCGCAGCGACGGTAAGTTCACCGAAATCATCAATGGCTTGACCGCGGGCGAGCAGTACGCCGCGAAGAACAGCTTCCTGATCAAGGCTGATCTGGGTAAATCCGGCGCCAGCCACGACCACTAAAAAAGGCTACGACATGTTCGAAAAAATCATACGTTTTTCCATCGATCAACGCTGGCTGGTGCTGCTGATGACATTCGGCATGGCAGCGCTGGGCATTTTCAGCTACCAGCAGTTGCCCATCGACGCAGTACCCGATATCACCAATGTCCAGGTGCAGATCAATACCGCAGCTCCCGGTTATTCGCCGCTCGAATCCGAACAGCGCATCACCTACCCCATTGAAACTGTCATGGCCGGCCTGCCCGGTCTGAAGCAGACTCGCTCGCTGTCGCGTTATGGCCTCTCGCAAGTCACGGTGATCTTCAAGGATGGCACCGACATTTATTTCGCACGCCAGCTTGTCAATGAGCGCATTCAGCAGGCCAAGGGCAAATTGCCGGCCGGTGCCGAACCCGGCATGGGACCGATCTCCACCGGCCTGGGAGAAATTTTCTCGTGGACGGTCGAGGCCAGGGAAAATGCACGCAAGGCAGACGGCACGCCGTACACCCCCACCGACCTGCGCGAGATTCAGGACTGGATCATCAAACCGCAATTGCGCAATGTGCCCGGCGTGACCGAGATCAACACCATCGGCGGTTACGCCAAGGAATTTCAGGTCGCGCCATTACCCGGCAAGCTGGTCTCCCACGGCCTGACATTGCAAGACCTGGTCAGCGCGATCGAGCGTAACAATGCCAACGTGGGCGCCGGCTATATCGAAAAGCGCGGTGAGCAGTATCTGATTCGCGCACCGGGCCAGGTCGCCAACATCGAAGACATCGGCAACATCATCGTCAGCAGTAAACAGGGCGTCCCCGTCCGAATTCTGGATGTGGCCGAAGTCGGCATCGGTAAGGAGTTGCGCACCGGCGCCGCGACCGAGAACGGGCGCGAGGTGGTGCTCGGCACCGTGTTCATGCTGATCGGCGAGAACAGCCGCACGGTCTCCCAGGCCGTCGCCAAGCGCCTGGAAGAGGTCAACCGCACGCTGCCCGAAGGCGTGGTCGCCCAGACCGTTTATGACCGCACGATACTGGTGGACAAGGCGATCAATACCGTCAAGAAAAACCTGATTGAAGGCGCGCTGCTGGTGATCACCGTCCTGTTCCTGTTTCTCGGCAACATCCGTGCGGCGCTCATTACCGCACTGGTGATTCCGCTGGCGATGCTGTTCACTTTCACCGGTATGGTCGGCAACAAGGTCAGCGCCAACCTGATGAGCCTGGGGGCGCTGGACTTCGGCATCATCATCGACGGCGCGGTGGTTATCGTGGAGAACTGCGTGCGGCGGCTGGCCCATGCGCAATCCATCGCAGGCCGGGCCTTGACCCGTAACGAGCGCTTTCACGAGGTATTCGCAGCTGCTAGGGAAGCGCGCAAGCCGTTGTTGTTCGGCCAGCTCATCATCATGGTGGTGTACTTGCCGATCTTCGCGCTCACTGGCGTGGAGGGCAAGATGTTCCACCCGATGGCGTTCACCGTGGTAGCCGCTTTGCTGGGTGCCATGATTCTGTCGGTCACGTTTATCCCGGCCGCCGTGGCACTGCTGATCGGCGACAAAGTCAGCGAAAAGGAAAACCGTCTGATGCTTTGGGCCAAGCGCGGCTACGAGCCGATGCTTAACCTGGTCATGCTCAACAAGCCCCTCGTCCTGACGATCGCGGCTGTCGCCGTGGTGCTCAGTGGACTGCTGGCCACGCGCATGGGCAGCGAATTCGTGCCGAGCCTCAACGAAGGCGATATCGCGCTGCATGCGCTGCGCATTCCCGGCACCAGCCTGACGCAGGCCCTTGAGATGCAAACGGAATTGGAGCGGACCATCAAGCAGTTCCAGGAGGTTGACAGGATTTTCGCCAAGCTCGGTACAGCCGAGATCGCCACTGACCCGATGCCACCCAACGTCGCGGACAATTTCGTCATGCTGAAACCACAATCGGAATGGCCCGATCCAACGCGCACCAAGGCCGATCTTGTCATTGCCATGCGAGCGGCGGTGGCCAATGTGCCCGGCAACAACTACGAGTTCACCCAGCCGATCCAGATGCGCTTTAACGAACTGCTTTCTGGCGTGCGTAGTGATGTGGCGGTGAAGGTGTTCGGCGACGACATGGAGACGATGAACAGCACCGCCGAGGAAATTGCAGAAGTTCTGGAGAAGATTCCCGGGGCTGCCGACGTCAAGGTCGAGCAAACCACGGGCTTGCCGATGCTGACCATCCAGATCGACCGGGAAAAGACCGCGCGCCTCGGCATCAATGTCGGGGACGTGCAAGAAGCCATCGCGATTGCGGTGGGTGGCAGGGAAGCCGGTGTGCTGTTCCAGGGCGACCGGCGCTTCGACATCATCGTCCGCCTGCCAGAGCGGCTGCGCAATGACATGGAGGCGATGAAACGGCTACCCATCAATTTGCCCATGGATGAAACGGGCGGGCAGACGCGCCGCGCCTATCTGCAACTGGGCGACGTGGCGACTTTTGAAGTTGCACCGGGGCCTAACCAGATCAGCCGCGAAGACGGCAAGCGGCGCGTGGTAGTGACGGCCAACGTACGCGGGCGGGATATCGGGTCTTTCGTCGGTGAGGCCGAGCAGCAGATTCAACAGGCGGTCAAGATACCGGCCGGCTACTGGACCACCTGGGGCGGCACCTTCGAGCAGTTGCAATCGGCGGCGAAGCGCTTGCAGATCGTGGTTCCGGTCGCACTGCTGCTGGTGTTCATGCTGCTGTTCGCGATGTTCAACAACGTAAAGGACGGACTGCTGGTGTTCACCGGGGTGCCGTTTGCCCTGACCGGCGGCATTCTGGCGCTCTGGCTGCGGGATATCCCGCTTTCCATTTCGGCGGGGGTCGGCTTCATCGCGCTGTCGGGTGTGGCGGTGCTCAACGGTCTGGTGATGATCTCCTTCATCCGCTCCCTGCGCGAGGAAGGCAAGTCGCTGGATACGGCGATTCACGAAGGGGCGTTGACCCGGCTGCGCCCGGTGCTGATGACCGCGCTGGTGGCATCGCTCGGTTTTATCCCGATGGCAATCGCCACCGGCACCGGCGCGGAGGTGCAGCGGCCACTCGCCACCGTCGTCATCGGCGGCATATTGTCATCGACCGCACTGACCCTGCTGGTCCTGCCGATCCTGTATCGGCTGGCACACCGGAAAGAAGAAGAGGATACAGCGAGCGCTGTCGAAAGTAACAAACTACAGGCACATCAAGCCTGACCGGAACGCCCCTGGCCGACAGGCCGGGGGGGCGTCTGGTCAAGTTAATCAAATGCAAAGGAGCAAATTGTGATGAAAACATTTTATTTGAGCATGCTGGCCATTTTGCTGCTAACCGGCTGCGTCAGCCCTGTACATCAGATGGTCAGGGAAGACGACGCACCGTTCATTGCCGGGGAACTGATTCATGACCGTGGAGATGGCAATCGCCTCGTGTTGCAGGCCCCGAATCATCGTTATGAGGCCCGTGGTTTTATTGTCGAGCGCCAGACCCATTTAGCGGCTCTGCGCAAGCGTTATCACGGCGTCAATCCGAAGCACTGGAGGCGGATTTTTGCTGGACTCGACACCGATCATGTGACTTATTCCACCGAAACAATTGCCAAGTCCGCAGAAGGGCATGAAGTCTCGTGCCAATTGGTTTGGGGGGGCGGCGCAAAGCCGTCAGGCGTTTGTACGGATCAGGCTGGGATAGAGTTTCCGGTGCGTTTTGAATAACTCAGCGAGATAAACCCCACTTGGGAATCAAGGCAATGAAACATTCGACGTTCATTATTCGCAACATGGACTGCCCAACCGAAGAGGCATTGATCCGCAAGCACCTCAGATCAGTGCAGGGCATCGGCGAACTTGCGTTCAACCTTATGGATCGCCGCCTTATCGTTGCGCACACGCTCGACGATGAGCAACCTATTCAGAAGGCCTTGCGCGAAATAGGCATGAAGGCAGTTCCTGCGACGCAGGCGCAGCAGGATGCCCGCTCCAATTGTGCAGATGAAACCCCGATGGTGTCGCGCCGAACATGGGCACTTATGGCAGTGTCAGGCACCGCCGCTCTGGCTGCGGAAATCGTCGCCTGGAACAGTGCGAGCGAGCAATCATTGGCGGTGATCGCGCTAGCCTTGTTGTCCATTGCTACCGGTGGTTTCAATACGCTCAGGAAAGGCTGGATCGCGCTCAAGACTTTTACGCTCAATATTAATTTCCTGATGAGCGTTGCCGTGATGGGCGCAATCGCCATCGGGGAATGGCCGGAAGCTGCGGTGGTGATCTTCCTGTTCGCGCTGGCCGAGTTGATTGAAACGCTCTCGCTGGAGCGGGCCAAAAACGCGATTCGGGGCCTTATGGCCATGGCCCCTGAGATCGCCACCGTGCGCCTCGACAGCGGTGAATGGCGCGAGATGGCGGCAGCCGACGTGCAGGTAGGCCAAACAGTGCGCGTCAAGCCGGGTGAACGTATTCCGCTGGATGGTATGGTTACGGCGGGCGGCAGTTCGGTGAATCAGGCGCCGATTACCGGCGAAAGCATTCCTGTGGCGAAGGTTGCGGGTGACCCGGTTTTTGCCGGTACGCTGAACGAGCGAGGCATGTTGGAATTTCGCGTCACCACCAACAAGGGTAACACCACGCTCGCCCGCATTATCCGCTCGGTTCAGGAAGCGCAAGGCCAGCGCGCGCCGACGCAACGCTTCGTCGATCAATTCGCGCGCTACTACACCCCCGCCGTCGTGGTATTCGCGGTTCTGGTGGCAGCCGTGCCGCCGCTGCTGTTCGGCGCTGCGTTCGAGCCATGGTTATACAAGGCGCTGGTCATGCTGGTGATCGCCTGCCCCTGCGCGCTGGTCATCTCCACGCCCGTCACCGTGGTCAGCGGCCTTGCCGCAGCGGCAAGGCAGGGCATTCTGGTGAAGGGCGGTGTGCATCTGGAAAATGGCCGCCTGATCAAGGTCGTGGCCTTGGACAAGACCGGCACGCTCACCCACGGCAAGCCTGTCGTGACAGATGTGGTACCACTGGTTGAATGGTCAAAAGACACGCTGTTGCAACTTGCCGCCAGCGTGGACGCACATTCTGAACACCCCATTGCGACCGCCATCACCTCTGCTTGGCAAACGCCTGCTGACATGAACGTGAAGCAGCGTCCGCTGCTACCAATCACTTCGTTCGAGTCCCTCACAGGTCGCGGAGCGAAAGCGGTTATTGATGGACAACTTTACTATGTAAGCAATCATCGGCAGGTCGAGGAGCTGGGCATCTGCGGGCCACATGTCGAGGAAGCGCTGAGGCGGCTGGAAGATGAAGGCAAGACGGCTGTGGTATTGTCCACTGAAAATTCACCGCTGTGCGTCATTGGCGTTGCCGACACGGTGCGTGAACACAGCGCCGAGGCAATCCGTCAGCTTCACGCCCTTGGTGTGGCATCAGTGATGTTGACCGGTGACAACCAGACTACGGCCAGTGCCATCGCCGCACAAGTGGGCATAGACGATGCGCGTGGCAACCTGCTGCCCGAGGATAAACTGGCGGTTATTGACGAGCTGATCCGCCGCTACGGCAAGGTCGGCATGGTGGGCGATGGCATCAACGATGCGCCGGCGCTGGCCAAGGCATCAATCGGCTTTGCCATGGGTACAGCCGGAACCGACACTGCCATCGAGACTGCCGATGTAGCCTTGATGGATGACGATTTGCGCAAACTGCCGCGCTTTATTCAGCTAAGCCGCGACACTTCCCGCGTGCTGCGGCAGAACATCACGCTGGCCATCAGCATCAAGGCGATGTTCTTTGTCCTGGCCCTCGCAGGAAAAGCCACGCTTTGGATGGCAGTTTTCGCCGATATGGGAGCCAGTCTGATTGTGATATTCAATGGCATGCGGTTGCTCAAAGTTACGGGGGATACTAAAAAATGAACTTCAGAGTTGAACCCGTCAACTAATTTTTCCCAGCCACCCCAGTGATACAGAAGTAAGAGCGTTATCGTTTGTTGAACCTGTCATTGTTCGAAAGCTGAAAAGATGAATTGGAAAGAAAGATTTCGCCAACCAGGCGTACTGGCAGCATTGGGGGCGGCTTTGTTGTTTGGCGCAGGAACGCCGCTGGCGAAGTGGCTGCTTGATGCTGTCGATCCGTGGCTGTTAGCGGGATTGCTCTATCTTGGTTCCGGGGTCGGGCTGACGGTTTATCGTCGCCTGCGCCATGCACCTGCCGTTCATCTTCCCCGGCATGATCTGCCTTGGTTTGCCGGGGCGGTTTTGGCGGGCGGAATTGTTGGCCCTGTGCTGCTGATGATCGGCCTGACAGGGTTACCTGCATCCGGTGCTTCTCTCCTGCTGAATGCAGAAGGCGTGTTCACCGCGCTGCTTGCGTGGTTTGTTTTCAAAGAAAACTTCGACCGGCGCATCGCGCTGGGAATGCTTGCCATCGTGACTGGTGCGGTAGTTCTAAGTTGGTCCGGAGAAGCGCGTTTTGCAGGGCTGTGGCCGACACTGGCTGTCCTTGGCGCGTGCCTCGCTTGGGGTATCGATAACAACCTGACGCGCAAGGTGTCGCTCACCGATGCCACATGGATTGCCTCGATGAAGGGTTTGGTGTCTGGTGCTGTCAACTTGGTATTGGCCTTCTCGTTGGGTGCATCAATGCCAGCACTGCCGACTTTGGCGGGTGCAATGGTGGTTGGCTTGCTTGCCTACGGGGTGAGTTTGACGCTGTTCGTGGTTGCTTTGCGCCACCTTGGCACAGCACGCACGGGCGCCTATTTCTCGGTTGCGCCGTTTTTCGGTGCTTTGCTTGCCTTGTTGATGGGTGACTCAGTCACGATGCCGCTACTTGTGGTTGGTGCATTGATGGCGCTGGGCGTCTGGTTGCATCTAACCGAGCACCATGAGCACGGGCACGCCCACGCAGAGATGGTGCATGACCACGAGCATACCCACGACGAACACCACCAGCACGAGCACGATTATCCGGTGACGCCCGGCAGCAAACATCGCCATCTGCACCGGCACGAACCAATGACACATGAGCATCCACACTTCCCGGATGTTCACCACCAGCATCTCCATTGAAAACGGCTGCTAGTTCAGGGGAAAGATAAGCTAAAGGGTCGCTGACAACTCGCCGATAACAAGGTCAGCCCAAAAATTGATCCCAGATATAGCAAACCGGCCAGCATCCACAGTCTTACTGTTTACAGTAACAATTTGGCGAGCGGCGTTAAAAAAGGTGAGCACTACATCGTGCTCACCGTAATTGCTTATTTGCCAGTGAAATTGGCGGCGATATAGATACCATCCAGACTAAAGAACACATACAAAGTCTGCTTTGCCGCGTCACTCACCTTGTCATTCTTGTACGTCACCACCCACTCGTCCCCTTTGGTTGATGCGCCGACGGCTTTGACATCGGCCCAGCTTTTATCGAGCTTGCCGCTTTTGATCAGGGATTTGACCTTTTCGGTGGCTTTGTTGATGACCTTCTCGCTGGAGATCGGGCCGTGCGAGTGACTTCCATTGCCGTGATCATGGCCTGCGCCCGCCATCACTGGCGATGCAAAAAAAAGGGAAGAAACGAGTAGAACTGTCGAAATGTTACGCATTATTAACTCCTTATGGATAAAAAAATTAGTCGATGGACTTGTGGTTGTTTGAAGGTGATTTGTCGTCATGGGCGTGGCCGTGTCCAGCATCGCAACCAGAAACGGCTGTGATGATAGCTAGGCAGACTGAAAAAACAAACAGGGTTCGCATAGGTATTTCCTCCGATCAGTCGATGGTTTCATGTGTATTTTTCTTGACAAGTTCCGCTGCACGCTCCTCATTCATCTTGATATGCTCATGAATGTGGTTGTCGGCGCTGAAACCGAACTCGTCCGGATTGCTGACGTGCGAATAGCCGTGCATCTGCATCAAAAACAAAAAACCACCAGCAGCGATTAGCGCGTAATTAGAGAATACGCTAAAGGGTTTGAACGATGCTGCCCTACGCCAAGTCGCCAGAAACAACAACATGACCGCCAAAGCCAACACCTGCCCCGCTTCAATCCCGACGTTGAACGAGATGATGTTCAGCAGAAGATCGTCTTTGTTGAGTGGCAACTGTTGCAGGCGCGTTGACAATCCAAGACCATGAATCAGGCCAAGACCCGTGATCATGAACAGCAGGCTGGGCGCCTTGATGCCCAGAAGGCGTTTGAAGCCGTCGAGGTTGGCAAACGCGATATAGCTAACGCTCAGCCCAATCACGGCGTCGATCAGAAAGTAATTGATCTGGATACCGTTGAATGTTGCGTAAAGCAGCGTCACGCTGTGCCCGACCGTAAACGCCGTGATGTATTTGACAATGTCCTTGAAGTTGGTCAGAAAAAAGACAATGCCGAACACGAACAGCAGATGGTCGTAGCCCGAGAGCATGTGCGTGGCGCCCAGCCACATGTAGCGCAGATTGCCGCCATCGATGATCGACAGCTTCTCCGCTTCCGACATGCCGTGGCCGAATGCCTGCCCGACGAAGAGCACGATGACAAGCGCGAGCATCCACCGTAATTGTTTCATTACAGATAACATGAATACCTCCAAAAATATGAATTGTTCCGCAGGCTTGGTGCGCGCTGCAGAAGTGGGATTAAACGGGATTGACGCTCAGGAGAATCGAGGCGGGGCGCGGGGCTGACCGGGATATGGATGGAGTAGAAGGGGCAGGGAATTACGGCCCTCCGGCAGGCCAGGTTCCCTTGTCTGAATAAGTGGTATGCAATAGACAAAAGCAGCCAGTGCAACCGGCGGGTTGTCCAGCATCTTGTTATTTGGCGGACTCTGGTCGTGTTCGAGGTCAACAACCTTGGCCTCATCCATTTGCATATGGCCGAAGTCAATTTGGTCAGCGTGAAAAACGACTGGCTGATGGGCGTGTGCCTCAACGTTATGCTGGTGCTGCTCACCGCCGTGGTCGTGCTGCGCATTTAAATGCGCATGTGACGGCGCCCACTTGACCACCATAAAGGCAGTAAGCAGAAGGAAAATAAATGTTGCGTTGACACGTTGCTTGATCATGACGGCATTGAGTTCGAGGTAATTGTTGGTATTACCATGGCAGCAGAGCAAGAGTTTTTATTATACACACGGATGAAGAATCTGAATTTCTGATAGTGACAGACTTACCTTTTGGGTAATGCATGAACGCCGTTTTCGGGTTGTTAACAGCAATATGCCAACTTCCGGTATGTCTCGGGAACAGAACTTCGTGACGGTCTGCTTTAGAGCAGCGGAAATTTACCTTCCGCTCAAAAATTTGGCTGCCCGATACCGGAACTTCGGCTAGTTCCGGATTTGTTAAGGGTTGTCGGACGCCTGCCCTCAACCTCAGGCCGGTCAGAATACACCGGAACGCTGCGGGCAGGTGTCGGACAAGCCTCGAGGGACGAAACCGCGTGATGTTGCCGCTGCCCGTCAGATCAGGCGACGGTCTATGGGGATTTGAATGATTGCGCTGCTGCTTGATGGGGATATCACGTTATATTGACTGACACTGTCATGGCTCAGATGCTGCATATTAACGTGGAGAGCCATGATTCTCAGTTGAGTTAGCGCAAAATAATCAGCGTTTTTACCGCGCGCAACAACAGTTCCCTGTACCGGCGCTGGCCGATGACTGTTTCTGTATCGAGAGAAGAGAATGCTCATGGCAAACCTCGCAGCGAGGGTGGTGCGCGAATTCTCGGCTGGCGCATCAGCGTCTCGATGACGACCATCGCTGCGCCACAGTCAGGGCAGACGAAAGTCGGCTGAACGGGTTCAGCCGACAACGCATCGTCCTTGGCAGGTGGTGGCGCAACATGCAGCAACTCGCGTGCCTTCGCCAGATTCTCGCTGCGCCCGGCATTGGCGATCAAGCCGTAGTGACGGATGCGATGAAAGCCCCCAGGCAGCACATGCAACAGAAAGCGGCGCATGAACTCGTCGCTACTGAGCGTCATGGTCTTGTAGCGCGTCGCCCCTTTGGCGCGGTAGTCCTTCCAGTTGAAAGTGACACCGCGTTCATCCAGCGAGACCAGTCGTGAGTTTGAAATAGCCACCCGATGCGTGTAGCGCGACAGATACGCCAATACCGCCGCAGGACCGGCAAATGGGCGTTTGGCATACACCACCCATTCGCACTTTCGTAGCGGCGCGAGCCAGTCGGCAAAGGCGGTCGCATCAGCCAGCGGCAGATGATCACCGAAGAACCGTAGCTGGCCGCTGCGATGTACCAGCTCAAGTTCTTCCAGGAAGCGTCGCCTGAACAGCCGCGACAACACGCGCACCGACAGGAAGAAGCCCGGCTTGCAGGCGATCCAGCGTTCGCCATCGAAGGACAGCCCGCCACCGGGAACGATGCCATGCACATGCGGATGATGTGTCAGCGCCGAACCCCAGGTGTGCAGCACCAGCGTCGCGCCGATCCGTGCACCCAGATGCTTGGGGTCGGCCGCGATGGTACGCAGCGTTTCCGCTGCGACCTCAAACAGCAGTCGATAGATCACCGCCTTGTTGGTGTAGGCAATCTCGCTGATCGGTGTGGGCAAGGTGAACACCACATGGTAATAGTCCACCGGCAGTAGCTCGGTCTGACGTGCTTCCAGCCAGCGCTTTGCCGCCCGTGCCTGACACTTGGGGCAATGCCGGTTGCGGCAGGAGTTGTAGGATATTTCGTGATGATCACACGCCGGGCAATGCAACACATGTCCCCCCAGTGCCGCACTGCGGCACTGTTCGATGGCCGACATGACCTTGAGTTGCCCCAGACTCAGGTGGGATTGTTGAGTCTGCCGCCACGCCGGACCGTGGGCGCGGAAGATGTCCGCGACCTCCAGTGCGGGACGCACCATGATCGTGATCTACACGACAATCCTAATCTACATTCGATCTATACCGGCGGCAGGCCATCCAGCGGGCTGACCACTTCGCGCAGAAGTTTGGTTGCCACCTGAGTATAAAGCGCAGTGGAGTCCAGTTTCTTGTGCCCGAGCAGCACCTGAATCACCCGGATATCCACCTTCTGCTCAAGCAAATGTGTGGCAAAGGAATGACGCAGCGTGTGCATCGAAACGCGTTTGTCGATTTGCGCGACTTTGGCCGCCTCATGGATAGCTCGACCCAACTGTCGTGCGGTGATCGGATCGGCGGGATCCTGGCCGGGAAACAGCCACCCCCCGTTAAGCATCCAGCCATTGGCACGGGCAGTGCGCCACCAGGTGCGCAGGTTCTCCAGCAGCACAGGCGACAGCATCGCGTAGCGATCCTTACTGCCTTTGCCCTGTTCGATACGCAGCGCCATACGCTGGCTATCGATGTCACTGACCTTCAGTGCGACGACCTCGCTGACGCGCAACCCTGCACCGTAGGCTACCGCCAACGCGGTCTGGTTTCTTAAACTTCCAGCAGCGCAGATCAGTCGTGCGACTTCTTCCGGACTTAAGACCACCGGAATCTTGCGCGGGGTATGCACCGGATGCATATGTCGCATTAACTCTGGGCGATCAAGGGTGCTGTCGAAAAAGAACTTCAGTCCGGTAATCGTCACGTTAAGTGAGATAGGCGAAATACCCTGGTCAACCAGATGCAGTTGATAACGTCGCAAATCTTCGACGGTTGCGGTGTCGGGCGAGCGTCCCAGCCAGCCATAAAACCGGCTGACGGTGCGGATATAACCGCTCTGGGTCTTGGGGGAGAGTTTGCGCATCCGCATTTCATCGAGAAAGCGTTGGCGCAACGGAGAAATCGTTTCAAGCGTTGAGTTCATGATCCTGCTCCTTGTCGAAAAACGAGGCGGATTGCCTCAATTCCCAACTTAAGCAATAGAACTTTGATGTCAACTACTTACACGCTTAAAACCTACCACAGATGCAGCTACGGAGCGCCCATACCGCGGAGCGGTTTAGTCCATTGGCACTAAGCGGCTAGTGACGCAAGCAAATTCACGTGTCGTTCTACGTCTGCTTACGTGACAACACCAGCTATTCAAATGCGAGAGCATTTTGCCAGCTATTTTTGGCTGACCTGATATCAAAATGAGTGGCGGCTTCAATTGGAATCAGTGGTGGCTTTGGTGTCGTAAATGGTGGCGGGTTTAGCAGGAATACGCAGTAAACGTACCGTCCAGAATAGTTCCGGGAAGAATATTATTATTTTTACATAACTCAAATGAAAGATATCCTGGCTTGGCTGCAGCTAATGGACGGACGCATTGTTGCCCATCTTCTGTTAAGCCTGCGATACAGAGAAGTCCGCCATTCTTAAATCGAGTTAGATCAGTAACAACTATTCGCATTTGTCTCTCCATAAGTTCATTTACTGACACCCAGTTCGAGTGAGGGATGCTGCACTGATATTTTAAATTTGATACATTTATTTCAGCGATTCCTTCGGATTCATCTCTCTCATGGCCATGAGGACAACACCCACGATGTGGGCGGGATTAATCATGCCTCTCCGTAACACTCACCTAAAGGATGGACAATAGACCAAAATATATGCGGCTCGGCTAATAATCGAATATCAGCATTGACATCCTTGTGGCGCCGCACTGTTTCAAAGTGATCGATTCTCTCGCCGCGAGAAATACGCGCAATCAATTCCGATTCCTCAAGCAACCGATCGGGAGGGAACAGGGTAATCCCCCCATTTTTAGTTGGGGTCAAAAGTAGAGCTGGTTAAAAAATCTAACTTCTGTTTCGGCGTGATGCCGCCGAGTGCCATGTTGGGGCGTTCGTGATTGTAAGTCCACATCCATTTCGT
>Ga0209231_1000391_pt1 | contig 25430 bp, 20 predicted proteins | sample Deesub45470m_DNA_FD_188086 | JGI IMG/M metagenome (GOLD analysis project Ga0209231, IMG submission 188086) | Deep subsurface microbial communities from North Pacific Ocean - 450_OLKR46/470m Metagenome (SPAdes) (version 2) | ecosystem: Environmental > Terrestrial > Deep subsurface > Unclassified ... | reverse complement strand
AATTTTCTTAGTAACCTCATTCAGCACTTCAAAAGCGGTTTCTGCCATTACGTTTCCTTTATTATCTAATGTAGGGTTTACCTCAACTATTTCTAAGCAAATTACCTTGTTACTTTCTATCAACTCATTAATAATATTTTTCACTTCATATTGGTCAAACCCTTTAGAAACAGGAGTTCCTGTGCCTTTAGAAATTAAATCGCAATCCATTGAATCCACATCAAAAGAAATATAAATGTAATGGCAATTTTTAAGTTTCTCCAATGCTTCTTTCACACACACTTCTAAACCTCTAAACCTAACTTCTTCTACCTTGTAGTTTTTCATGCCATTTTTCGACATACAATAATCTTCTGGTTCTTCCGTATCTCTCACGCCAAAAAACACCACATCCTCATGCAGTACTTTTGGAGAAATTCCACCAATATTTTTCATGCCTTCCCAATTCTCATGAGTTTCTTCCTTAACTTCATTTACTTTTCTGTCTAAATTATCATCTGCCAAAGCCGCAGCCAAAGGCATTCCGTGAATATTACCTGATGGAGTAGTATATGGAGAATGTAAATCGCCATGAGCATCTATCCAAACCACACCAATACGTTTGTCTGGATGAGCACATTTTAATCCGCTAATAGTTCCCAATGCCGAAGAATGATCTCCTGAAAGTACTAGTGGAAAATAATTTTCTTCAACCGTTTCCTTAACCGCTTTACTTAAACGTTTGCACACTTTTAGCACTTTTCCAATTCTTTTGGCGTAAGGTGTTTGCTGTTTTTCATAAACAACCTCATTTTCACTTTCAATTTCAACATAATCATAATTGTTAAAATAATCATTTCCGGCATTAATAGCTGCAATTTCAATAGCATCAATTCCCATGTCAGAACCTCTTGTTCCAGCACCAATATCAGAGCGATTTTTAATGATTTTTATGGCTTTCATATAACTATGTTTTAAGTATTTATACTTATACTTTCTAAGTAGAAATTTTATAAATTATAGGGAAATTAAGTATAAATTAAACCCTTTAACAATTAGGAAACAAAAATATTGATATATTTGTTGTTACGAATTATATAATATACTTTTTTTTAATCTTTATTCATCACGAAACGACCATGACTAAAAATTTACTCACACAAGAGAAATAATATCAAGGGAGTTACATCTGACAGATTTAATAAAATAAAAAACAGATGAAAAAGAATTAAAAAACACAGCGTTTTTGGTATGCTTAAAATACATTTTTATTTACTTCTTTTTGGTGTAATTGTTCTTTCTTCTTGTAAAGATAGTATTTCAGACAAATCCGAAGGTGTTATAGAGTACAAAGTAACTTATCCGAAAATGGATAAAACCAATTTTATGTTGGATTTTATGCCTAAGGAAATGAGAATGTATTTTAAAGACAATAAATATATTACTACCGTTTCTGCCGGAATGGGAACTTTTAAAACAGAATTTGTGTGCGACCAAGCAACAGATGAGTTCTTTCAGTTGGTAAAACTCATTAATAAAAAATATGTGTTGAGATTAACAGGAGAAGAAATTCCTAATACCCTTAAAAATCTTCCTGAATACCAGATAGAATTTGTAGATGAATACAAAGAAATTTTAGGCTATGTATGTAAAAAAGCCATTGTAACGGTAAAAAATGAGACCAATGATGCTTTTACTGTGTTTTACACTAAAGATATTAATATAGAAAACCCCAATTGGTGTAATCAATTTGCTCCAATAGATGGAGTAATGCTAGAATATCAGTACGACAAGTACGATATTTGCATGCGTTTTGAAGCAAAAAAAGTAAAGTTTGAAAAAGTAAAAGACAAAGTTTTTGAAATCCCTTCTGAATACAAAGCAGTTACTTTTGATGAGATGGAACAAGAAATGACAGAAATCTTTGATAGTTTCAAATAAGTGTTAACCTTATAAATCAAATTACGATGAAAAAAATTCTATTAGCCAGCTTGGCAACTATGGTGGTTACTGTTAGTGCAGTGGCTCAAAAATCTTTTGAAGGAACTGTAAACTATAGCATTACTTATACTGATATGCCAGATGAAATGAAACAGTATGAATCTATGATGCCAAAAGAAATGACGCTTAAAATCAAAGGTGATAAAAGCAGAATGGAACAAAATTCGGCTATGGGTTCAACAACAACCATAACAGATGATAAAGCTAAAAAAGTTACTGTTTTATTGAATATGATGGGTCAAAAAATAGCGATGGAGCAAAATACTTCTGAAGATAAAGAAGAAGTAACTCCAAAAATTAACTATTTAGAAGGAACCAAAAAAATTGCAGGTTATACTTGTAAAAAAGCCGAAATAACTCATCCTGATATGGAGGAAGCTATGGTAGTTTATTATACTGAAGAAATTTCAGGAACAAAAACAAATGCTCAATTTAAAGGGTTGAATGGCTTTTTAATGGAGTACACTTTAGAAAATCAAGGCATGACTATGACTATTGCTACTAAAGAAGTAAAAGAAGAAAAAATTTCTAATGCAGAGTTTACCATTCCTTCCGATTACGAAAGTATGACAGAAGAAGAATTTAAAAAACAAATGGGAGGAGGTCAATAGACCTCCTTTTTTTTTATCTAGAAATTCTTTATTGTTTATTCACAATCAATTGTTATTTATTAGCGTTCTTTCGGTTAGTAAACGCCTTACTAATGTATAAATTTGTTAGTTAATACCGTAAAGAACAAAATGGCAGTTAATCAGTTTAAAAATAATATTAAAGAAAAAAATGAAACTAAATCGGCTCCTAAAAAAGAGCGAAAAGTTGGTGGATTTTCTTTCTTCAGCAACATTAGCAATAAGTTTAAAAGTATTGTGCAAAATGAAAAATTAGCTCAAATTACAGGCTTATTATTGTTGGTTTTTTCTGTCTTTTTATTATTGGCATTCTCATCCTACCTTTTCACTTGGAAAGCCGACCAAAACTTAATTATAAACCACTGGGATAATCCTGAAGTTCAAGCTGAAAACTGGTTAGGTAAATTAGGTGCTTATGCGGCCCATCAGTTTATTTTTAATGCCTTTGGAGTAGCGTCATTTTTATTTTGCTTTTTGTTTTTTATTGTAGGATTTAAAGCACTTTTCAAAATAAAATTGGTTCCATTTAATAAGGCTTTTGCTTATTCTTTGTTTACCATTGTTTGGTTGTCGGTAGTTATGGCGTATGTGCTTAAAAGCTACCCCATTTTAGGAGGAACTTTTGGATTTCAATCTACTGTTTGGCTTACCAGTATTGTAGGAAGTGTTGGTGTAGGTTTACTTTTATTCCTTTCATTATTAATATTTATTGTCCTAAATTTTAATGTTTCGTTTAAACTTCCTCAATTGGAAAAAATTATGGAAGATGATTTAGAGGAAACTTCTGAAGAAGAACCTGTTTCGGACGAAATAGACTTGATACATGAAGCTGCTTTAAACGAAATGGAAGAAAATAATGAAGAAGAAGCGACTACAGTTACTTTAGATGAAGATCCTGAAGAACTTCCTGAAATTGAAGAAGAGGAAACTGAAAGTATCCCTCTTTCAACAGATATTCCTGAAACTGAAGAGAAAAAAGAAGGTGAAGTAGAATTTTCTGTTGAAGAAGCTAAGCCAGACGAAAAAACCCTTTCGGAAGAAGAACTTAACCAAAAAGCTAAAGATTTTGGCGAATATGACCCAACACTTGATTTAGCATCATTTAAAATGCCTCCAATTGAGTTGCTAAAAGATTTTGGAACAAGTCAGCAAACAGTAACTAAAGAAGAATTAGAAGCCAATAAAAATAAAATTTTAGAAACACTTTCTAACTACAATATTGAAATAACCAGTATAAAAGCTACTATTGGTCCAACGGTTACACTTTACGAAATCATACCTGCTCCTGGCATTAGAATTTCTAAAATTAAAAATTTAGAAGATGATATTGCGCTTAGTTTGGCAGCATTAGGAATTAGAATTATTGCTCCAATTCCAGGTAAAGGAACTATTGGTATTGAGGTGCCTAATCAAAATCCAGAAATTGTTTCCATGCGTTTGGCAATTGCTTCAGATAGATTTCAAAATGCAAAAATGGAACTTCCTGTGGTAATGGGGAAAACCATTACCAACGAAAATTTTGTTTTCGATTTGGCTAAAATGCCTCACTTACTTATGGCTGGGGCTACCGGACAAGGAAAATCGGTTGGTTTAAATGCTGTTTTAACTTCTTTATTATATAAAAAACATCCATCGCAATTGAAGTTTGTTTTAGTAGATCCTAAAAAAGTAGAGCTTACGCTTTACAACAAAATAGAACGCCATTATTTAGCAAAATTACCCGATACCGATGAAGCAATTATTACTGATAATCAGAAAGTAATTAATACGCTAAACTCGTTGTGTATTGAAATGGATAATCGCTATGAGTTACTTAAAAATGCTCAAGTAAGAAATATTGTGGAATACAACAGTAAGTTTATTGCTCGAAAACTAAATCCAAATGACGGACACAAGTTTTTACCTTACATCGTATTGGTTATTGACGAGTTTGCCGACTTAATAATGACAGCTGGTAAAGAAGTAGAAACACCAATTGCTCGTTTGGCACAATTAGCAAGAGCTATAGGAATTCATTTAATTATTGCCACTCAACGACCTTCAGCCAATATTATTACCGGTATTATTAAAGCTAATTTCCCCGGAAGAATTGCGTTTAGAGTAACTTCTGGAATTGACTCTAGAACGATTTTAGATTCTAGTGGGGCAGACCAATTAATCGGACGAGGAGATATGCTTATTTCTCAAGGAAATGATTTAACTCGTGTACAATGTGCTTTTGTAGATACTCCCGAAGTAGAAAGAATTTGTGATTTTATTGGTGAACAAAGAGGTTATCCAGAAGTATTTACACTTCCTGAATACGTTGGAGAATCTTCATCAGGTGGCTCAGGAACTTTTGATAGTGATGATAAAGATGATTTATTTGATGATGCTGCTAGAATGATTGTTCAACATCAACAAGGTTCGGCTTCATTGTTGCAACGAAAAATGAAAATTGGATACAACCGTGCAGGAAGACTTATAGACCAATTAGAAGAAGCAGGAATCATTGGTCCTTTTGAAGGAAGTAAAGCCCGACAAGTATTAATGACCGACATGAATGCTTTGGAACAGTTTTTGAAAGGTGGTGAAGATGAAAACTCATAAAAATTAATTACATTTGAATAAATCAAGTAAATTAACGAAATCAATAATTTAACTATACTATTATGATCAAAAAATTATCCCTACTATTATTAAGCTTAACCATAACTATTGGCATTTTTGCTCAAGATGATGCTAAAGCCAAAGCTATTTTAGACAAGTTAAGCGATAAGACTAAAAAATATACTTCCATTAAAACTACGTTTGAATACCACATTCACAACAAAACGGAAGGAATAGATGAAAAACAAACAGGAAGCTTGCAAACAAAAGGCGATAAATATTATTTATCCATTAAAGGACAAGATGTTTTTTCTGATGGGAAAAGTGTTTATACCTTGCTAAAAGATGCTGAAGAAGTGCATATCAATTCTATTCCTGATGAAAGTGAAGAAGATGCGATAAGTCCTTCAACTATTTTTACCTTGTACGAAAAAGGATTCAAGTATAAATATGCTAAAGAAGAAGGTGGAAATGATGTAATTAACCTATATCCAAACAAGCCTGAAGAAAAATCTTTCCACAGAGTAGAGTTATACATTAACAAAGCTAAAGGAGAAATTTCTAAAGTAATAGTGTATGGTAAAGATGGTACCAACATGACTTATACCATTAAAACCTTTACACCAAATGTGGCCATTCCTGATGCTACTTTTACTTTCGATAAAACGAAGTATGCTAATTATGATGTTATTGATTTAAGATAATCGTTAATTCATTACAAACCTAACAGGTTTCAAAAACCTGTTAGGTTTACTCATTAATAGCTTTCTCATACCCTTCATCAACCAATAGCTGTTTACTTTCGGCTGCAGCAACCGCCAATTCATCACAGCGTTCATTATAGATGTTTCCTGCATGTCCTTTCACCCAATGAAATTTTACATGATGTTTAGGATATATCTTTAGAAAGCGTTGCCACAAATCGACATTTTTCTTGCCTTTAAAACCTTTTTTTTGCCAACCAAATACCCAACCTTTTTCTACCGCATCCACCACATATTTAGAATCAGAAAAAATTTCTACCTCGGCTTTTTCTACTTTTATGACCTCCAACGCAACAATTACACTTAGCAATTCCATTCGGTTGTTAGTAGTGTTTCTAAAGCCTTCCGAAAGTTCTTTTTTGTGTTTTCCACTCATCATTACCACACCATAACCTCCCTTTCCAGGATTTCCTTTGGCTGCTCCATCAGTATATATGGTAATTTTTGGCATTTTTATAGTCCTGCGTTACTTCTGAATAACTTAACCGCTATTGCCAGTAAAATTACACCAAAAACTTTTCTTAGCACGTTTATTCCTCCTTGTCCTAAAATTCGTTCTATAAACTTAGAAGATTTTAAAACAATATAGACCATAATAATGTTTACCACTATGGCTACAATAATGTTCTGAACAGCATATTCAGCTCTTAAAGAAAGTAAAGAGGTCATTGTCCCAGCACCAGCAATTAATGGAAATGCAATAGGGACGATAGATGCAGTACTTTTTCCATCATTATTTTCATCCTTGTATAAACGTATACCCAAAATCATCTCCAACGCTAAAAAGAAGATAATAAACGAACCCGCAATAGCAAAAGAACTTACATCAATACCTATCAACCCTAAAATAGATTCTCCAACAAAAAGAAACAATATCATTAACACCAACGAAACTAAACTGGCTTTTTCAGATTGGATATGTCCGGTTTTCTGACGTAAATCAATGATAATTGGCACAGAACCAACAATATCAATTACTGCAAAAAGAATCATGGTTGCCGTAGCAATTTCTTTAAAATTAAAATAGCTAAATAACATAAGGTTAAATCATTAGATTGTTTGACAAAAAGTCGGCAAAAGTAAGCTTAACACTTAAATAAAACGGTTGTTTTTTTATAAGAACATTGTTAAGATTTAGTTAAACTTTTTAACTCCTAAAATGCTCCAACTAATAACTTACTACTTTCAGTTTTTCATCATCTAACCTAACTCTAAGCCATTTTTGCAGCGAATTTTTCTTTGCCTGTCTGGTTCCAGCATCTAAATTAGTATTCCACCTTACTAAAACAGTAGTAGAAGTATCTTGTTTTTTATTAAAATTGGTATAAACCGTTTTGCCTACTTCCATTCCTATCACATCTTCGTATTGTATTTTTACTTCTTTAGATAATGATGTAAAAGGAATATTACTAAAGCCCATCTTATTGATTTCGTTTTCTAGTAATTTTATTTTTGCATCCTTATCTTCTATAGTTTCTTGATTTTTTTTGTAAAGCTCTTCAATAATTCCCGACTTTACTTCAGAGGTAAGTCTGCTTGCTAATTCATTTGAATTATCTTCAGACTGATAAATCTTTAACTCGGCATTTTTTAAATTATAACTCAACATTTTTTTAGTCAACATTTCTTTAGTTTGCCCAGATATAGGTTTCCCTATTAAATAAACCTCTATTAAAGGATTCCCCTCTTCAGTAGTATAATGTACTTTTTTATTAATCACTTCACTTTCTGCAAATTCAAAATTTTCGGCTATAAAATTTTCAGCATTACTTTTAAAAAAACTTTCTTGTATCGATTGCCAAAAAGTGTAAGAGCTAGGCAAAAATATTATTAGTGTAAAAATCCAAATAAATCGGGTTACTTTTTTTTGTTTAGCCTTATCAATATAAGAGGTAAGTGGAAACTTTAAATATTTAACAATTAGCCATGTAGCTAAAATAATAAACATAGAGTTTATTAAAAATAAATAAAATGCTCCAAAAAAGAAACTCCAATTGGCGTTAGCTAAACCATAACCGGCAGTACATAATGGAGGCATCAAGGCAGTGGCAATAGCAACTCCATAAATAGTACTAGCAATTGTTCCTTTTTTTGTTTTAGCAACAACTAATGCAATTCCACCAAAAAAAGCAATTAATACATCTAATAAATTGGGTCGTGTACGAGCAATTAATTCCGATTGAACTTCTCCAAAAGGAGTAAGCAAGAAATAAATAGTAGATACTACAACACTTATTAATACAGCTGTTCCTAAACTTTTTAGAGATCTTTTTAGCATAAATAAATTATTTATACCTATTGCTAATCCTACTCCCATAATTGGTCCCATAAGTGGAGAGATAAGCATGGCTCCAATAATTACCGCTGTTGAGTTTACATTTAAACCAACAGATGCTATAGCAATTGAAGCTCCTAAAATCCAAATGTTTGCACCTTTAAAATCAATGTCATTTCTAATGGCTTCAACCGAACCTTCTACATCTATACCATCTCTAATATTTATGGCATCTTTAAGGTAGTTAATTAGCAATACAAACGAACGTAAAAAACTAAATTTCAACTCATTGTTATCAGGTGCAGTTTCACTTGCTGTATTATTTTCTTTATTTTCCATAGCATCAACGCATTTTTCTTAGTGGACTAAATTACAATTTCCCTCCATATATTCATTTGGATTTTTTATTTTTACATCAAATTTTTTGGTCTAAAATGATAATTGCTTTATGAAAGAAAAACTAGATTTATTAAATAAGAAAATTGAAGAAGCTAAGTTAGGTGGAGGCGAAGATAGAATTGCTGCACAACACAAAAAAAGAAAGCTAACTGCCCGAGAAAGAATACATTTTTTGTTAGATGAAGGCTCTTTTGAAGAAATTGGCATGTTTGTAATGCATCGTTCTACCAATTTTGATTTAGCAGAACAAAAATATTTAGGCGATGGAGTAGTTACCGGTTATGGAACTATTCACGGAAGGTTGGTCTATGTTTTTTCTCAAGATTTTACAGTATTGGGAGGGTCGTTAGCCGAAGCTTATGCCGAAAAAATTTGTAAAGTAATGGATTTAGCCATGAAAAATGGAGCCCCGGTAATTGGGTTAAACGATTCAGGAGGTGCTAGAATTCAAGAAGGGGTTGTTTCTTTAGCCGGTTATGCCGATATTTTTTATAGAAATACCATGGCAAGTGGTGTTATTCCTCAACTATCAGCCATTATGGGACCTTGCGCAGGTGGAGCCGTTTATTCTCCGGCTCTAACAGACTTTATTATGATGGTGGAAAACACATCATACATGTTTGTTACAGGCCCAAATGTGGTAAAAACAGTTACACACGAAGAGGTTACTTCTGAAGAATTAGGCGGAGCATCTGCTCATTCTATAAAGTCAGGTGTTACACATTTAACTTACGCTAATGAAGTGGCTTGTATCAATGGAATTAAAACCTTACTTTCTTATATGCCTCAAAATTGTGAGGATGATGCTCCTTCAATTCCTTATGAAGCAGCAGACGAAAGTCGTTTAGTATTGAATGATATTATTCCTGAAAATCCTAATCAACCTTACGATATTAAAGATGTAATTAACAATACTGTTGATACAGATACTTTTTACGAAATTCAAAAAGATTTTGCAGAAAATATTGTAGTTGGTTTTGCTCGTTTAGCTGGAAAATCAATTGGAATTGTTGCTAACCAACCTGCATTTTTAGCAGGAGTGTTGGATATAAAATCATCTCAAAAAGCAGCTCGTTTTGTTCGTTTTTGCGATTCTTTTAATATTCCATTATTGGTTTTTGAAGATGTTCCAGGGTTTTTACCAGGCACCGACCAAGAATGGAATGGAATTATTACCAATGGGGCAAAACTGTTGTATGCTTTCTGTGAAGCAACTGTTCCGAGAATTACCGTAATTACCAGAAAAGCTTACGGAGGTGCTTATGATGTGATGAATTCTAAACACATTGGAGCAGATATTAATTTTGCTTGGCCAACAGCAGAAATTGCTGTAATGGGAGCTAAAGGAGCAGCTGAAATTATCTTTAAAAAAGAAATTGCTGCAGCAAAAAATCCTGAAGAAAAATTAAAAGAAAAAGAAGCAGAATATGCCGAAATGTTTGCCAACCCATACAATGCTGCAGCAAGAGGTTATGTAGATGAAGTTATTCGTCCTGACCAAACCAGAGAAAAATTAATAAAAGCATTTAAAATGCTCGAAAATAAAGTAGCTGTATTACCTAAAAAGAAACATGGTAATATTCCCTTGTAAAATAAAAAACTATAGAAATGAAAGACGCTTATATAATAGATGCTATCAGAACTCCAATAGGAAATTTTGGAGGAACCTTAGCTGCAGTTAGAACAGACGATTTAGCTGCGTTAGTAATTAATGAATTAGTAAAAAGAAATCCTAACCTCAATCAAGAAGCAATTGAAGATGTGCTTTTTGGTTGTGCTAATCAAGCAGGTGAAGATAACCGAAATGTTGCCCGAATGGCAGGTTTATTAGCTGGATTGCCATGGAAAGTGGGTGGAGAAACAGTAAACAGATTATGTGCATCAGGTATGGCTGCTGCAATAAATGCTTCAAGAGCAATTAAAATAGGTGATGGCGATTTGTACATTTCTGGAGGCGTTGAAAACATGTCAAGAGGACCTTATGTTATTTCAAAATCTGCCAAGCCTTTTGGGACAGATGCTAAAATGTACGATTCTAGCTTTGGTTGGAGATTTATCAATCCAAAAATGGAAGCACTTTACGGTACAGAAGGCATGGGACAAACCGCTGAAAACTTAGTGGATATGTATAAGATTAGTAGAGAAGATCAGGATAAATTTTCTTATTGGAGTCAGATGAAAGCGACTAAAGCTCAACAAAGTGGAAGGTTGGCAGAAGAAGTTGTGATAGTAGAAATTCCTCAACGAAAAAAAGACCCAATCATTTTTGCTCAGGATGAATTTATTAAACCTACTACTACCCTAGAAATTTTAGGCAAACTTGCTCCTGCTTTCCGTAAAGAAGGCGGCTCCGTAACTGCTGGAAATGCTTCAGGGTTGAATGATGGTGCTGCTGCCATGTTAATTGCTTCTGAAGAAGCTGCAAAACAATATAATTTAATGCCTAAAGCACGGATAGTTGCTAGTGCTATTGCAGGTGTTGAACCAAGAATTATGGGAATCGGGCCTGTTTATGCCTCCGAAAAAGCATTGAAAAGAGCAGGGTTAACTTTAGATCAAATGGATATTATTGAAATTAATGAAGCTTTTGCCGCTCAAAGTTTAGCTTGTACTCGTAAAATGGGCTTAGCAGATAATGATCCTCGTATTAATCCAAATGGAGGAGCAATTGCTTTAGGTCATCCGTTAGGAATGACAGGCTCAAGAATCTTACAAACAGCTGCCATAGAATTACACAAACAAAATAAAAAATACGCCTTGGTAACTCTTTGTATTGGCGTGGGACAAGGTTACGCAACAATTTTAGAAAGAGTATAAATGATTAACATCTTAAAGATTAAGACTTAAACTGTGAACTAAATATTGTGATCTGAAAACAACTATGCAAATCGATTTAGAAAAAGAGAAACAAGAGATTGAAGCCGCCTTTGAAGGATTGGTAAAATCTGCTGTACATGCTAAAAAAGATGCCGCTACCAAAAAACGTATCCGTAAAGCATTTGATGTTGCACATGAAGCTCATAAAGATGTTAGAAGAAAATCTGGAGAACCTTATATTTTCCATCCTATAGCTGTTGCCAGAATTTGTGCTGAAGAAATTGGATTAGGAGCAACCTCCATTATTTGTGCCTTATTGCATGATACGGTTGAGGACACTGAACTTACCATTGAAGATGTTAAAAACCTTTTTGGAGAAAAAGAAGCTAAAATTATTGAAGGATTAACCAAAATTTCGGGAGTTGTAGATGCTAATATTTCTTTACAGGCAGAAAATTTTAAAAAAATATTACTTACCCTTGCCGATGATGTAAGGGTAATTTTAATAAAACTAGCCGACAGATTGCATAACATGCGAACCATTGGTTCCATGCGAAGAGATAAGCAACTTAAAATTGCTTCGGAGACCTTGTTTTTGTATGCTCCTTTAGCTCATCGTTTGGGTTTGCATGCTATCAAATCTGAATTAGAAGATTTATCATTAAAATGCCAAGAACCAGAAGTTTTTGAAGAAATTCAGAACAAACTAAAGAAAACCCAAGAAGTTAGAACAAGGTTTATTAATCATTTTTCTGCTCCACTGAAAAAAGCGTTAGAAGCCAAAGATTTTAAATTTGAAATGAAAGGACGACCAAAGTCCATTTATTCTATTTGGAAGAAAATGAGCAATAAAAGCATTCCTTTTGAAGAGGTTTATGACTTGTTTGCTGTTAGAATTATTATTGATTCACTTCCTGAAAATGAAAAATCAGATTGTTGGCAAGTTTACTCCATTGTTACCGATTTTTACCAACCCAATATTGAGCGATTAAGAGATTGGATTTCTGCTCCAAAAGCTAACGGTTATGAGTCTTTACACACCACCGTTATGAGTCCGACTGGAAAGTGGGTAGAAGTGCAAATACGCACTAAACGTATGGACGAAATTGCAGAAAAAGGTTTTGCCGCACACTGGAAATACAAAGAAGGTAGTGAAGAAAGTCAGTTTGATAAATGGATAAATCAAATTAGAGAATTGATAGAAAACAATGATGCTAATGCATTAGATTTGGTTGATGATTTTAAACTAGATTTATTTTCCGATGAAATTTATGTGTTTACTCCCGAAGGTGAAATGAAAAATTTACCCATAGGTGCCAGTGCGTTAGATTTCGCCTTTTCTGTACATACCGAAATTGGTGAACAATGTATTGGAGCTAAAGTAAACAACAAGTTAGTACCGTTAAGCACCCCTCTACAAAGTGGTGATCAACTTGAAATTCTTACCTCTAAAAATCAACGACCAAAAGAAGATTGGCTCAATTTTGTAAAAACCCACAAGGCAAAATCTAAAATAAAATCTTCTCTTAAAGAGGAGAAAAAAGAAATTGCTTTAATTGGTAAAGCCATGTTGGATAAAGAGTTTAAGCGTTTAGGTATAAAACGAGAAAACATTAGCCTAAACGAACTTAAAAAACATTTTAAAGAAACATCCGACATAGATTTTTATTACGGAATTGCTAAAAATACCATCCAACTTAACCACTTACGAGATTTTGAAGTTAAAAATGGTACTTTAAAACTTAAAAGAACTTTTCCTAACAGACTCAAAACCTATTTTGAAAGAAAAAAACCTACAAAATCTGAAAGAAAAGATGAGATTTTGGTAATTGGCGACAACATGGAAAAAATTGATTACAGTCTTGCCAATTGCTGTAATCCTATTCCCGGTGATGAAGTTTTTGGCTTTATAACAGTTGCCGAAGGAATTAAAATACACAAAACTACTTGCCCTAATTCGGTGCAATTAATGTCTAATTATGCTTACAGGGTAATAAAAGCTCGGTGGATAGAAAAAGAAAAAGTAGATTTCTTAACAGGGTTAAAAATTATCGGAATTGATAATGTAGGAATTGTAAACAACATCACACAAATTGTTTCTAATGAGCTACATGTAAATATGCGTTCCATAAAATTTGAAAGCTATGATGGAATTTTTGAAGGAACAATAATGGTGTTCGTTCAAAATACCATTCACCTTAACAACCTTATTGATAACCTTAAAAAAGTAGATGGTGTAAAAAAAATAGAACGCATTGATAATTAAAACAATGGAAGTTACTTTTTTTTGGTTTAGAAGAGATTTACGTTTATCTGATAATACCGCACTTTTTCATGCTTTAAGCGAAAACCAACATGTTATTCCGCTGTTTATTTTTGATGCTAACATTATTGAAGAACTTCCAAAAGATGATGCACGTATTTCCTTTATATATAAGCAACTTCATGCAATTAATGAGGAATTAAAAAAAGTAGAAAGCAGCTTATTAGTGTTAAAAGGAAATCCTAAAGAAGTTTGGCAACAACTCTTTACTGAATACCCTGTTAAAAACATTTATTTTAATAAAGATTACGAGCCGTACGCTATAACTAGAGACAAAGAAATTACTGCTTTAGCCAAAACTAACAACGTTGCTGTTTTTAGCTTTAAAGACCAAGTTATTTTTGAAGAAAATGATATATTAAAAGATGACGGAAGTCCCTACACCATTTATACTCCTTATAAAAATAAGTGGTTAAAGGCTTTTTCTTCCAGCTTATGCGAAGCTAAAAAAAGCGAAAACTACCTAACTAATTTAGCGAACAAGCATTTTGAATTTCCTAGTTTAGCTGCTTTAGGTTTTAAGCTATCTTCTATAAAAGTTAAACCTTACTCATTAGCAAACCTAAAAAATTACGAAGCTGAAAGAAACTTTCCGGCAACCGACAATACTAGCTATTTAAGTCCACACTTACGTTTTGGAACGGTAAGCATCAGAAATATTGTGAAAAACAGCTTAGAAAAAAGGCCTGTTTTTTTAAGTGAGCTGATTTGGCGAGCGTTTTTTATGCAAATATTATTTCACTTTCCATATGTTGTGAATAAGAGTTTTAAGGCCAAATACGATAATATAAATTGGCGAAATAATAAAGACGAATTTGCTCTCTGGTGCGAAGGAAAAACAGGTTATCCCATTGTAGATGCTGGCATGCGTCAACTCAACGAAACTGGATACATGCACAACAGAGTTAGAATGGTTGTTGCTTCATTTTTGTGCAAACATCTATTAATCGATTGGCGTTGGGGCGAAGCTTATTTTGCTAAAAAATTATTGGATTACGACTTAGCAGCCAACAATGGTAACTGGCAATGGGCTGCTGGAACAGGTTGTGATGCTGCACCTTATTTCAGGGTGTTTAATCCCTACGAACAAGTTAAAAAATTCGACCCCGATTTAACATACATTACCACTTGGGTAAAAGACCTTAACGAACTGACTTATCCTGCTCCTATAGTAGAACATAAATTTGCTCGAGAAAGGGCTATTGCAACTTATAAAAAAGGGTTGGAAAAAGCTTGATCTTTTGGAGTTCAAGTTCACTGTTTCTGTAGTGTAACATTATAAAATTATTTTTTACACAAGATTTTTTTAATATATTTACCACGATTTTAATCACTTATTAGGTGAATAAACCCTGAATTATGACAAAAAACACCTTAATTTTTTTATTTGTTGTGGTGATAACTTCAACTAATATTTTTGCACAAACGGTAAATTCATCACATGTTGTTGAAGCTACCGGACAACCCAATGAGTTTTTAGTTAAAACCGCTATTACTGGGTTAGAAAATGTTGATATCGCTCGTATTGAATACGATATTGACGATATTCATATGTATACACCATCTCCTAATAATTCTTTTTTTACCGACAGAAAAAACAATCAGTTAAAGTTTTATTTAATGGCTGTTCCTGCATCAGGAATTATAAACATTGAGTTTATACTAACCATTAGCAACGGACAAACCCTAAATATTCCTGCAGCTATTCAATATTCTCGTAATGAAGTAAAAGACAAAGTTGCTCTTGCACCACTAACTATTAACATAGATGGAAGTGCTAGTACTTTAGCTTCAACAACTCCTGAAGTTAAAGAAGAAACCGAGGCTACTGAAGAAACAACTACCCCTGTTGAAAGCGAAAAAGAAAAGGAAGAAGAAATTGTTGCTGAAGTTATTGAAGAAACAGAAGAAGAAGTTGAGGAAGAAACAGAGGAAGAAGTTGAGGAAGAAAGTTCAATGCCTGTAGTGGAAGAAACCCCAGAAGAAGAACCAACTCCACCTGTCGAAACTACTTACAAAAAACCTGAAGAAAAACCTAAGCCTACACCAACTCCAACAAATACCTCATCTAAAAAACAATACGGAGTTCAAATTTTAGCTCTTTCAGAATATTCTGAAACACGAGTTCGTAATTTTTGTAAGCAACATGGCTTAGATTACAACTTAACTTCTAAAGAAAATGTGGGTGGGTTAACCAAAATCCGTTACGGAAAATCTTCTTCTGCTACAGAAATTCAAAACTTAAAAGAAGAATTGATAAACAAAGGGTTAAGAGGTGTTTTTATGGTTACTTTGCCTTAAACCCTTACACCCATAATACAAATATCGTCTAGTTGTTCTTGGCTTCCTTTCCAAGCATTATGAGCATCAATAAGCATTTCTTTTTGCTCGTCAACAGGCAAACTTGATACGTCTGTTAATAATTCCTTAAACTGCCTATAGTTAAATTTTTTGCCTTTTGGTCCGCCAAACTGATCAGCATAACCATCAGAAAATAAATATACCATATCCCCTTTTTGCAGCTCTATTTCATGGTTTTGGAAAGAATTTTCCGTTTCGTAAGCGCCAATGGGTTGTTTGTCGGCCTTGGTTTCCAACAATTCCCCATTTCTAATGATATAAAGCGAATTGTTTGCTCCGGCATATTGCAGCACAGCAGTTGTTTCATGTTCCATGTTCGAAGTTTGAGGTGGTGTTAACCTTGAACCTGAAACATCAAACCTCAAACTGCATAACGCTATGTCCATTCCGTCTCTTATCACATTTTCATCATCTGTATGGATGTTTATCGTGCTATAAACCTCATCATTTAAATAATTCAATGCTTCTGCTGGAGAATTAATATTAGGCTGTATTTTAGATTGATTTAAAATTTTTAATCCGATAATGCTCATAAATGCTCCGGAAACTCCATGTCCGGTACAATCGGCAACAGCAAAAACAACCATTTTTTCGTTAGGCTCATTTACCTTAGTAGTCGTAATTTCTGTTGCCCAATAAAAATCTCCACTAACAATATCTTTAGGCATAAAAACCACAAACGATTCGGGTAACAACTTTTTTAGCTTAGCCGGAGGTGTAATTAATGCATCTTGAATTCGTTTAGCATAATTAATACTGTCAACAATTTCCTTATTTTTCTCTTCAGTAATGGCTTTTTGTTCTTCTAATTGTTTTTTAGATTTTTCTAGCATTAAGCGGGCAACAATTTCTTTTTTGGTCAAACGATAACGCATTCTAATTAATAAGATAGAAAAAACAGCTACCGCACCTGTAAGCAATCCACCACTTACCAAAATTTCATCAAGACTTAATGTGCTGTTGTAATAAAAGAAAATGATGTTGGCAATAATGTTGGCAACCACTATTAAAACAGAATAATAAACATGGTAAAACATAAACATCCCAGAGCCAATAAATAAAGCAATGTAGGCAAAAGCATGTTTTTGAAGGTGTTCTAAATCCATCACACTCCACATGTAAGCATTTTGTATAGAAATTAAAAAAACTGGAATAAATCCTAAAACTTCAATAGGAATTTTAATTTTTTCATGAAACAAAACAGTTACCAAGCAAACCAAAGAAACAGCTACCCTAAAGGTTAAAAACTCTTGCCAATATTCATAAATATTAAAATAATCGGTAACAAAAAAGAGCATGTTAAAAATTACAGCAACCCATAAAGCAATAGTGTGGTAACGTAAAATGGTTTTGTTAATCTCCGATTGCCAATTTACTGATGTAGCGTTCATTATAAGTTGTTTAGTTAGGTTGTTTCGAGATTTAAAATTATGAATTTTTTATATACTTAATTACAAAAACCACATAGATTCTGAGTTTTTAATCTACTTTTGTTTTATAATGAACGAAATTGATTACATCATAGTTGGACAAGGATTAGCGGGCTCTGTATTGGCTTTTCAGCTGATGGAAGAAGGTAAAAAAATTGTAATAATAGATAAAAACCACCCCCAAACTTCATCAAAAATTGCTGCGGGTTTATGTAATCCGGTAGTTTTTAAAAGGCTTACCAAAAGTTGGTTGGTAGAAAGTGTTTTGCCACTAGCTGTTAATTTTTACCGAAAGCAAGAACAATTACTTAACAATAATTTTTACCAAGAAATGCCCATTTACAAGCTTTTTGTAGATGAAAAAGAAAGTGCTTTTTGGAAACAAAAAAGCAACGAACCTGAATTGTTCGATTGGATAAATGACAAAAACGAAAAACCTTTTGATGAGCAATATATTGCTATGTCTTATGGAGCTTCAAAAGTACTTCAATCAGGGTTTTTACGTACCAAAAAATGGCTACAGGCTTTTCAAGAATACCTCATTAAAAACAATGCTTTTATTGAAAGTACATTTGATTATGCTGATTTAAAAATGGAAGCATCAGCTGTTTGCTGGAAGAACTTTAAAGCAAAAGGCATCATCTTTTGTGAAGGCTATAAAAACATTCACAATCCTTATTTTAACCACTTGCCGTTTAAACTTACCAAAGGCGAAGTGCTGAGCGTGGATTTTGAAAATTTAACCTTAGAAGCAGCTATTAACAAAGGTGTTTTTATATTGCCTTATGATGGTGCTTATAAATTAGGTGCAACTTATAATTGGGATGAAATTGATGAAAATATCACCGAAAAAGCCAAAGATGAACTTTTAAACAAAGCTCAAAAATTTATACAAGACAACATCATCGTTAAAAAGCATGAAGCCGGTGTGAGGCCAACCGTTAGCGACAGAAGACCATTGTTGGGAGTACATCATCAACACAACAATTTTTTCATTTTTAACGGATTAGGAACTAAAGGAGTAATGTTGGCTCCTTGGTTAGCTCAAAAATTTGTACGATATTTGTTGCATGATGAACCACTTCCCGAAGAAGTAAACATTAACCGATTTAACTAGTTTTTTAACCACATAGTTAAATCTAAAACATAAACATTATGAGTAAAAAAATCATCCTTCCTTTAGTAGTGTTCTTTGCACTTGCTTTTAGCAGCAATGTTGTTTTCGGACAAAAAATCTTTAAAGTAAAATATGAATCTCAGGCAGATATAAAAGTGTATGTGGTTGATTACGAATCGCAGTGCGACTTAAAAGTGTATCATGTTAAGTATGAAAGTCAGGCAAGTAAAGATGGTTTGTGGTTTGCTGTAAAGTATGAAAGCCAAGCTGATAAAAAAGTTTATTTTGTAGATTATGAATCGCAAGCAGATTTAAAAATCTATTACGTAGATTACGAATCTCAAGCTGGATGGAAAAACAAATCTAAAGCTCATTTATTGAAGTTTTAACTTCATCATAATATCTGTTTGTTCGTCATTTCCTAATTTAAAGCGGAAGTTTATTCATCATAAATGCTCCCCTTTTTTTTAAACGTTCCTTGTTCATAATATGTAATTGGGAAATGGTTTTGTTTGTTAATTAACCATGGCCATAGTGGATTAGATGCATTACGCTTTCCATGTTCTTCGTAAAAGAAATCAATTATTTCTTCTGCACACGAACATACTTTGAATATATCCTTGCTAAAATAGGACTTGTAAAACTCAACTCGTTCAATTGACTTTTGATGAATAATATCATGTCGATATTGCTCAAGTTTTATAAAATGCGACCATAAAGACTTTTTACTAATATCGTCAGCTTCGTATATTTTAACTAATATTTTTGAAATTTTAGTTTTCAACGTTATCCATTTCTCGATTGCTTGCTTATCATAAACTTCAACTATTCCTTTATTTTCAACCTTCTGCTCATACTCGTAATCTGATGGAATACTCAAATTGGCAAATGCTTCAAGTGCAGTATAAGAGAATACAAGACACGTTTGTATTGCTTCAATATAGTCATATAATATTACTGATTTTTGTGCAATAAAATCTCTTCGATCACCTTTAGCATTTTTTATAGAATGATTGTATTTATTTGGATCAATTTGTTCTTCAAATAATTTTTTCGCTATCGAAAGTGATTTATTAACTATAGACAATAAAACCCCCACATTATTGGGAGTAAAATAAGTAAGCACATTACTGCCATTAAACTTCATTTCATCCACTTCTTGCATTACCATTCCAGAAGTATCTTCAGTTAATTTGCTGCTTGCCTTAACATGGTAAGTAGGTTTAGAAGACCTTGGGTCAAAGAAAGTATAATCTTCTGGTGATTTACAGAAAACAACACCTTGGGCGTGATTATCTTTATTTCGAGGTTTCATTTTTATTTTCTGCTAACATCCAAATATATAATAAGTTGTTAATTATATTTTATATAACGTATATTTTTCTAATATCGGCAGTAGTATATTTTGTGAATTGTTCTCCAAAGATATAAAAAAATAGCTCTCTAAACAACAAATTACCTTTGCTCTAACACACAAAGCCAACACAAAGTACGCAATGAGCGGTGTTTAGAAAAGTCCCCCTTCGGGGGATTAGGGGGCTTTATACAACTTCAATCCTTCTTCCAACCATTCTTTAAAGGCTTTTACATTCCCATGGTTTTCGTAATCGGCACTACCATTGCCTACTTCATTACCATTTTCATCTAATATTAAATAATAAGGCTGGGTGTTTACTTTATACTTTGATGATTGATAATGACTCCATTTTTTACCTATGGTGGTAATTTTTACTGTTTTTCCATTTTCTTCTACTTCTGTTTGTTCTTCTTCGGGTAAATCTCTTTTATCATCCACATAAAGTGATACTAACACTACATCATTTTTAAGAATTTCAATAACTCCTGGCTCTCCCCAAACACCTTCTTCCATTCTTCGGCAGTTAACACATGCTTTTCCTGTAAAATCTAAAAATATTGGTTTACCCACTTTTTTAGCATACACTAATCCTTCCTCTATATCTAAAAATGCAGGAATACCTTGTGGACCGACATGTGTTCCTTCAATATAATCTACTGTTGATGCTGCTGAAGTATTTCCAAAACCTCTGGGAGATTCACTATATTCCATTGGTGGTGGAAATCCGCTAATTAACTTTAATGGAGCTCCCCAAAGTCCTGGGATTAGGTAAATAACAAAAATTACCACTAGGGTACCAAGCAAAGTTCTTCCAACAGAAAGATTTTGCATAGGACTATCGTGTGGTAATTTAATAAACCCAAATAAATACATTGCCAATACACCAAAAACACCTATCCAAATGGCTAAAAACACCTCTCTTTCTAACAAGTGCCAATCCATCACTAAATCGGCATTCGATAAGAATTTAAAAGCTAATGCCAACTCTAAAAACCCTAATACTACTTTAACTGTATTTAACCATCCGCCCGATTTTGGTAAAGAATTCATCCAACCCGGAAATGCTGCAAATAAGCCAAAAGGCAATGCCAGTGCTAACGAAAAACCAAACATCCCTACAAAAGGGGCCATTCCGCCAATTGATGCCGACTGAACCAACAACGTTCCTACAATTGGTCCGGTACATGAAAATGAAACCAACGCTAAGGTAAATGCCATAAAGAAAATACCTATTAAACCTCCTCTGTTAGAAGCTGAATCTGCTTTGTTTACCCATGAGCTAGGCAACACAATTTCGAATGCTCCCAAAAATGAAATAGCAAAAACAATCAATAATAAGAAGAAGAAAATATTGAAATATACATTCGTTGACAATGCGTTTAAAGCATCTGAACCAAAAATTGCAGTAATAATGGTTCCTAATAATACATAAATAACAATAATGGATAAGCCGTAAATAATGGCGTTTCTAATTCCTGCTGCACGGGTTTTACTTTGTTTGGTAAAAAAGCTAACTGTCATAGGAATCATAGGGAAAACACAAGGTGTTAATAAAGCAGCAAAACCGCTTAAAAATGCTAAAAAGAAAATGGTTAACAACGATTTATCTGTTAGTTTATCCGTTGGTTCTTTTGCAGGAGTGGTTTCCGTTTTATTTTCATTTTCAGTAATTGCTGTAGTTGCTTGCTCTTCTGTAGAGTCCGTATTATCAGTTTCGTTTAAAACAAAACTCATTTCACTGTTATTGCTTTCTTCTTTATTACAAGCTTTAATTTTTACTTCAAAAACATCGTCAAAAGGAGGTAAACATTGCATATCATCGCAAGTTTGGAAAGTATAACTTCCTTTTAGGGTAAAATCTTTATCTGATAAAATGTTAATTTTCTGTTTAAACTTAACCGTTCCGGAATGTAAAAACAAATCTTCATTTAATATTTCATCGTGAACTTTTTCGGGTTTAGGCTCTTGTAGTTTTCCAACAATTTCATACTTATCAGACTTCTCTAAATTCATTTCTGTAGGCAATGCAAAACCACCTTCGGGCAAATGAGCTGCATAAACATGCCAATGATTTACTATGGTTGCTGTTCCTATAACATAAGCCTCACAACCATTTTGTTCTACACTAAACTTCCAACTAACTTTTTCTAAAGGGTTTATTTGAGCAACTGAAAATTGATAACTTAGTAATGTTATTAATAAAATAAAAGCGTTTTTTATAGCTCGCATCTGCCTGATTTTTAAAGATGAATGTCAAAACTAATTATTAATTATAATTTCTATTTAAATATTAACATATATATAAGTTAATAAAACTAAAAAAGCTCCCAAAATAAGGAGCTTTAGTAAAAAAATAAAAAATCAAATAACTAGAAAAATTTAATTTCATGAATACTTCTAATAGGAATAATAGTTGTTCCTTTTAAAATAATGTTTTGTTCTGTTATTCCCCAAATAGAGGTGTCAACCACTTTTTTACCTTCAGTATCTTGAAAAATAATTTTTACTTTAATTTTATTATTTCCTAAGTGCATTGCCCTTTCAATTTTTTGTAATCTTTCTTTTTTTTCTTCTAACGTTAATAAAACATCTTCTTTTGGGAAAAGTAACGTTGAAATATTTTCTTTATTTATTAATACCGCTTCAGCTTGAGGGGCAGAAATACTGTTGTTTATAGCATCCATAATTTGTTAGTTTTAAAAGTTATTAAAAACGAAAGGCGGTTTCTTTAACGTAAGTAATTTAAAAAAAGTTTCTTTAAATACTTAATTTTTAATAAACTAACAACAAGCAATTTTATTTACTCTATTTTGATGACGACCACCTTCAAAATCAGTAGATAAGAAAACATCCACACATTTTATAGCTTCTTCATTACTAATAAAACGAGCAGGAAGTGCAATTATATTAGCATTATTATGTAACCGAGCTAATTCGGCTATTTCCGGTTTCCAGCATAAGGCAGAACGAATTTCTTGATGTTTATTAGCAGCCATATTAATGCCATTTCCACTTCCACATATTAATATACCTAAAACATTAGTGTTATTAGCTACTTCATTGGCTACCGGATGAGCAAAATCGGGATAATCTACTCTATCAGCAGATGATGGACCAACATCTTTTACTTCTATTCCTTTAGCTAATAAATCTTGTTTAATTATCTCTTTTAATTCATATCCGGCATGATCGCTACCTATTAAAATTTTTTTAATTTCCATTTTTTTGATTTTTAAGCGGTTAACTATTACTTGTTTAAACAATAAAATTAGCCTTTTTAAATGATTTATCTACTTACTAACATTCAATTTTTTTAATAACTGTAAGTAATTGTTTTTAAACATTTTATATATAACAATAAAGTTGTTAATAGTCTTGAAAAAAGTTAATAAAAATCAAAAACTATTTCTTGCATTATTCAATTAAAATGCTAATCAAAATTACAAATGAATTAAGCACCATTTTAATATGCCTATTTTTAGAAAACATACTAACAACAATAAAAAATACTTGTTTATAATATTAAAATTAACAATTGGTTAATAGCTTAAATTAACAAAAAGTTAATAGTTTAGTTATTTAAAAGATTATCAAACTTATATAAAATTAAAAATTGTTAATAGCAGTCAATAACTTTTTATATTTTACAAAAACAAGAACTATAATTACTAATTTTAAACCTTCTTAACAGCTTAATAGTAGTAATAGATTTTTTTTATATTTAATTAATAATAATATATATATAATAGTGTATTCATATCTTAATAAAATTAGTTTTTTCTTCCTGCTGTTTCTTTTTTCATTGTCTTACTTTGCTCAAGAAAAATTAAAGGATGGGCATAAAAAATTTTATTACGAAAATGGTATTGTTTCCAGTGAAGGAGAAATTAAAAATGGAAAACCGGAAGGGTATTGGGTAACTTACCATCCAAACGGATTGAAAAAATCTGAAGGAAACAGAAAAAATCATTTGCTAGATAGCACTTGGATTTTTTATAATGAGAGAGAAGATACCCTCCAAAAAATTGTATATAAAAGTGATAAAAAAAATGGCTTAAAAACCTATTTTAGCAATAATTGCAATGTTATTTTAGAAGAAAATTATGTTAATGATATTAAACAAGGAGCTTCAATTCATTATTACGATACCATTCTGTACGATTCTATTGCTAAAATAAAACAAAAAGAAATTTTTTATGAAGATAATTTAGCTTCAGGCAATGCTTTTGAATATGGATTAGATGGAAGAATAATTTCTATTATTATTTACAAAAAAGGAACGTTAATAGGCAAAGAAATTATTAATAGATATGATTTCAATAATAAAAAAACAGGTATTTGGAAAAAGTTTTATGATAACGGAAAACTGAAAGAAGAAGCAACCTATAAAAATGGTTTACTAAATGGTTATTTAAAAGAATATGATTTAAAAGGCATGTTAATCAATGCTACACTTTATATAAATGGAGAACCTCAATTATTTGCTGAGGAACTCAGTAATTTAGATATTAAAAAAGAATTTTATACCGATGGAACAGTAAAAAAAGAAGGAACTTATGATGTTACGGGTAAAGAACACGGTAAATTTAAATATTATGATGAAGAAGGTAATTTAGAATTAACAGAACTTTATGAGCATGGTATCTTACTTGCCAAAGGAATGATAGATAAAGAAGATAGAAGACAAGGATATTGGGAAGAATATTATATAACGGGAGAATTAAAATCTAAAGGACATTATAAAGATGGAGATAAAATAGATGAATGGGAATATTTTTTTGTTGATAATCAGTTGCAACAAAAAGGTAAATATATGGAGGGAGGAAAACCTGTAGGAAAATGGATTTGGTATTATCCAAATGGAAGTGTTTTAAGAGAAGAAAATTATAGAAAAGGATTAAGAGATGGATTGATGGAAGAATTTTTTGAAGATGGAACATTAATTACTAAAGGAGAATTTATAGATGGAAAAAAAGAAGATGAATGGTTTTATGAATTAGGAGATCATAAAGAAATTGGTAAATATATAGATGGTGAAAGACACGGAATTTGGAAATATTATTTTCCTAATGGAAAATTACATTTTGAAGGTAAATTTGTAGATGGTTTGCCCGATGGAAAACATAAATATTATTTTGAAAGTGGAAAAATTAAAAGAGAAGAAAACTACGTAATGGGAGTTAAAACAGGTAATTGGAAAAGTTATAATGAATTAGGAGAACTTTCTCTTATAGTAGAGTATAAAGATGGTGAAAACTATAAAATAAACGGATCAAAGATTAAATAAACGGTGGATTATTCCAATAAAACAAAAGAGAAATTAATTAAAGAATTAGAAGTTCTTAAACAAAATCAAGAAAATATTTCTTTGGTATTAAATAATATTAAA
>Ga0209231_1000390_pt1 | contig 25431 bp, 27 predicted proteins | sample Deesub45470m_DNA_FD_188086 | JGI IMG/M metagenome (GOLD analysis project Ga0209231, IMG submission 188086) | Deep subsurface microbial communities from North Pacific Ocean - 450_OLKR46/470m Metagenome (SPAdes) (version 2) | ecosystem: Environmental > Terrestrial > Deep subsurface > Unclassified ... | reverse complement strand
GCCCTCGGGCTACGCCCTCACGCCACTCCCCCCGGCATGTAACACGATGGCCTGGTTTTACGCCGCCGAATGGCCGACTTTTGCTCCGCCGTTGACACCCGCAAGACAATCGCGCACGATCTGGCGTTGCACCTTGACGCTCTCCCCGGCATTGGCCGTCGCGACGGCATCGCCCGCGACCTCCGCGACAATGCGGCCGATCACTTGCTTGTCGCGGATGCTATCAAGCAGTGCATCATCGGCTTGCCAGACCGCCGCCATATCAACCGTGAGCAATGCGCCAAGCAACTCGACTGTCGCGCTTCCGACCGTCAACGTTTCTCCCATCACGACCGAGAGAATGGTCAGCACCGCTTCGTCGGGCAACTTCAACAGGCATGAGAACAGCCCCGTCAGTCCATAATCCCCGGTATAGCCGTTCGTCACCGTGGGCGTTTCGGGATCGAAGCCGAGCAAGCCCAGAATCTCGCCACGCTTGGTATCGAACGTCGCTTCCGATGCACTGATCTCGACACTCTCCGCAATGGCATCCGAACTGGCGCGCTGCTTCTCGACATCCACCCGCCACAGGGGCGATCCGACGATAGCATGGGCGACCATCAATCGTAGCGCCATGGCGGGCTGCGAAAGCAGGGACGCTCGCACGGCAGCATGGCGGTGCAAATCGACATAGTTCTGGATCGGCGCGCTGACCTCCGGGCGCACCGGCTTGATTGCAGCTTCGCCTATCTCACGCCTCTGGGCTTCCTTGGTGGTCAGATAGCCCTCATAGAAGGTGACTTCGCCGCGATGGCTGATGGCGACATAGACGCGCCCGCCTTTCTTCTTGGGGCAGCGCTCATGCTCCCATGTGTGGAAATACGCGCCGCGCTCCATGACGACGACCTCCGGCCATCCCGCCTCGCGATAGCTTGCGGCTCGTTCCTCGACCGTCGCCATCTGCGCCGTCCAGAAGTCGGAGGGACAGGCGAAATAGCTGTCCTCGCCAAACAGATCGGAGATGATCTCACCGGAATAGCTGGCAAGGTCGAACAGCGCTACCTTGGTGGTAATGGCCACACCCCCCATCAGCCATGATTTGAGATTCTGGCCCATGGGGGCGTGATCATTCTCACTGTCGAGCAATGCCAGCCAGTCCCGCTGCTGAGCTTTGGTGGCAAGGGTCAGGTGCCGCACGGTGACGGCATCGATCCTGTCGGCCCGATAGAGATTGCGGATACGGGGCAGGAGATTGCCCAGCGCAAGCGTGCGCTTCACCTGCAATGTCGTTAGACCAAAGGTAAGGGAAATGTCCTCCACATTGCGGCCTTCCCGGACCAATCGGGTGAAGGTTTCGCACTGGGTCATTTCGTCGGCATCAAGCCGGGCGATATTCTCGATCAGCGAGGCCTCCAGCGCCGCCGCATCGTCGCCCGCTTCCATGACGGCGCAGGGCAACGGGTCGATGCTCCCGCTTTCCTCCGCCACGGCCAGAGCCGCATGATAGCGCCGCTTGCCTGCCACGATCTCATAGGTGGCCGGCGAACCGTTCTGCCGCACGATCAGGGGCACAAGGATGCCCCGCGCCCGAACGGACGGGAGAATATTGGTGAGGTCCGGTGCCTTCTTCACGCCACGCATGTTGGCAGGCGAAACCGAGAGGCAGGCGATGTCGATATGCTTGAGTTCCATGTCCTTTGCTCCTTGCCAAAACACCGGCCCCGAAATGCGGGGTGGGCGGCAAGAGCGACCGGAAGGCGCGTCGGCAGAGGCGGGCTGCACCTGCAAGGCTGAAACGAAGAGGAAGACCCGGCACAGCCGGGTTGCGGCCCGCCGCGACGGGCCTACAGGGTAGCGACGCCCACACCGCTTGTCGGAGCCGGTCAACGTCATCGCGCCCGGCGCGATGTCCGCATGGGGACTGGCCTGGACGGTCACCCGCGTCATGCGATCGTAACGCCAAAGGCGACGAGACGGAGCGCAGCGGCGGCTCGGTGGAGCGAAGCGGAATAGAGCGCGGCCCGCGTGGAACGCGCGGGGACGCCCCCTGGCTGCCACCAGCACCCTGTATGAGAAATCCCGACTCTGAAATGCACAATGCGGCGCACCAATGCCAAACCGGCACTTCAGTGCCCACGCCCTTGCGGGGTGGGGGTGTTTGCGGCAGATTGATTCGCGGCGGGCAGGCCATCGCAAAGGACGATGGATATGCCAAATACATCATAGCTCAGACGATCTGCGGGGACCGGCGAGCGTAAAAAGCGTGGCTATCAGGCAACAGTGCCTGAGAAAATGCGCATGGGCAATGAAGCGGGCAAGCTCTCGCCAATTCCCTCTACGTCCGCCGATGTCCCTCACCGTCCCTCTACAGCCCTACGACATGTATCCAAGCGGCCTGACAGGCTGCAATGGACGTCTTGTCTTGCGCGGAAACTCCGCCAATTCTGGCTTTAGGGGGCTTTGGCAACGCATGACTTGAAAGCTCTCTTATGCCGAACATCGATCGTATCATACGCCTCAAAACCGTTCTCGACCGCACCGGCCTTTCCCGGTCCACCATTTACCGCAAGATCGCGGAAGGGACTTTCCCTCGGCAAGTGCCGATCAGCATCCATGGTGCTGGCTGGCACGAGTCCGCCGTCAATCGCTGGGTCGCCGATCCCGCCGCTTTCCGGCCCGACAACGACAATCCTTCATCGCTTGGGAAGTCCGGCCATGGAGAAGGGTGACAACGCCGCGCCGCCCAATCGCCTGACCGCCGCCAACGATAACGGGACGGGTACTGAGCCGTCCAGAGTGGACATAGACACGGCGCTGATCCGCATCGCGGAGGCCATCGGCCGCCATATCGCGCGCCAGCATATTCACGCGTGCAGGGCGGCCAACGACAATGACTCGGAAGAGGTAGAGTGATGGAGTCATTGACATCAATGCTATTCGATGGCATATAATCCATCATGAAGGCGGAACCGTTGCTCAACGAACGTCACCAGCTTGATGCAAAGTCCTTTGTGGAGCTTCGTATCTGGCGGGTGCCGCAGCCGGTGAAGGGATCGATGCACGATCTCAAATATGCTCTCGCCTATATTGTCGATGGCGTCTGCGTGCTGCGCTACGACAATGAGGCGGGCAAGGGCGATCACCGACATATCGGGGAAAGCGAAACGGCCTATGCCTTCACGACACCCGCCGCATTGCTGGCGGACTTCTGGAAGAACGTAGACCAATGGAGGCCAGAATGAACATCGTAACGCTCTCCGTCGCCAGCCGCGACGATGTGACGCGCCGTGCGCTTGCCGCTTTCGGGGGCGAGGCCCAGGGCGCGCATCATAGCTTCGCCAGTCCCGATCTGCTGTGGCAGACGCTCACCCGCAAGCGCTGGGATTTAATCCAGGCGATGACCGGGCAAGGCGTCATGTCGATCCGTGAGGCAGCGCGGCGCGTGGGTCGGGACATGAAGGCGGTGCATGGCGACGTGCAGGCACTCATCGGCGCTGGTGTAATCCATAAGGAAGGGCGCGGCATCGTCTTTCCCTATGACGGCGTCCATGTCGATTTCATGCTAACCAGGGCCGCCTGACCGCGAAACGGATCGCAGGAGCTTTTCTCATGACCCGTATTGCCCTTTATGCCCGTTACTCCTCGGACCAGCAGAGTGCCGCGTCGATCGAGGATCAGCTTCGCATCTGCCGCGAGCGCGCCGAGCGTGAGGGCTGGCATGTCATCCACAGCTATCAGGATGCCGCAATCTCAGGTGCGAGCATGATCCTGCGTCCGGGCATTCAATCGCTACTCCAGGACGCACAGGCGGGTAAGTTCGACATCGTTGTTGCCGAAGCGCTCGACCGTGTGTCGCGCGATCAGGCGGACGTGGCCACGCTCTACAAGCATCTCCAGTTCGCGAGGGTGCCGCTGGTGACGCTGGCCGAAGGCGAGATCAGCGAACTTCACGTTGGTCTCAAGGGCACGATGAACGCTCTGTTCCTCAAGGATCTGGCGAAGAAAACCCATCGCGGGCAGCGCGGGCGGGTGGAGAAGGGCTTTTCGGCGGGGCCGGTGGGTTATGGCTACCGCAATGTTCGGCGGCTTTCGAGCGAAGGTCAACTGGTGCGGGGCGAATGCCGGATCGAGTCATCAGAGGCGCCCATTGTGGATCGCATTTTTCGCGAGTACGCGGCGGGCAAAAGCCCGCGCGCCATCGCGCGTGATCTGAACCGGGACGGCATTGCCGGTCCATCCGGCCGCCCTTGGAGCGATACGACTATACGCGGCAAGCCCAATCTGGGCATCGGCATCCTCAACAACGAGATGTATGTCGGCGTGCGGGTCTGGAATCGCAAGCAGGCCGTCAAGGACCCGCGCACGGGACGGACCGTGCGGCGTCCCAATCCCGAATCCGAATGGGTTCGGGTCGAAGTGCCTGGCCTGCGAATCGTCAGTGACAATATGTGGCAGGCGGTGAAGCGGCAGCGAGATGTGCTGGTCGAGCAATATAAGCCGATGATCGATGGCTTTCATGCGGCGCAGGCGAGCCGGATGCACCGTGCCCGCCGTCCCGTCACTCTGCTGTCGGGCCTTGTCGAATGCGGCGTTTGCGGCGGCACGGTCGGCTTGGCGGTCAACGGGCGCTTTGGCTGTATCAATCACCATCGCCGCCATACCTGCGGCAACAACCGCACCATTCGCCGCAAGGCGCTGGAAGAGCGGGCGCTTGCGGGTCTGCGCGAACGGCTGGTGTCGCCGGAGAAGGTGCAGGCGGCGGTCGCCGCTTACGCCGAACATATCAACCAAGAGAACCGCGAACACCAGGCGCAGGTCGAAGCCGACCGCCGCGCGCTGGACAAGATCGAGCGCGCCATTGCCGGGATCATGACGGCGATCGAGGACGGGCTATACCAGCCCACGATGAAGGCCCGCATGGCGGAACTGGAGCGGCAGAAGGCCCAAATCGCTGCCCGCATGGCGTTGGTCCCGCCAGTCATTCCGGCGGTCCATCCCGGTATCGCCGAAATCTACCGGCGCGAATTGGAGCGGTTCACCCGAACGCTCGAAGACCCGCAAACCCGGCTCGACGCCTCCGACGCCATTCGGTCGCTCATTCACCGGATTGTCCTGCATCCCGGCGAAAAGCGAGGCGAACTCCATGCCACGCTACATGGTGCCCTCATGGGCATCCTCGACTTTGCAAATGAAACCCCTCGGCCCGATGCCACTGTTACGACAAAGGTGGCTCAGGGTTCGCTGGGGCGACGGCAAGGGCGGTTTGCGGACCGGCACGGTCTGGTTGAATAAGGCGATGAGTTGACGTTACCGCGTGCCCCCTAGCGATTGCTTTGGTATATCGCCTTTATGGCAGCATCGCTCTTTGCAGACGTTCCGTTCAAAGCTAAGATCATTGGCTGGGGGATCATTGTAATTCCTCTGGCGACTCTAGGGTCAGGACCTGTTAAATTGCTTGCGCATTGGGTGATGGGTTGATTCAATAGCAGCGTTAGGAGGCGCTGCCGATGGATGTTCCGTTTCTGCTGAGTGAGGCGCAGATGCGCCGGATCGAGCCGTATTTTCCCTTGTCTCATGGGGTGCCAAGAGTGGATGATCGGCGGATAGTGTCTGGGATCATTTACGTCATCAAGCACGGGCTGATGTGGCGCGACGCGCCCAAGGAGTATGGCCCACACAAGACGATCTACAATCGTTTCATCCGCTGGAGCAGGCTCGGCGTGTTCAACAAAATCTTCGCTGGCTTGGCAGCAAAGGGCGGCAAGCCCGACCAGTTGATGATCGATGCAACCCACCTGAAAGCACACCGGACGGCGGCAAGCCTGCTTAAAAAGGGGATGTTCCCCGACGTATCGGACGCACCAAAGGCGGCCTGAACTCCAAGCTACATGCCGTATGCGATGCCAAAGGCCGACCGCTCATCATGCTGCTCAGTGAAGGGCAGATGAGCGATTATAAGGGCGCTGCACTGATGATCGATGCCTTCCCGAAGGCAAAGGTCCTGCTGGGCGACAAGGGCTATGACGCCGACTGGTTCCGCGCGGCACTGGCCGACCGCAAGATCACGGCCTGCATCCCGTCAAAGGGGAACCGGAAAGTGCCCATTCCACACGACACGGCGCTCTATAGACAGCGGCACAAAGTCGAGAATATGTTCGGCAGGATCAAGGACTGGCGGCGCATCCACACGCGCTACGATCGTTGCGCCCATACCTTCATGTCCGCCATCTGCATCGCCGCGACCGTTATATTCTGGATCAATCAATGAGTCCTGACCCTAGCTCTTCTCGGAGCAATATTTCTGCGACCCGTCCCGATTGAACAGAGGTTGGTATGGGGCTGCTACACTGCGCACGAGGCGCCCTCTCTTTTGGTAGAAGATGGCACGATACGGATTATTGACGGGGCGCGACGTTCTATGAGCTATGTCGCTGAACCATATAAGGAAGGCTACAGACTAACGGTGCGTCCAGCCCTTATCCTGAAAGCGTCAGGAGACGGAAGCGATCGGTTCGAACAAGGCCGCGGCACAGGGTATTTCTGGCCGCTTCTTTCGAAAAACTCTGACAATCCACGGAAAATGCGCACGCCCAAAGATTTTGGAGGGCGAATTAATATCGCTGCGGAAGGACGATCAGCAATTTATGTCCGCTCCAAGGACGGGAAAAGCTGCGGCTGAGCGACCAAAATGCCCCCCATCACACATCGCTGTCCTACCCGCACCTGAGCCGCTATACTCCCCCCGCGCCCCTCACGCTCCACGCCCGACTTTCCGATAGGATCAAGGCCGCGTAATTTTATGTCGAAATCTGCGGGAAATGTGCGAAGCTAAGGGCGACAAGATGAGGGGAGCCTGAGACGTATGAGTTGGACACGCCGCAAGTCGATCGAAGCGATGACGCCGACGGGGGACCAGCATCGCCTGGCCCGCACCCTGTCCTGGCCGCATCTGCTGGCGCTGGGCGTCGGCGCGATCGTCGGCACCGGCATCCTGACCCTGATCGGCGTCGGCGCGGACCGTGCCGGGCCTGCCGTCCTCCTCTCCTTCGCCATAGCGGGCGCGATCTGCGCCTGCGCTGCGCTCGCCTATGCCGAACTCTCGACCATGATGCCCGCCGCGGGCAGCGCCTATAGCTACTCCTATGTCGCGCTGGGCGAAGGCATCGCCTGGATCGTGGGATGGAGCCTGATCCTCGAATATAGCCTTGTCGTCTCCACCGTCGCGGTCGGCTGGTCGGGCTATGCCGCGCCGCTGTTGACCGGGATCGGCTTTCCCGAAGGACTGACGCAAGGGCCGGAACTGGGCGGCCTCGTCAACCTGCCCGCCATCTTCATCATCGCGGTGGTCGCGGGCCTGCTGATGCTCGGCACCCATGAAAGCGCGCGCCTCAACAGCATCCTCGTCCTCATCAAGATCGCGACCTTGAGCCTGTTCGTCTGGGTCGCCCTGCCCGCGTTCGATGCGCAGAATCTTGAGCCCTTCATGCCCTTCGGCTTCGCCAAGGCCATGGGACCGGACGGGGTCGAGCGCGGCGTGATGGCGGCCGCCGCGATCATCTTCTTCGCCTTCTACGGCTTCGACGCCATTTCGACGGCGGCGGAGGAAGCCAAGAACCCGGACCGCGACCTCGCCATCGGCATCGTCGGCTCGCTGATCGTCTGCACCCTGATCTATGTCCTGGTCGCGGCCGCCGCGATCGGGGCCATGCCCTTCACCCGCTTTGCCGACAGCCCCGAACCGCTCGCGCTGATCCTGCGCGAAATGGGTCGTGGAGAGGTGGCGCGGATCGTCGCCATCGCCGCCGTCATCGCCCTGCCGACCGTGCTGCTCGGCTTCCTCTATGGCCAGAGCCGCATCTTCCTGGTGATGGCGCGCGATGGCTTTCTGCCGCAAAGCCTCGCCAAAATCTCCAAGCGCGGCACCCCCGTGCGCATCACCATCGTCACTGCCGTCTTGGTCGCCATCATCGCGGGCCTGCTCCCCATCGATGAGATCGCCGCCCTCGCCAACGCAGGCACCCTGATCGCCTTCACCGCCGTCGGTGCCTGCCTCCTCGTCCTGCGCCGCCGCAGCCCCGACCTACGCCGCCCCTTCCGCACCCCCGCCGCCTGGTTCGTCGGGTTAGGCGCGATCGCAGGTTGCGCCTATCTGTTCATCAGCCTGCCGACGGACACGATCTTGGCGTGCTTCGGGTGGAATGCGCTGGGGCTGGTGGTCTATTTTCTGTACGGGCAGAAGCGGGCAACGGCGGTCCAGTGACGATCAAGTCGCTGGGATGAACCGCCAGCGAAGCGTGCATCTTAAGCGCCATTATTGACCTCCCCTTTCCGTTCGGGCTGAGCTTGTCGAAGCCCTTTACTGAAAGCTATCGTTACTCGATTTCCAGACACCCGTGACATCATAAAATAGAGACGGCCTTCGACAAGCTCAGGCTGAACGAAATGAAGGGGAATGCCCCCACTGGCCTTTTCCCGCTTCTACTCTTACATGCGCCATCATGGGACGCTTCTCGAAAATGCATGGTCTGGGCAACGACTTCGTCGTGATCGACGCGCGTAGCGACGCGATCGAGATGACCCCGAATCTCGCCCGCGCCATTGCCGATCGTCACGCCGGGATCGGCTGCGACCAACTGATCCTGATCGGCAACGCGCCCGACGCGGACGTTTCGATGCAGATTTTCAACGCGGATGGCAGCGAGGTCGAGGCTTGCGGCAACGCCACCCGCTGCGTGCCCTTGTTCGTCGGCCGCGACGTGTCGATCCGCACCAAGGCAGGGCTGCTCGAAGCCAAGGCCGTCGATGGCGGCGTGAGCGTCGACATGGGCGCGCCACGTTTCGCATGGGACGCGATCCCGCTCGCCTACCCCATGGACACGCTGACCATGAGCGCAAGTTGGGAAGACCTGCCCGCCCCCGCCGCGGTCAATGTCGGCAACCCGCATGTCATCTTCTTTCTGGACGCTTGGGACGGTGTGAACTTCGAGCGGCTCGGCCCGCTCATAGAGACCGACCCGCTCTTTCCCGCCCGCATCAACGTGAACTTCGCGCAGGTCATCGCCGACGATCATATCCGCCTGATCGTGTGGGAACGCGGCGCTGGCCTCACCCGCGCCTGCGGCACCGGCGCCTGCGCCACAGCCGTCGCCGCGATCCGCCGCAAGCTGGTGCGTGGCCCCGTGATCGTCAGTCTGCCCGGCGGCGATCTGGTCATCGACTGGGCACCGGGCGGCACGATTACCATGACCGGCCCCGCCACCCATGTCTTCGATGGCGAGGCTGACTGGTCGCGCTTCTGATGAGCGGCCCCGCAATCATCACCATGGGCTGCCGCCTCAATATTGCGGAGAGCGAGGCGATCCGTGACCTGGCGCAGGGGCAGGACGACCTGATCGTCGTCAATAGCTGCGCCGTCACCGCCGAAGCCGTACGCCAGACCCGCCAGGCGATCCGCCGCGCCCGGCGCGAGCGGCCCGACGCGCGGATCATGGTGACCGGCTGCGCCGCCCAGACCGAGCCGGAGACCTTCGCGACGATGGCCGAAGTCGATGCGGTAATCGGCAACCGGGAGAAGCTGGACGCGGAAACATACCAACCTCCGTTCGCTTCGAGCGAAGTCGAGAAGCGCTTCTCGACTTCGCTCGAAGCGAACGGCGCTTTTGGAGCGATGCCCAAAGTCCGTGTCGCCGACATCATGGCCGTGCGCGACACCGCGCCGCATATGGCGTCCGCCTTTGCCGACCATGCCCGCGCCTTCCTGGAGGTGCAAAATGGCTGCGACCATCGCTGCACCTTCTGCATCATCCCCTATGGCCGGGGCAACAGCCGCTCCGTCCCCGCAGGCGCGGTTTTGGACAAGGCGCGCGAACTGGTCGCCGCGGGCTATCGCGAAATCGTACTGACCGGCGTCGATGTCACCAGCTACGGCCCCGACCTGCCGGGTAGCCCGTCGCTTGGCTCCCTGGTCGAGCGCATCCTGACCGGCGTGCCCGGCCTCCCCCGGCTGCGCCTCTCCTCGATCGACAGCGTGGAGATAGACGACCGCCTCTTCGACCTGATCGCCCACGAACCGCGCATGATGCCGCACCTCCACCTCTCGCTTCAGGCGGGGGACGACATGATCCTCAAGCGGATGAAGCGCCGCCACAGCCGCGCCGATGCCGTCCGCATCGTCGAACGGCTCAAAACCGCCCGTCCCGACATCAGTATCGGCGCGGACATCATCGCGGGGTTCCCGACCGAGGAGGATGCGATGTTCGAACGGAGCTTGGCGCTGATCGCCGACTGCGACATCGTCCATGGCCATATCTTTCCCTATTCGCCGCGCGCCGGCACGCCCGCCGCGCGGATGCCGCAGGTCGATCGCGCCACCATCAAGGCCCGCGCCGCCCGCCTGCGCGCGGCCTGCACGACCCAACGCGAAGCCTGGCTGCACAGCCTGATCGGCACCACCCAGTCGGTGCTGGTCGAACGTAGCGGGCTGTCGGGCCATGCCGAAAACTTTGCTCCCGTGCGCTTTGCAAGCCAGCAACTGTCCTCGACCATCGTCACCGCACGCATCACGGGGCTTGAGAAGGACACGCTGATCGCGCAAGAGGCGGTTCAAGAATGACGCTCTTTTTTCCGTCATTCCCGCGCAGGCGGGAACCCATCTCCCAACCGCCGCGCTTGATGCTGCGTCGGGAGATGGATCCCCGCCTGCGCGGGGATGACGATGGTGGATGAACATGGCTGACATTTCCTGGCGCGACCGCCTCTTTGGCGGTTTGAAGCGCACGTCCGACAAGCTCGGCGACAATCTCACTGGCCTGTTCGGCAAGGCCGCCCTGGACGCGCAGACCCTTGACGAGATCGAGGAGGCGCTGATCCTGTCCGACCTCGGCCCGGCCATGGCGGTGCGGGTGCGCGAGCGGCTCGCCGAAGGGCGGTTCAACAAGGAACTGACCGAAGACTATCTGCGCGAGATCATCGCCGAGGAAATCGAGAAAGTGCTGGCCCCCGTCGCCCGGCCACTGGAGATCGAAGCCTTCCCCCGGCCGCAGGTCATCCTGGTCATCGGCGTCAACGGGTCGGGCAAAACCACCACGATCGCCAAACTCGCGCATAATTTCCTGGAGCAGGATTATGGCGTGATGCTGGCAGCGGGCGATACGTTCCGCGCCGCCGCGATCGGCCAGCTCAAAGTCTGGGCCGAGCGGCTGGGCATCCCGATCGTCGCGGGCAAGGAAGGCGGCGACGCGGCCGGCATCGTGTTCGACGCGGTCAAGCAGGCAACCGCCACGGGCATCGACGTGCTGATCGTCGACACCGCAGGGCGCTTGCAGAACAAGACCGAATTGATGGACGAACTGGCCAAGATCCGCCGCATCCTGGGCCGGTTGAACCCGGCTTCGCCGCATGATGTTGTGCTGGTGCTGGATGCGACTACGGGCCAGAATGCGCTGAACCAGATCGAAGTCTTCAAGGAAACCGCGCAGGTCACCGGCCTGGTCATGACCAAGCTCGACGGCACCGCGCGCGGCGGCGTGCTGGTCGCGGCAGCGGAGAAGTTCCGCCTGCCCATCCACGCCATTGGCGTCGGGGAAAAGATCGAGGATCTGCGCCCCTTCGATCCCGGCGACATGGCGCGCGCTATCGCAGGAACAGCCTATGCCCGCTGATACCAAACCCGCCCATAGCGGCACGCTCAGCCTGGCGCTCGATTTCGGGCCGCTGCTCGTCTTTTTCCTCGGCTATAAATTTCTCGGCATGATCGTCGGCACGGCGGCCTTCATGGTCGCCATCATCATTGCGGTGATCGTGTCGAAATGGAAACTGGGCCGGGTTTCGCCGATGCTCTGGCTATCGGCAGCGCTGGTGCTGTTCTTCGGCGGCCTGACCATCTATTTCCATGACCAGAGCTTCATCCAGTTGAAGCCGACCATCATCTACGCCTTCTTCGCATTGATGCTGTTCGCGGGACTGGTGCGGGGCAAGCCGCTGCTCAAATATCTGTTGCAGGCGGCCTATGATGGCCTGAGCCACACCGGTTGGATGAAGCTGTCCCGCAACTGGGCGCTCTTCTTCGTCGCCATGGCGATCGCGAACGAAGCGATGCGTCGCTCGCTGAGCTTCGACACCTGGCTTGCGGTCAAGGTTTGGGGCGTGACCATCGTCTCGGTGATCTTCGCCGCCGCCAATATCCCGATGCTGATGCGTCACGGCCTGAAACTGGGCGACGAGCCTGCCAGCGACGATCTGGGCGAGACGACCCCGCCCCAAGGTTGAGCCGCCCGCTAAGCCCTTATTTCTGCGATCGTTTCGCAATAGGCATATAGGCCTTTTTTTCCGCGCGCGGGTGCGCATATGGAAGGGCGCGGCGGCGTTTCGCGTCCCGCCTGGACCCATAATAGATCGACCGCGCCAGTCATCGTGCGGCCGTCCCACCGAACCTTAGGAGTTCCGCCATGGCTTTTGTTCTGCCCGACCTGCCCTATGCCAAGGATGCATTTGGCGACATCCTGTCGGCCGAAACCTTCGACTATCACCACGGCAAGCATCATAACGCCTATGTCGTGAAGGCCAATGAACTGGTCGCCGCCGACGCGGCCCACCAGGGCAAGTCGCTGGTCGAGCTGATCAAGTCGACCAAGGGCGGCCTGTTCAACCAGGTCGGCCAGATCTGGAACCACACATTCTACTGGCAGTCGCTGTCGCCGACCAAGACCGCGCCGACCGGTGACCTGCTGGCCAAGATCGAAGAGGCGTTCGGTTCGGTCGATGCGCTGATCGAGAAGATGAAGGCGGAGGCCGTGGGCCATTTCGCCAGCGGCTGGGCCGCGCTGATCCTCAAGGACGGCAAGCTGGAAGTCACCAGCTATCATGACGCCGACACGCCGGTCGCGCATGAAGGTCATGCCCCGCTGCTGATCGTCGATGTGTGGGAACATGCCTATTATATCGACTATCGCAACGCACGCCCCGGCTATGCCGACCGCATCCTCAAAGACGCAATCAACTGGGACTTTGCGGCGCTGAACCTGGATGGCGAAGGCGCCAGCCGCGCCGACCAGCCGGCCTGATGCACAAGGGCGGTCCTACAAAGGGCCGCCCACTTTTTTGCGCCGTTACGGACCTTACACAATCTTTTGTTAAACCCCGAAGCGCATCATCGCCTGTCCTTTAGGGAGGGGCGACATATGATGGATATGACGGCGCTGCGGGGGCAGCATGAACAAATCAGCCTGACCGCCCGGCAACTGGCGCAGGCCACGAGCGACACGGCCACGCCGCAAAGCGTTGCGGCGCTCCGATGGTCCCTCGCGCGACAATTGATCGCGCATCTCGCGCTGGAGGATCGCATCCTCTATCCCGCGATGCAGCGGGCGCCGGACTTGGCCGCACGCAAGACAGCCGCCCAATTGCAGAGCGAAACCGGCGCACTGGCCGATCGCTTCACCCGCTATATGGCCGAGTGGAGCGATGATCGCATCGCCCGCGAATGGCCCGCTTTCTGTGCGGAAACCCGGCTGATCCTGGCGGCGCTGGCCGAACGGGTCGACCGCGAGAATCGCACCCTCTATCCATTGGCGGACCAGCAACGACGCCCCATGCCACCGGTCGCACGGGCAAGCTGACCGGGCTCAGGCCGCTTCGAGTTGCGCCACGAACAGGTCTGTCGCGCGCTGCAAATCCTGCGCCGTGCGCGACAGACCGGAAGCGGCACTCGACACCCGCCCCGACAGGCTTTCCGTGCTGCGGGCCATGTCCGCCACTTGCTCCATTCGTCCGGCCATGATGGTGGCGTCCTGTGCCGTATCCCGCGCCGTCGCACCAATGGCCGCCGTCGCATCCCGCTGATCCGCCACCGCGCGTTGGATCGCATCGGCGGCATCGGCCAGTTGCTCGACTGCGCTCGCGACATCGGACAGCGCGTTTTGGGCGACTCCTGCGCCCTGCTGTGCCGAAGACGCCAGCGACTGGATCTCCCCTGTCGCATTGGCCGCCTGCCCCGCCAATTGCTTCACCTCGCCCGCCACCACGGCAAAGCCACGTCCGACATCCCCGGCGCGCGCTGCTTCGATCGTGGCATTGAGCGCCAGCAAATTGGTACGCGACGCGATCTGGGTGATCGAATGGGCAAAGCTGGTGATGGAAGCGGTATGATTTTCCATGTCGCGCATCGCTTCATGTCCGGCGTTGGACACACGTTGCGCCTCGCCACCCAGCGTCGCCTGCTGATGCGCGGCCGAGGCAATGGCCGTGATGGATTCGGACAATTGATCGATCCGCTGCGCCAACATCGCCGCGCGGGCCGACGATTGTTCGGCGGCATGGACGGTCTCGCCGGTGCCAGCACTTGCGCGGCGCGCGAGATCGTTCAGCGAGAGCGCTGACTCCTCCAACTCGCCGGTCGCTGCACTGACCGCATCGGCCACTTCGGCAATCGACTGGCGGAAGGCCGCAAGCAATGCCAGCGTTTCGGCCCGGCGATCCGCCATCATCCGTTCGCGTTCCCGCTCCCTTTCGACCCGCAGCGCTGCTTCGCGTGCATCGGCCTCCCGCCGCGCCGCCATCGCCGCTTCCGCAGCCGCGCGTCCGGCCTGGGCCTGTTCGGCCAACTCCGCCGATCCCGCGACATGACGATCCAATGCCAGCAGCATTTCGCGCAGGCGAACGCTCAGATAACAGAGCACCGATGCCTGCAAGATCACCGCCGCCCCGTGGAGCGCGATCCGTTCGAGATTGCCCTGCCCCGGAAAGACCCAGGAAGGCGCAAGATAATTGAGCAACAGATGATGGAGCGCAACCAATGTCGCCCCCAACACGATCGGCCGCCAGTCATAGAGCAGCACCAGCCCCGCCAGCGCGACGAAGAAATACATATGGCCGTCCATTTGCCAGCCATGGCCGGACAGCAGCACGACGCCGATGGCAGGCTGAACCGCCGCGAGTGTGCCCATGACCATACGGGCTTCCAGATCCCGACGCCCACGCAGGACCATCACCGTGGGCAGCGCATTGACCAAGGCGGACAGGAACATCGCCTTGATGCTGTCCTCTTCGCCCATCGCCATGGCCATCAGGCCCAGCACCACGGTCCATACCCAGTTGGCGAGCAACAGGATACGCAGACCCTGCAAGCGCAGACGGCCAAGACTACTGATCGCGTTCATCAGCCCAGATCTCCGCAACCGCCAGCGTCAGCCGCAATGGCCAGGACACCTGCCATGAACAAGGGCCGCGCCAAGGCGTCACGCCGTCCCTCCACCACCAGCGATCCCGCCCATGGCCCGGCAGCGATCAGCCGCGCACCATGGGCCACTGCGACGCGCGCAAGCCCCGCGCGCCCATCCTGGGTCATCGGCATCAGCAGCATGCGTCCGCTGACGGGGGGCATGGCGTAAAGCACGGCCAGGCTGCTGATCACCAAGCAGCATTGAACGGGCAGAGAGATGCCAGGACGCGAGCGCGCAAAATATGTCATTCCATCCGGATAGGATTGAATGGTAAGGATAATATTAAGGCTGTTTCGGTGCGCCTATGCCCAAAGTGACAGCTAGTTCATCCAGATCGGCGCCCGGTTTCACCAGCAACCATTCGCGACTCGCCGCGCCATTGACCACCGTCACCGCGCCCTTGGGACAGATGCCCAGGCAATCGACTTCGATGATGCCGGCCGCCGCTTTGCGCCCCTTGCCCAGCGTCAGATGCTTGCGCAGCGCCTTGGCCAGCCGCTCGTCACCGTCGGGGCCAAAGCCACCGTCCAGCTTCTTGGCGCATTTGCGGCACACCAGCACGGCGTTGCGCCAGTTGGAACGGACATGATCCTTCATCGATCGTCCTTCAATCTACCGCGCCACGCGGTTTCCACGTCCGCCGCTCCTCGGCGGCACGCAGAACTTCATAGGCGGCCTGGATCGTCTGGAATTGGACCGCCGCTTTGGCATCGCCGGGCTTTACGTCAGGGTGGAATTCCTTGGCCAATCGACGCCAGCTTTTCTTCACCGCTTCGAAATCGGCGTCATCCTCCAGCTCCAGCGCCTGGAGCGCGTGCAGTTCGTCGCGCGACCGGTTGCCATCGCCTGGCCCACCCCAGCCATGATAGGCGCTCGACTGAAAGCCACCCGCATCGCGCCGCTCATCATGTTCGCGCTTCGCCCGCTCTTCGTCATCCAGCCCCTGAAAATAATCCCAGTTCCGGTTATATTCGCCCGCATGTTCGGGGCAGAAATACCAGCGTTCCGGGCTGTTGGGGGATTTGGGCGCAGGGCAATTGCCCGGCTGGTCACAACCAAAGCGGTCGCAGCCGCGCACCGCCTGGGCTTCACGCGATGCGCCATAGCTGCGCCAGCGGGGAAAGCCCCAGTCATTGGATCGGCCGTTACGAGACATGGATTACAGGTAAGGATTCCGTCAGAAAAACGCCACCCCGCTGCAGCGCAAAAGGGGTCGCCAAAAAAATGTGCCAGAGGGCCTATAAGCCGGGTTTTGTCCTCTCCTTGCGGAGATGTGCGACCATTCCTCTAGGGGACGGATTACTCCGCCCCTCAAGCAACCAACCCGGACGATCTCGGTCGAAACAGACCTAGCAGCCAAAACTGCGCGCCGTCCCTATTCGGTCTTGCTCCCGGTGGGGTTTACCGTGCCGCCTTGCGTTGCCGCAGACGCGGTGCGCTCTTACCGCACCCTTTCAATTTCGCATGGCCTAAGCCGTTGCGACCTGCTTTCTGTTGCACTGTCCCTTGGATCACTCCAGCCGGTCGTTAACCGGCACCGTCATTTCGTGGAGCCCGGACTTTCCTCGCCGTGGAAGTTACCCGCCACGCCGCGGCCGCCCAGCCCTCTGGCGGACACGTCCCTAGCGCCGTTCGGGTCCGGCGTCACCTGCTTATTCATCGCCCCTGGGCTTGGGCAGCAACAGCGCGAGCAGGATGGCACGGCATTCGCCATCGATCACCCCGTCGATCCGTTCCGGGCGAAAGCGGCGCTGGAACGCGACCACCGCCGCCTGCGGTTCGGCAATGTCATAGCCGAAGCGTTCGAGCGCGAGCATGAAGCCGCCATCGGTCCAGTGTGGGTCCATCAGATTCTTGGTCGGCCGGGGCAGCGCCAGTCGCAGCCGCGCCAGTTGGCCCCAGGGAAACAACTCGCCCGGATCCTGCTTGCGCGCAGGCGCGATATCGCTGTGGCCAACGATATTGCCACGCGTGATCCGGTGCCGCTGGGTGATGTCATGCACCAATGGGATTAACGATCCCATCTGCGCTTCGGGAAAGGGCCGATAGCCCCATTCATGCCCCGGATTGATAATCTCTATGCCGATGCTGGCCGAGTTGATGTCGTCGATACCGCGCCAGTGCGACCGCCCGGCGTGCCAGGCGCGCTTGGCCTCATCGACCATGCGGATGATCTGGCCATCCTCGGTCACGACATAATGGGCCGACACCTTCGATTCCGGGTTGGCCAGCCAGTTGATCGCGCTCGCCGCGTCGGGCATCCCGGTATAATGCAGCACCAGCATGGTGATGGGCAGGCTGCGCTCGTCATAATTGGGCGACGGCGTCTCGATCATCGGCAGCTTGGTCATCATGCCCTTTCGGCCTGCACCGTCGATCCGGCGGCCTGACCATGACAATGGCGCAGCGCGACGCCGCAATCAAGCATGGTTAAGGACGGGCAGGTTAGCCTGCCAGCCGCGTCCGCCCGATGGTGCCCTCCGGTAGCGCTGCCTGCCGGGCATAGGCACCGCGAAATTCGGGATGGGCGGTAAAATCATCCCCCTGCCCGATCACAGTTTCGCCTGCTCCCAATAGCAATACCGACCGGGCATGGCTGTGTCGGCCCAGCAGCCGCAGCACCGCCTGCCGCCGCTCCGGCGAGAAATAGAGCAGGACGTTGCGGCACAGGATAAGATCATATTCGCCGGTCGGTGCCTTGGCATCGAACAGGTTGTCGTGACGGAAATCGATCATGCGGCGCAGTTCGGCGCTGGCGCGCCAATCTTCGCCATGGGGTTCGAACCATTTGATGAGGTCGCCGACCGCCAAGCCGCGTTGAACGTCCATTTGCGAGAAAATGCCGGCGCGCGCCTGATCGATCGCCGCGGTCGAAATGTCCGTAGCCATGATCTCGATCCGCCAGCCGCTCCAGCGCGCGGCATCGTTGCGCAGGCGGATCGCCAGCGAATAGGCTTCCTGACCAGTCGAACAGCCCGCGCTCCAGATGCGCAAGGTGCGATTGGACCGCTCCGCCTGGATTGCAGGCAGGATCTGACGATGGATCATGTCGAAGATCTGAAGGTCGCGAAAGAAGCTGCTTTCATTGTTGAGGAGCGCGTTGACCACATCTTCTTCCAGCTTGGGATCGGCCTTGCGCGTCAACCGTCCGGCCAGCTCGTCCATGTCCGTCAGCTTATGCTGTCGCAACACCGGGCGCAGCGCGGTTTCCATCCGCCAGGCGCGCCCTTCGGACAAGGCCTGACCGGTGCGGGCTTCGAGCAGCGCCGCCAGAACGCGGGCTGCGCCTTCGAAGATGGCGGCCGGTTGCGCCATTTTCATGCGCCGACCCTGCCGCGTCGGGCGACGAAGTCCATCATCTGGTGGGGTTCCATCAAGGCGCAGGTCAGACCCGCGCCCGCCACTGATCCCGGCATGCCCCATACGACGCTGCTGGCTTCGTCCTGCGCCACGATCCAGCCGCCCGCTGCGACGATGTCGCGCGCGCCGACCGTGCCGTCCCGCCCCATACCGGTCAGCACGACCCCGGCTGCGCCCGCGCCATAGACCTCCGCCATGCTGGCGAACATCGGATCGACGCCGGGCAGGTTGCCCGCTGGCGTGCGTTCGGGATTGAGTTGCACCATGACCCGGCCGTGGAGACCACGGCGTACCTGCAGATTAGCATCGCCCGGCGCGACATAGAGGGTGTCGGGGAGCAAGATATCCCCGGTTTCAGCCACCTTCACCCGTAAGCTCGTCATGCGCATCAGTTGTTGCGCGAAATAGACGGTGAAGCTCGCGGGCAGATGCTGGGTCAGCAGCAGCGGCACCCCCATCGGCGCTGACAGGCCTTCGAACAATTGGCCCAGCGCATGGATACCGCCGGTGGAGGCGCCAATGCCCAGGCAAGCCAGCGGCTGAAGCGCGGGGCGCGCGACCGGCGGGACGACCGGTGCGGCGGACAGGACAGCCATGACGCGCTGGTCGAACAGGCGGTTGAGCCGGTCAATCAAGCCCTGGGAGAATTGGTCACCGAAACTGCCGCTGCCGGGCTTCGACACGATGTCACTGGCGCCAAGTGCCAGCGCTTCGACCGCCGCCGCGCTGCCTTCCTCGCACTTGCCCGACAGGATCGCGACCTTCACGTCGGCCTGCGCCTTCAATATCGCCGGGAGCGCGGCAAGGCCGCTCTGCCCCGGCAGTTCGATGTCGAGCAGGACCAGATCGACCGCATGATCGGCCAGATAGCCCAGGGCCAGTTCCGCGCTGTTGCTCTTGTGAACCACGCTATAGGCTGGCTCATTGTTGAGTATCCGCTCGATCACCGTGCGGACCACCACCGAATCATCGACGATCAGGGTGCGCACGGCACCCTGCTGTCTCCTTATATGGGTCATGATCGGCATGTTGACGGTCATCACGAGGCTTTCTGCACGAAGACGAAAAGGGTGGAGGTTACTCCCTGGATTGGAGTGCAGGCTGTCGGGCTAGATGACCCCAACGATCACCAATTTGCTTTCCAGCGTTTCGCGATCGAAAGGCTTCATCACATATTCGTCGGCCCCCGCCTCGACCGCAGCCTTGATATGGCTGATGCCATTTTCCGTGGTGCAGAAGATGATCTTGGGACGGGCGGTCATCTTGGCGGTCGTCAGGGCCTGCAGAAACTCCATCCCGCTCATCACCGGCATGTTCCAGTCGAGCAGGACCACGTCCGGTGCGGAGGCTTCGCACTGGGTCAGGGCGTCCTGCCCATCCACCGCTTCGGTGACGGACAGGTCGAGCGATTCGAGAATATGGCGGGCCACCTTGCGGATAACCTTCGAATCGTCGACGACCAGGCAGTTCTTCATGATGCGTCCCTTTGGAATTTATGGCCCGAAAATCGAGACCTAACGGGCAAAAGCGAGTTTTTGGTAAACGTGCTGGAAAACAGTTCAGGCCGCCTGGGCCTGGCCGCCGCCGTCGATGAAGCTGGCCAAGGATACCAGCAGCCAGGGATGGCCATCCTGTTCCACGATGGCGCGGCCATAGGGTGCCCAGGCCCGGTCCAACTGACCGCGCAGCGGCAGTTCCCCCTCCGGCACGCGGCAGATGTCGGAGACGCTGTCGACCATCAGACCATAGCTGTGCCCGGCGATATTGGCGATGATGGCGAGGCCCGCGTCGCGGGTCGGCGAGGCCATCCCCTGGATCAAGGCGGCCGTATCGATGATCGTCAGCACCCGGCTGCGCAGCGCTGACAGGCCCGCGACATGCGCGCCCATGCCCGGCACCGGCGAAATTTCGGTCAGCTTGACCACCGCTTCCACCTCGTCGGTTTCCACCGCGATCCGCGTGCCCGCCAGCGTGGCGAAAAGATATAGTCGGTTCATGGCCCTATCCCTGTCCGGCGGTGATCGCCGCCATCAGTGCGTCCTGGTCATAGCGATAGATGCTGGCGTCGTGCGGTCCGGCGGCACGGGGCGAGGCGCGCAGTTGCACCACGCGGCATCCGGTCATCTCCGCCATGATCCCGGCGACTTTCGATCCTTCGCCATCATGGCACAGCAATACGTCGCGCGGGTCGATCACGCCGTCTTCCGGCAGGCCCAGCACGACGTCATGGCCCGCCTGCCGCAACAGCGGTGCCAATATCTCGCGGGTCCAGCCATCCTCGGCATCGGCCAGCAGGCAACGGCCGCCCTGCCCTTCGACGCTGTCGTAACCGGACAGCGAAGCGAACAGTGCAAACGGGTTTATCACCTCCAGATGCTCGCCTTCGATCACCGCGACGCCGCTCAGGATTCCTTGCATCGCGACCATGTCGGGGACCAGCGGCATCTGGACGATGTCCAGCACGGCGGCGACCGGGTAGCAGGCTTCCTGCGTGCCATCGCGCAGGCGCAAAGCGGACACTTTGGCCCGATCGAACTGGGACAAGCCATTGACGACGGGGATTAATCGCCCGTCGAGCCGGACATAGGCCTGGTCGCCCGACCGGCCGAACAGCCCGACATCGATATCTTCGACCCGGTCGATCAGCGCCAGTTTGAGCAGCCGTTTTTCGCCGGTCATTTCCTCGAACCGCAGCGCCGCGACCATCTCGACCCCGGCCTGGGCGTCCGCCTGTTCCTCTGTCCGCCGTGCGGCCTGATCGTCCAGGATCGTGGGGAGTTGGGCCGCGCTGGCAATGCCTGCCGCGTCCAGCAGCAGCATCGGCTTGCCATTGTCCGGCAAGGTCATGCCGGCATAGACGCCCGTCGCCATGATCAATGGCGAGGCTGGCCGGATCACCAGTTCCTCATGATTGTCCACGGCGGCGACGCCCATCGCATAGGGTACGCCGCTGCCCGACCGTACCACCATGATGGCGCGGGGTCCGGCCTGTGCCGGTCGGTCCATGCCCAGCACATCTTCCAGCTCGATCATCGAATGCCGCACGCCGCGGATCGTGGCGATCTGTGCGCCGCCAATGCAGCTGATTTGGAGCATCGCATTGTTATCATGCAGTATTTCGACAACGGCAGCGCGCGGGATGGCGAAATGCAGGCCGCCCGCCCGCACCACCAGCCCCGGAATGATGGTCAGCGTCAGCGGCACGCGCAGGGTGATGCACAGCCCCTGGCCCGGATGATTGTCGAGCGCGATGACGCCGCCGATCCGCTCTACATTGGCGCGCACCACGTCCATGCCCACGCCCCGGCCGGAGATCGACGTCACCTGATCCGCGGTGGACAGCCCGGCGTGGAAGATCAGGTCCAGCTTGTCCGCCTCGGTCATCCGTGCCGCCGCTTCAGGGGTCAGCCGGCCTGCGCTGATCGCCTTGTCCACCAGCCGCGCAGTGTCGATGCCTGCGCCATCGTCGCTGATGGTGATGACGATCTGATTGCCCGACTGGCGGGCCTCCACGCGTAGCGCGCCAGCTTCCGGCTTGCCGACCGCGCGACGCTGTTCGGGGGACTCGATGCCATGGTCGATGGCGTTGCGGACGATATGGGTGAGCGGGTCGACGACCATCTCCACCATTTCGCGGTCCATTTCGACGTCGCCGCCCTCCAGCGTCAGGTCGATGCGTTTGCCCAGATCCCGGCCGAGATCGCGGACCATGCGCGGGATGGCCGCGAACAGCCGTTCGACCCGTTGCATCCGCGTCTTGGAAATCACGTCGCGCATGTCCGCCACGCAGGTCGACAGCCGTTCGAACACATTGTCGAGTTCCGGGTCGGCCGACCGTTCGCGCAGTTTGCGCGACAATTCGTTGCGGGCCAGCACCATGTCCGACACGCCGTTCATCAACTGGTCGATCAGGCTCAAGGGCAGGCGAATGGTGCGGGGGCCAGCCTGTCCCGCTTGACGCGCCACCGCGACCGGAGCCGCCTGCACCTGGGGCGCGGGCTGGTCCACTGGCGCGTTGAGCGCCGCAATCAGATAATCGTCATTTTCATTGGGGAGCGCCGCGCCCATGGCCACCGCTTCAGTCAGTTCGCCGATCCGGTCCATCAGGCCCAGTACGGCGCTTACCGTGGCGGGATCAGCGCCCCGCTTGCCTGCACGAATGTCCGCCAGCACATCTTCGGCGGCGTGGCTCAGCCGTTCGAAGCGAGGGAGGTTGAGGAAGCCGCAGCTGCCCTTGACCGTGTGGAAGAAACGGAAGATCGCATCGAGCCGGTCGCGGTCGGACGGGTCGGCTTCCCACGCCACGACCTCCCCAGCCAACGCTTCAAGCGTTTCCTGGGTTTCCGATATGAATTCCTGCAGTAACTCGTCCATTGCCATGGCCCCACCGATGCGCGCGACAGGCACCTTTGGCGGGACGTGGTTAAGGGGCCGTTAAAAGCCGCGACGCAGACGGCAAAAGGGGCGCCGTGACCATGTCACGACGCCCCTTCGCTTGAATGACGAGAGCAGATTACTGCTGGTCTTCGACCGCTTCTTCGGCCTTCTCGCCCGCTTCGCGGGTGGCGTCGGCCTTGTTTTCCAGCGCATCGGCAGCATTTTCAGCCGACATTTCGGCGTTGCCGGTCAGGTTGTCGGCCATGGCTTCCATATTGTCAGCCTGGTTGTCGAGGGCGTCCGCCTGATTTTCGTAAGCGTTCTCGACCTGGTTTTCCTTGGCGGAATCGCACGCTGCGAGCGCGACAAGGCTGGCGAGGCCAAGGACTTTGACGAAGGTTTTCACGGCGTTGTTCTCCTGTTGCGCCCCCTGGGGCTACCTACTTCGCAAGGCTTCCAGGCCGCACACGCAGCCTTCAGCCCTGACCGCGATCAACCGGTCGCGCCGGGGATGGTTCCCGTCGCAGTCTCGCTTCGTCGCATAAACGATTATTTTTTGAGGGAATCGCGGATTTCGCGCAGCAACATGATGTCTTCGGGCGTGGGCGCGGGTGCCGCAGCGGGGGCTTCGGCCTCTTGCTTGGCGGTCAGCCTGTTCACCAGCTTGACCAGCAGGAAGATGATGAAGGCGAGGATCATAAAATTGACCAGCACGGTCAGAAATTCGCCCCAACCGAACATGGCAACGCCCGCAGCTTTCAGATCGGCATAGCTTTCGGGGTTGCCCTGAAAACCTGCCGGCAGATCACCCATGCGGATAAAGTAGCGCGAAAAGTCGGCGCCGCCGAAAATATAGCCGACCACCGGCATGATCAGGTCATCGGTCAGCGATTTGGTGATGGTCGCAAACGCGCCGCCGATGATGACGCCGACCGCGAGGTCCATCACATTGCCGCGATTGATGAAAGTCTTGAATTCCGAAAGCAGCCCCATGGTTTAAGCCCTTTTACCATCTGCGATAATATCTGCATGGCCCGTTGCGCGGATCAGTTCAACGCCCTATTTCCAGCAGCGAAACAATCGCCAAGGATGTCCCATGACGCGCCTGCGCCGCTTCTCCGCCTTTCTGCTGCCGCTCTTTGGGGCGTTCGCCCTGTCCGCGTGCGGCATCAACAGTGTTCCGACGGCCGAGGAAGAGGCGAAGGCCAAATGGGCCGACGTGCAGGCGCAATATCAGCGCCGCTCCAACCTGGTCGGCAACCTGGTCGCCACGGTCAAGGCGGCGGGCAAGCAGGAGCAGGACACGCTGGTCCAGGTGACCGAGGCCCGTGCCAAGGCGACGTCGGTGCAGGTCAATGCAGAAGACCTGTCCGATCCTGCCAAGGTAGCGCAGTTCCAGGCGGCACAGGCGCAGTTGAGCCAGGGGCTTGGCCGTCTGCTCGCCTCGGTCGAAGCCTATCCCGACCTCAAGAGCAATGAGAATTTCCTGCAGCTCCAGTCGCAATTGGAGGGCACCGAGAACCGGATCGCCGTCGCCATTCGCGACTATAATGGCGCGGTGCAGGCCTATAATACCCGCATCCGCACCTTCCCCGATGCGATCGGCGCGAAGATCATCCATGGGGCCAAGCCGATGACGCCGTTCCAGGCCACCACCCCCGGCGCGGAAGAAGCCCCCAAGGTCGATTTCGGTAGTTGAGCATCGGAACCATGCTTTCCTCTCCGTTCGGCCTGAGCCTGTCGAAGGCCCCTTTCCTTCGTTGGGGAGGAGCGCCGACAGGCCTGCTCCGCACGGCACTGTCTGGCCTGCTTCTTCTCCTTCTCCTCGCGCTCGCCTCGACGGCATGGGCGCAGGATTTTCCGAAGTTCGACGACAAGGGCGTGGTCGATGCCGCCAACCTGCTCGATCCGGCGCAGGAGCAGGCACTTAGCCAGACGCTGATCGCGCAGAAGCAGGCCAGCGGGCGGTCGCTGGTGGTCGCGACCATAGCCGATCTGCAGGGCTATGATATTGCCGACTATGGCTATCGGCTGGGTCGCGCCTGGGGCATTGGTGACAAAGACAGCAATGGCGCATTGCTGATCATTGCACCCAATGATCGCAAGGTGCGGATCGAGGTCGGCTATGGCCTGGAAGGTGTGCTGACTGACGCGCTTTCGTCCCAGATTATCCGCAATGCAATCACCCCGCGCTTCAAGGCGGGCGACATGCCCGGTGGCATCGTGGCGGGCGTGGAGCAGATCACCGCCTTGCTCGCCCTGCCGCCCGAAGAGGCCAAGGCCCGCGCGGCCGCTGCAGAAACCGAAGCGCGGGCCGCCGATCGCGGCGGCAGTGCGATATTGGGTTTGTGGCCGATCCTGTTCATCGTCCTCTTCATCGCCATGCGGCTGATGTCGCGCGGCACCGGCGGGGGCGGCGGGAAGCGCTATCGCCGAGGCGGGAGCAGCATGCCGATCATCCTGTGGGGTCCGGGTGCTGGCGGGTCCGGCTGGGGGT
>Ga0209231_1000389_pt1 | contig 25471 bp, 22 predicted proteins | sample Deesub45470m_DNA_FD_188086 | JGI IMG/M metagenome (GOLD analysis project Ga0209231, IMG submission 188086) | Deep subsurface microbial communities from North Pacific Ocean - 450_OLKR46/470m Metagenome (SPAdes) (version 2) | ecosystem: Environmental > Terrestrial > Deep subsurface > Unclassified ... | reverse complement strand
TGTATCAGCCGCGGGTGCTGGCGCTGTTTGGCGCGTGCTTTCTGATGTCTGTTGCGCACGGCCCCTATTACACCTTTTTCTCTATTTATCTGGTTGAGCACGGTTATGCTAAAAGTGCGGTAGGCGCACTGTGGGCGCTGGGCGTGATTTGCGAAATTGCCGTTTTTTTCCTGATGCCCAGGCTGATGCTTCGTTATGGCTATACCCGCATTCTGGTCGCCAGCTTTGCCCTCGCCGTGGTGCGTTTCATGCTGATAGGCTGGGGGGTGGATGTTTTACTGCTGCTGCTTGTTGCACAAGTGCTGCACGCCGCAACGTTTGGCGCGTATCACGCTGCCTCGGTGGGGCTGGTGCATGAATTTTTTCAGGGGCGGCATCAATCCAAAGGTCAGGCCTTGTTCGGCAGCCTGACCTATGGTGCGGGCGGCATGCTGGGCGGACTGGCCAGCGGCCCGATCTGGCAGTATTACGGCGCGACCGTATTGTATTCGTGCAGTGCCGTCATGGCGTTAATGGGGTTGCTGCTGATGAGGTGGAAGCTGGGCATGGCGAACACTGAAATGGCTGTTCGTGTTGAGTAAAACGCAGGATATGGGTTATGCTCCAAAAAGTATTACGCTTTAAGTCAGAGAAAACGTCGATTTTTGAAATTTAAGCTGCATCATTTGGAGTGCCATCGTTGAATCGCTCTGTTGAACAGGATGACCCGGGTAGCAATCTTCGCATGTCAAGAGCGCAGGTAGGGCACACTATCGGAGACCGGAGAGCCGTGCCCCGGCCTAGCCGCGATCGGAGGCGGGCAGGTGAGGAGACCGGCAGTACACCTGCTTACAATGTGGCGGAGAATCCGGTTGCGCAGGAGCCGCAGCAAAAGCTGCCCCATTGGTCGGCATACCTGAACTGGCTGGGTCAGCAGGTGAAACAGGCGGCACAAGCGCCGCGCTGGCTGAGTGTAATTTCCAAACCTGATACATCGAAAAAGACTCGCGACACATTGGGACGCAGGGCGGGCGCGAGCAGCGTTGAGGAGCGTTACCAGGTAAGGCGTCCCAATGGCGACCGGCGGATGAGTCCCGAGCAACGCCGTACACTGATGGCTCAGCCGCTTGCCCAGAGTCCCTTGAAGAAAATACCCAGGAGACTGGGCTATACCCTACGGCTTGGGGCCCAGCTAAAGCAGGCTGCGCTGAAGAAATTGGGTGTTGGCGTTGCGCCTGAGCAGACTGCAAGTATAAGCAAGGTGCAGTTGTGGCATCCCGAGCAAATGGACTCAGGTGCTGGAGACGCGCAAAACGACAATCCGCTTAATCTGGTCGCCCCCGTTAATCCGGTCAATCCGGTCAAGCGTCCCATTGGGGACAGGAGGACAGGGCCCAGGCAACGTCGCAATTTGTCGGTTGAGTCGCGGCGCGGATCCGGCAGAGTCGCAGCTCAGGACCTAAGCAATAAACCGATCTATGCCAGGCTTGCGCTGGGCACATGGGCTTATTACTTCATAGCAAAATTTGTCCTGTTCGGGATGGAGCTGATTGGTTTTCATCCGCTGGAAAATATTGCCTTTGCCGTATTCATCCTGTTGCCGGTGAAACACAGATTGGTGCGCAGGGCTAAAGGCTTAATCTCCTTGTCGCTCGCCGTGGTTTTGCTCTATTACGATTCCTGGTTGCCACCCATAGGCCGCGTGCTGTCGCAAGCTTCGTTGTTGAGTAATTTCAGTCTTCCTTATCTGATTGAATTGGTCGCGCGCTTTATCAGTTTCCCCGTGCTGGGTGTGTTGGCCTCAGTCTCACTAGTGTATTGGGTGCTGTCGCGTCGCGTAAATTCTGCGGCGCTGATCATGGCGGGCATGTTGGGGCTGTGGCTCGTGCTGAGCCCGTTATCCGGTTTTGTCGAGCAAACCTTCAAGGGGGAAGAGAGCAGCGTTGCGGATAAGCCTATGCCGGATATGGACAAGGTGATGCAGGCTTTCTTTGCCGAAGAGGCGGAACGCCATATTGCGTTCGAACGGCCCAAGGCCAATGCCGTCCCCTTCGATGTGATTTTTATCCATGTCTGTTCCCTGTCGTGGGACGATGTGCGTGCCGTGGGCCTGGAGCAGCATCCGCTCTGGCAGCGATTCGATATTCTTCTCAAGAATTTTAACTCGGCGGCTTCCTACAGCGGACCGGCGGCCATCCGTTTGTTGCGCGCCACATGCGGACAGCAGGAGCATGGAAAAATGTACGCGCCTGTTCCTGAAAAATGCTATTTGATGAACAGCCTGTTGCGCAGTGGTTTCGATACCGAACTGGCCTTGAATCACGACGGGAAATTCGATGATTTCCTCGGTCAGGTGCAGTCCATAGGTCGTCTGACTGTCCCTCCCATGTCGCTGGATGGCCTAGTGATTGCCCAGCGTGCTTTTGATGGTGCGCCAGTTTACGACGACCTTGAAGTGCTCAATCGCTGGCTGGAAATACGAAAAAGATCTCATAGCCCGCGTGTCGCGCTGTATTACAACACGGTCAGCCTGCACGACGGCAATCATTTGCCTGACGCGCATTCCACGCCAAACAGCCTGGAGACGTACAGGGCGCGTTTGAGCGACTTCCTGGATCGCACCGAACAGTTTATGAAGAGTCTGGATGAGTCCGGCAGGCAAGCGGTAGTCGTGATGATACCCGAGCATGGCGCTGCAGTACGTGGCGATAAAAAACAGATAGCCGGCCTGCGTGAGATTCCTACGCCCAACATTACCCTGATACCGGTCGGCATCAAAGTGATAGGCGGCAATGTGCAGCGTGAAGGTGCGACACTCTCGATCGACCAGCCTGTCAGCTATGTGGCTATGTCGTACATAGTCGATCGCATGCTGAAAAAATCCCCGTTTAACGAAAATAAATTTTCACCGTCCGATTACGTGGAGGGATTGCCGATGACCCCGTTTGTTTCACAGAATGAGCAGATGACGGTGGCCGAGCACGATAATCGCTACTATCTCGGTCGCGGCCCCGGTCAGTGGGAAAAGTACACTGAGTTCAATACGACTGAAGCTAAGCGATGATGGTCGCAAGCACGAGAAATTAATATGGAAAATCCGCATAAACATCAACCCGGTCTGACGCATGCCTGGCGCGCCACCGGGATTGCGCTGCAAGGTCTGCGCGCGGCGCTGGTGCATGAAGACGCGTTCCGGCAGGAAGTGCTGGTCGCTGCGATTGCCATCCCTGTTGCGCTGTTATCAAACGTGACCACGACCGGAAAAGTCCTGCTGGTGAGCAGCATTTTTCTGGTTCTGATTGTAGAGCTGATTAATTCGGCGCTGGAAGCCGCCGTTGATCACACTTCGCTGGAGCGCCACCCGCTGGCAAAACGCGCCAAAGACATCGCCAGTGCGGCGGTGTTCATCAGTATTGTGAATGCGCTGGCGACATGGGGTTTGATATTTATTTTCTGATGCTCGAATTTTTCGCCTTCTGAAGGGTGGGCATAGTGGATAACGGCGGATTGAAGTTGGTATGATAGTTATAACTAGCCATCATGATGGGGTGTTGTGAAATCAGTTGAACTGCTGAGGATGAACCTGACAATTGAACCTGATTTGCAGGATTTCATCCGTTTTCTAATGGAAAGTGTAGGCAGCCTCAAGGGGAATGCCTTCCGGGCCGCGCTCGCCAGCATGGCGCTGAATCAGCGTTTGCGTGCCGCGGGAGCCTGCTGCGGGCAACTTTTTCCCGTCAGCGTGCAACTGCAAAATAATAGTCTGAGTGTCCACTGGCGTGACGACAAGTTCGTGTTCGCAGAGTTGGCTCAACCAGAGCAAGCTGAGATCGATCAATTACGTGAATATTTGCGTAAATCCACAGAGTCTGTCGACCCGGAAATTTTGATTCAACGCAATGAGGCGATGGTGCGTCATTTCCAGGAGGCGCGTGTATGCACCGAGCGGGAATTGGTCGAATTGCAGAACAAATTGTTGAGCCGTCAGGCAGAGCTGCAGGCTTCGATGCGTCAGGCTGAAACGGACCCGCTTACCGGATTGTTAAACCGTCGTGCGTTCGATGAAAAGCTGGATCAGGCTTTTCGCCACACTATGCGTCAGAAAACCCCCCTGTCGCTCATTATGCTGGATCTGGATTATTTCAAGCATATTAACGATCAGCATGGACATCAGTACGGTGATCGTTACTTGACCAATATGGCGCGGATTTTGCGCGGCGTGATTCGGGAAGATGTGGATTATGCATTTCGCTTCGGAGGGGACGAATTTGCCATGTTGGTGCATTCCGATTATGTCACGGCCTGCGACAAGGCCAGGCAGGTCATCCAGCAAATGGACGGCAAGGTCAGTATTGGCATTGCGGCGATCGATTCGCACAGTTCTGAGGGCCTGAGCCTGGAGGATTTTATTCGTCAGGCGGACAGTTCGCTGTATGAAGCTAAGCATCGCGGGCGAGGTCGTGTGGTGGTGGCCCCATGCAGCCGCAGCGATGCGCAACTCTGTGGCGCAATATGTGCGGCGAAAGAAACCCATGTCTGAATTATTCGACAGCGCGGTTGATTGCAAGCTGTTATTCAATAGCGTGACGCAAAGCGAAAGTGCCTTGATATTACTGCGCGCAAAACTGGTCGCCATCACCCGGCGTCTGGGGGTGAGCAATCTGGAACGGGAAAATATGTTGCTGGTGGCAGCTGAACTGGTCAGCAATAACGTAAAACACGCTGCCGGCCGGGGCATGGTGCAACTGTGGATGCAGCCCGGTGGCGTACTGGATATGCTGTCGCTGGACTACGGTCCGGGTATCGCGGATCTGGCCAGCGCCGAAGAAGATGGCTATTCAACTTCGAGTACGCTGGGTAAGGGATTGGGGGCGATTCGCCGGTTGAGTGGTGAGTCATACATCTATACGCAGCAGGCTCAAGCGGGGCAGCCGAGAAAATGGAGCGGTACGGTAATACTTGCCCGTTTTTTCCTAGACAAGAGTAAGGAGAAAAAGTCCGCTTTTAAATTTGGCCTGTATTCGCGCTCCCTGTCCGACGAGCGTTACAATGGTGACAGAATTTATCTGCAAAAACACGGGAGAACACTGCGCTGGCTGCATCTGGACGGATTGGGTCATGGCGAAGAGGCGCAGGCAGCCACTGCCGATCTGGCGGCGCATTTGCTCGATGATGAATCGCCTCAGGCGATTCTGGCTATGGTGGATCGGCAGCTTCATGACACGCGCGGGGCGGTTGCCATTTCCGGCGAGATTGATCTGGCTAACTATAGTTTGCGTTTGTCGGGGGTAGGTGACATGAATGCGCATATTTATGATCAGGAACAGGTTCAACACATCGCGTTTGCGCCCGGGATACTGGGGCGTGAGCACCGCACGGCCAATGTGTTGCAGACCGGTTTCGGCAAGAAGTGCGTCATCGTTACGGCGAGTGACGGCATACGCAGGAATTGGGATGCGGCTAATTTTGCCGGTTTATTCAATCAGCATCCTCAGTTGATTGCGTATGCGCTGGGTAATATTATGGGGCGAATTTCTGATGATCAGTCGATTTGCGTTTGTACGATAGGGTGAACGGTATGGAGGAGAAAATGGTGCAGAAAAAAGAAACCAGCGAAAAGCTGATCACGTTGTTCAGCTTGAAAGTGGGCAATATTTCCGGGCAGCTCGAAGAGACAGGGCGCGCTTTTTTTTGTGCGGACACCATGCTGATGGACGAAGATGAAGTCGCTGACCTGAGCAGCGAATTCGTCAATCTGATAACCGGGCTGCTGAGCGCCAAGGAACCCGCTAAACGAACCATACCCCAATTTCACGCGCTGGAAATTTTCTTTTCCGAGCTTGCGCATCGCATGCTGATGCGCGGCGGTCATGTGGAGGACGTGGTGCGTTATGCGCAGCAGTTGCAGTATAGTCTGATAGCAGCACTGGAGCGTGACAGCGGGGTCGAGTTTACTCAATCGCGCTCGGTGCTGCTGTATTTCGCCCAGCTCTTCGATGAGCTGATTATGGCGATTTTTCGTACCTATCTTAGCGAACGTGAAAAAACACTGAAGGCACAGGAATTGGAGTTGCGTGAAACCTCAACGCCGATTACCGAAATATGGGATGGCGTGCTGACGCTGCCCATTATCGGCACACTGGACTCCAGTCGCACCATGCTGGTGATGGAGGCGCTGCTTAACCGCATTGCCAAGGATCATGCCCGCGCGGTGGTGATGGACCTGACGGGAGTGAGAAACATCGACTCTCAGGTGTCGCATCACCTGATACAGATGGTGCGCGCCGTGCAATTGATGGGAGCCGATGCGATTATCACCGGCATACATCCCGAGATAGCGCGTGCGCTGGTCAGTCTGAATATCGACCTGAGCGGGGTAACCACCCGCGCAAGCCTGTCAGACGGTCTGAAGGAGGCATTCTCGCGCATGGGTATTCAGGTCAGCCAAAAAGTGGTCTGATGATGACGATTTCAGGCATACACCTGACGCGCATCGGCAAGGGTAATTTTCTGCTTGAGCCGTTGCGCAGCATGAATATTGCCGATCAGGGGCGGTTAATGCAGGAGATCGTCACTCAGGTACGGCAGGGGCAGGGGGTACGTTTGTATTACGATCTGAACGGGTTGCCTGTCATCGACCCGGTTTATTACGGCTGGTTGAGCAATTTGGCTCGCACCTGCCGGATAGTGAACATAGAAATGATTTGCATCAATATGGAGCCGACGGCTGCGTTTACCTTGTCGAGTTTTGTTTCCGGCAAGCCGGAATTCGCGACCGCATTGGCTGTCCCGGACTAATCCCGTTTGAAGTAGGTCAGCGCGTTTGATGACGTGCGCACTTTAATATAACCGGGCTCGTTCAATAACAGGCTGCAGCCTGCTCATCAAGGTCATCACACCAATTTCTTCAAGCGATACAACTGCTCCAGCGCATCCTTCGGGCTCAGCTCGTCCGGCTGGATTTCGCGCAAGGCCGCAAGTAGCGGGTGTTCTTCGCTCTCCTCCGGTTCGGCTGCCCTGTGGTCGAATAAATCGCCTTGCGGACTTTGTGCGGCGCTGTTTTGTTCCAGGGCGCGCAATTTTTTTTTCGCGGTGCGGATGACTTGCGCCGGGACCCCGGCCAGGGCAGCGACTTGTAAACCATAGCTCTGGCTGGCTGCACCTTCGTTCACCGCGTGCAGGAATACGATGCTGTGCTGATGTTCGATGGCAGACAGGTGTACGTTGGCGAGCTGGGTGAATTCTTCGGCCAGGCGCGTCAGTTCGAAATAGTGCGTGGCGAACAGCGTATAGCTGCGGTTTTTTTCCAGCAGGTGGCAGGCGATTGCATAGGCAAGCGCCAGTCCGTCGAAGGTGGAGGTGCCGCGCCCGATTTCGTCCACCAGCACCAAGCTTTTTTCGCTGGCGTTGTGCAGGATGTTGGCGGCCTCGGTCATCTCGACCATGAAAGTGGAGCGTCCGCTGGCCAGATCGTCCGAAGAGCCGATGCGCGTGAAAATCTGATCGATTTCGCCCAGAATCGCCTGTTGCGCCGGGACGAAACAGCCGACATGGGCCAGCAGTGCGATGATCGCGACCTGACGCATGTAGGTGGATTTACCGCCCATGTTCGGGCCTGTCACCAGCAGCATGCGGCGATTGTCGGCAAGCTCGGTGTCGTTCGCTGTGAATCGCTCTACCTGGGCTTCTACCACCGGATGGCGACCCTGGCTGATGCTGATCTGCGCGTCGTCTGTAAATTGCGGCGCGCTGAAATTTAGCGTGGCGGCGCGTTCACTGAAGGTGGCGAGTACATCCAGTTCGGCAATGGCGACGGCGATGCGCTGCAGTTGTGGCACGAACGGCGAGAGTCGATCCAGCAATTGTTCGTAAAGCATCTTTTCGCGTGCCAGCGCGCGGTCATTGGCGGACAGCGCCTTGTCCTCGAAAGTTTTTAGTTCAGGCGTGATGTAGCGTTCGGCGTTCTTCAGCGTCTGGCGGCGGCGATAGTCGTCCGGCACATTGACGCTTTGCGCGAGGGTGACTTCTATGTAGAAGCCATGCACGCGGTTGTATTCCACCTTTAAAGTAGAAATGCCGGTGCGCGCCCGTTCGCGTGTTTCCAGTGCCAGCAGAAAATCACCGCAATGGGTCTGTATGCCGCGCAGCTCGTCCAGATCTGCATCAAAGCCGTCTGCGATCACGCCACCTTCGCGCAACACGGAGGACGGCTCGGCACGCAGGCTGTCAACCAGAATGGCGGCGAGATGCGCATCAGCTTGCAGCGCATCGGTCAGCGTCTTCAACAGCGGCGCGTCGCAATTGCCTAGGGTGGCATGCAGTTGCGGCAAGGTGAGCAGCGTGTCGCGCAGGCCGGACAAGTCGCGCGGTCGCGCACTGCGCAACGCGATGCGCGCGGTGATGCGCTCCACGTCCACGCAGGGCTTTAGCCGTTGATGTGTCTCGTTGTACAAATCGCCCATTTTGTCCACCGCATCGAGGCGTGAACGCAAAATTGCACGGTCGCGCAGCGGGTGGTGCAGCCAGTGGGACAGAAGTCGACTGCCCATGTTGGTCGCGCAGGTGTCGAGCAGTGACAGCAGGGTGGGTGCCGCTTCGCCCCGCAATGTCTGGGTGATTTCCAGATTGCGTCGGGTTGCGGCATCCATGCGCACAAAATGATCCGCGCTGTACACCTGCAGGCTGCGGATATGGCTGATGGCCTGGCCTTGTGTCAGTCTGGCGTAGCCCAGCAGCGCGCCCGCCGCCTCCAGTCCGATGCTGAAATTGTCGCAGCCGAATCCGGCCAGATCCAGCGTGGAAAATTGCTGGCATAGCGCGCGCCGCGCCGTATCCAGTTCGAAATGCCAGGCGGGGAGCTGTTTGTATGCGACAGCGTTATGGTTTTGCAGGCCCGCATTCTCGGCGTGCAGGATTTCCGAGGGTTGCAGACGTTCCAGTTCGGCGCTGAGATTGTCAGCCGAGGTCTCGGATACGAAAAATTGTCCCGAGGCCAGATTCAGCCAGGCCAGCCCCAGTTTGCCGTGGCGCTGATGCAAGGCCAGCAGCAGGCTGTCGCGTTTTTCTTCCAGCAAGGCGGAGTCGGTGAGGGTGCCCGGCGTGACGATACGCATCACTTTGCGCTCTACCGGCCCTTTGCTGGTGGCCGGGTCGCCTATCTGTTCGCAGATCGCTACCGACTCGCCCAGCTTGACCAGTCGCGCCAGATATTGCTCGGCGGCATGGTAGGGCACGCCGGCCATCTTGATCGGTTGGCCGTTGGAGCTGCCGCGTTGCGTCAGCGTGATGTCGAGCAACTTCGCGGCGCGCACCGCATCGTCGAAGAACAGCTCGTAAAAATCGCCCATACGGTAAAACAGCAAGCCGTCGGGGTGTTCCGCTTTGATGCGCAGAAACTGCTGCATCATCGGTGTGTGCTTTTCCAGCTCATTAGTTTGGGTGGGGTTTTTTGATATCCCTTTGTTTATTATGCTATTCATTTGTTATTGTTTCGGGTGAGTGTTCCAAAGTTGATTCAGTTAAACCCAAGCAATCCCATTTTTCAGTAGCCCAGAGCTAGCCTATTGGGGGTGTAGCTGCCTAGTGTTGAAATGGCTGGGCAAGCAATAAAATTTCATTAACCAGAATGCTCATATTACACACGAAGATGAAAGCTCAATTATAGCGGGGCAGGTGACACAGGGTGCGATTAGACGGCATGGTGCGCATTTGTTGCGCTAGGTTATCCATGAACCAATGCCCGACATCCACCACCTCGGCGGATCAGGTGGCAGTTTTTGAGTCAGTTGCATTGAAAGTCACGGCAATGGTGGCAGCCCCAGCTCTTTCAAAAAATCATTGTGCTTGTCCGTTGCGGCTTTGATTTTCGTCGCCAGCGTTTTCAACTCGTCATGGGTCGCCTGCAAATCAATCTCCTCTTCCGCCTCGGCGGTGCTGATGTAGCGCGAGATGTTCAGGTTGTAGCCCTCCTTCTCGATTCGCTCCATCGACACACGCATGGAATAGCGATCCTCTTCTTTGCGGTACTGGTAAGTGTCGATGATCTTATCGATGTGCTCGGGCAGCAGGCGGTTTTGCCGCTTTCCCTTCTCGAAGTGCTCAGCGGCATTGATGAACAACACGTCATCGGGCTTCTTGCATTTCTTCAACACCAGAATACATACCGGGATGCCGGTGGAGAAGAACAGGTTGGCGGGCAGGCCAATCACCGTGTCGATATGGCCGTCCTTCAGCAGCTTGGTGCGTATCCGCTCCTCCGCGCCGCCACGGAACAACACGCCGTGGGGCAGGATGATGGCCATCACGCCGTCCTGTTTCAGGTAGTGGAAACCGTGCAGCAAAAAGGCGAAGTCGGCGGCGGACTTGGGTGCCAGGCCGTAATTTTTGAAGCGCATGTCCTCGCCCAGCGCCTCGGAAGGTTCCCAGCGATAGCTGAACGGCGGATTGGCCACCACCGCGTCAAATTTCGGCATCTTGGCCGGGTTCATTTCGCGCAAGCTATCCCAATCGTTGGTCAGAGTGTCGCCGTGGTAAATCTCAAACTCGGAATCCTTCACCCCATGAAGCAGCATGTTCATGCGCGCCAGGTTGTAGGTGGTGATGTTCTTCTCCTGCCCGGCGATCTTGCCGATGGTGCCGCCAGCATCTTTCATTCGTGTGCGAATGTTTAGCAACAATGAGCCAGAGCCGCAGGCAAAGTCGAATACGCTGCCCAGATGTTTTATTGGCCCTGTGGCGGGCTCCTGGCTGTCCAGCGTGACAATGCCCGACAAGATGCTGGAAATCTGTTGCGGCGTGTAAAACTCGCCCGCCTTCTTGCCGGAACCTGCCGCAAACTGGCCGATCAGGTATTCATAGGCATCGCCCAGCGTGTCTTTGTCGGTAGAGAACTTTTCCAGTCCCTCGGCAATCGCCTTGATCACCGTACAGAGCGTGGCGTTTTGCGCGGTGTAGCCCCTGCCCAGTTTTTCCGAATTCAGGTTGATCTCGGAAAACAACCCGCCGAAGGTGCTGGCGAAGGATTCGTTCTCGATGTAATCGAAGCCCTTTTGCAGCGTGTGCAGCAGCTCCCCGTCTTGCGTGCGCGCCATCTCGGCGATGCTGCTCCAAAGGAAAGCGGGCTGAACGACATAATGCGTCTTGCGGCGCATCTGCTTTTCAAATTCAGCTGTGTCCTCCGCGTTTTGCGCGTACCACACCGACAGCGGCGTGCGGCGGTCATCGGTTTTCAGCTTTGGATAATCCGCCCCTAGTTCCTTTTGCGCCGCTGCCTCGTAGTTGTCCGACAGATAGCGCAGGAACAGGAAAGAGAGCATGTAATCGCGGAAGTCGTCCGCGTTCATCGCACCGCGTAAAGTGTCGGCAATGCCCCACAGTGTGGTGCCCAGTTGTTTTTGGTCTTGTTCGGTCATTTATGTCTCTTCTGTATATATGTCATGTCACCGCCTCCACTGCTGCAGGTTGAACCTGAGCAACTACTGGTGCAAGTTCGGTCAGAGCAAAGGCATAGCGCGCCAAGAAACCATCCAGAATTTCCTTGAATAACGTCTTGTTGTCTTCCAGCATCTCGCGTGGCTCGTAGAGCGAATACTTGCCGTGGCTCAGCAAATTCAAGGCGCGGGCGTGAAGACCTTCGTCGCCCGATGTGCCCAAGCATGTCGAAAAGTCATCGTGCCCGAAGAAGTTCGCGGTCTTCTCCAGGATGCTCCGTAGCGTGTTGAAGTGGTGTGTGTACAGCGCGCCGCTCTGGCTAGCGGCTTTCAACTCGCTCAACATCGCGACATGGTGGAAAAAAGGCGTGTCTGTGGTGGCCCGTAGCGTGTGGCCGTCTCCATCCTTGGCCTTGTTGAGGAAGTAGCTCTTGGTCTGCTCCTTCTTCAGTTCGTTGAACATCACATTGAAGAACAAACCGTGATGCGACGAAATCACCGTCTTCAGCTTGCCCTTGCCGCGTCGCAGTAGCTTGGCCAGATCGGTGGCCACGGCGATGGTGTTGTTGTCGTCCAACGAAGAAATCGGATCGTCGATGTAGAGGAACTTCACCCAATCGTAGGCTTGGCCGGGTTGGGCATCGATCGCCAGCTCAACCAAAGCCAGAAACACACACCAGATGAAAATGTTTTCCTCGCCACGTGACACCTTGATGTGCTCGGCATCACCCCGCGAGAACGTCACCGTCCAAGCCTCGTAATCAATGCGGAAATCGACGTCGACGTAACGCTCAAGGTAGGGGAAGATTTTCTCTTCCAGTGCCAGTTCTCGGAAGCCATCGAAGAAGCGTGAATCCTTGTTGATCCGCACCACGCGCTGACTGTCGTTTGTTAGGTCATTGTCCCAATGGAACAGGTCTTCGGTGTAGGCGTTGAAATAAAGGGTATCCCGGTCGGTTTCGGTGATCGTCAGGGGCTGCCCGACATGGTCGCCAACGCTGAACGGGCGCGTTCGAGTTTTCTTCCCTGCATCCTTGAAAGCCATCGAGAGCCGGGTCTTGCCGGTACCGTTGTAGGCGAACAAAAGGACAAAATCATTTCCACCGCTTTTGAAATCGTCACGTAGACGAGTAACCAATCTAGGCAGGGTCTTGCAATGAAGCACCTTGGTTTGCTTACTCATGATGCATTGCCTTTGCGATCTTTGATCCTGCTTTCCAACGCCTTCAGTTCAGCCTCGTCCTGTTCGTCCGCCACTTGCGCCTCTTGCAACTTGCGGCGCTGGTCGTAATCCTGAAACAGCGGGGCGATCTGCTGTTCCATGCGGGCATGGCTGACCGATCCCGCGCCAGCCAGCAAAGGGAAGCCGTTGGAGGCGATGATCTGCCCGACGTTCTCACGCCAGAACTCCATGCTGGTGATGGCTTGCCGTTTGGCACGCAGCTCGGCGGTTTCCAGAAAGATGACCACCAGACGGTTGAGGGTGTCGATTTCATCTTCGCTCAGGTAATTCTTGGCCACCACGATGTCTTGCTTGCGCACCCGCTCGCCCTTCCAGGCCAGCAAGCCAAAATGGGCATCGGCCGGGTTGGCGCGGCCGAGGATGATTTCGGCAGCGGTCTGCTGCGTCACCGCATACAGCAACAGGTTTTGCACCGTGGCAAAAAATTGCTGGGTGGCTTGGTCGGTCTTGTCGTAATCGGCAGCCAGCGCGAACAGGTCGCGCACTTTTTGATAGAAGCGTTTTTCCGAGGCGCGAATGTCGCGAATGCGCGCCAGCATCTCGTCAAAATAGTCCGGGCGGCCATCGGGATTCTTGAGCCGCTCGTCGTCCATGACGAAACCCTTGCGCAGATATTCCGCCAGCACCGTGCTGGCCCAGCGGCGAAACTGTACCCCACGCGGTGAGCGTACCCGGTAGCCCACGGCCAGAATAGCGTCCAGGTTATAGTGCGCCACCCGGTAATTCTTGCCATCGGCGGCAGTTGTCAACCAATGGTTGACAACTGATCCCTCGCTCAATTCATTCTCGGCGAAGATGGCTTTCAGGTGCTTGGCAATATTCTGTTTCGTGGTAAGAAAAAGCTCAGCCATTTCCAACTGCGTGAGCCAAACCGTACCCTGCTCGGCGCGCAGTTGCACCTGGGCTTGCCCGTCTTCGCTGGTGTAGAGGATGAGTTGCGTCATGCGGCTACCTCATCAACAAATGCAGGATAACGAGATAAGAAGCCCATCACGCCCGCCAGATTTTGTTTCACGTCCGCATCCAAAATGTGGATGACACACAATCCCAAGCTCATTAGAAATGCGTCACGCTGCGCATCATATTCGGCTTTGTCATCATGGCTACTACCGTCAACTTCAAGTACCGCTTGTTTTTCGGCGCAATAAAAATCAACGATGTAGTTGCCGATGATTTTCTGACGATCAAAATCCAGCCCCTTGAATTGCCCTCTTTTCAATTGATTCCACAGCAACACCTCCGATAGGTTGCCTGCTTTGCGCAATGCTTTGGCTCGCTCTTTCAACGCAGGATTGAAAGGCAGCGATCGGTAATTTTCGGTGTGGCGCGTTTTATTCCCCTCCACTGGAGGGGTGCCCCGAAGGGGTGGGGTGGTCGCTTTCAGGTCTCGCTGTGTCGTCATTTAACCACCCCGTCAGGCTTCGCCTGCCACCCCTCCAACGGAGGGGAATAACTGCTGCATCAGCCCTTTTTTATGGGTCTTGAGCACAGCGAGTTTTTGGGTGTGGGCGGTGATGAGGTCGTCGAGGGAAGAGAGGCAGTCAGCAATTTTTTGTTGTTCTTCAATATTCGGCGGACAGGAGAACTTAGTCACTTTCGCATTTTGTATGGTGTAAGTGCCGACAGTAGAAATAGATGCTTGGCCCAATATTTGATTCTGTATGTCATCTGCTTCAAAGCAATATTTGAAGAACGTTGAGACAATGCCGCCCTTTAATTTGAACCAAAGTACATTTCCATCCTTGAAATAAAACCTGTCTTGAGTCTGCACTTGATAGGATATTCCGAGAGTTCCTACACCGCTAACCAAAAAATCCCCCTCAGCAGGCAATCCGTAGTTTTCGGAAATCTCACGAAAAAGCTCTTCGGATATAAATATTTCGCTGCCAAAGGGTTCGTTTTTACTCAAAGAAACCAATTCCCTAGTGCGATAGAACGGGACACCTTGCGTAGTCCAGTCCTGCTGTAGCACTCGCTTGCTTGAGCCTACATCGAAGAAATCTTCTATTAACTTCTGCTTCCACTCCCCCGCATCCCGAAACTCGGGGAAGCGCAGTTTGGGCAGGGCTTCGCCTTCGGCGGGGAAAAGCTGCTGCATTAGCCCTTTTTTGTGGGTCTTGAGCGTGTCGAGCTTTTGCGCCTCCAGGGTGATCCGTTCGTCGAGGGAAGCGAGGCAGTCGGCGATTTTTTGTTGCTCGGAAAATTTCGGAGGCAATGGAATGGCAAGCGAGCTGTATTCAGTGCTGTTTACGCCCGGCTGTCCGCTACGTGCAGACGTGACCGCAATCCACTTCCAGAACTGATCGGTCGTCAGAAAGTTGGCCAGGTAGGTTGAAATCAAAAGCCTTGGATCAGGCTTAACCCTGATCAAAAATCCCGCGAAAACAAGTTTGCCATCCTCTTTCCGGTATCGGTAAGACTTGCCAACGCTGGCACCTGTGCGGGCGAGGACAATGTCGCCTTCGTCTAGGTAGTTTTCAGCCGTAGCATCGAGATCAACCGAGACCTGCTTATCGGGCAAATATTGACCGCCTTCAGAGATGTCTGTGATGCGGAGATATTTCGGCAGGTTATCTGCGAAAGGAACTGCTGCGGCATTCACCCCGTAATCGGGGCTACCGATTAGGAGTTTACCCAACAATGCATTTGTCCACTCTCCCGCATCCCGAAACGCAGGAAACCGAAGCTTGGGAACTACCCCGTCAGGCTTCGCCTGCCACCCCTTCGGAGAAGGGGAATCATTCCCCTCCCGTGGAGGGGTGCCCCGAAGGGGTGGGGTGGTTTTATTGCTCATACGCGCCCAGCCCTGAAATCTCGCGCCCTTGGGCGAGTTTTTTGAGCAGGGGAATCAGCTCGTCCATCAGTGCCAGTTCCGCCTTGGTGCGGGCTTTCCAGCCCAGCGCCAGCGGGGCGAACAGGTCGCTGAGTTGGTCGCCGTCGAACACCATGCGACGCAGGATGGCGTCCACGAAGGTTTGCAGGGCGGCGGCATCCAGCGTGTGCCGGGCGGCGATATCGGCCAACGCCTTGGCGTGTTTGTCGGCCTTGAAGCGTTCAAACCCGGCGCGGATGGCTTTTTCATCCAGCGCCTTGCCCGCTTCCAGTGTGCCGATATATTCGGCAATGTCGTCGCGCTCGTCGATGAATTTGGCATCGGACTGGATCAGGCCGATGAGCTGTTCACGGCTCATCTTCTGCTTGCCCGGCGTTTGGCTGGCGTAGCGGGTAATCAGCGCCATGATGTAGTCGTAGTCGATCACCGCGCTGGCAAACAGCACAAATTCGAAATCGAGTTGCTGCACTTCTGGCGGGGTGCTGTCGTCGTGTTTGTCCTGCATTGCTTTCAGGCGCTGGGCGGTTTCCAGGTAGGTGCCCCTGAAGCTCAGCAGCTGATCGCGCGGAAGGATGGTATCTATGCGGGCCTTTTGTGTGTTGTCCAGATCGGTGTACTGGTCGAGTTGCGTCTTGAGTCGCTGCACTTCCTTGAAGCGGTTGACGAATTCGATGCGCGCGGTATCGCCTTTCAGGTTGTAAACCTGCTCGGGCTCGCACACCAGATTTTTTTTCTGCATGAAGCCCGCCATGCCGGAGACTGCCGCCTCGTACTTGCGGATGACTTCGGCGGCGGGCTCCACCAGCCAGATTTCCCGCGCCTGCTCGCCGGTCTTTTCCCCGGAAAACAGGCCGATGGCGGTATCCACCGCGTCTTGCTGCTGGCGGAAGTCGAGGATGTTGCCGTAGGGCTTGGTGTCGTTGAGCACGCGGTTGGTGCGCGAAAACGCTTGAATCAGGCCGTGGTACTTGAGGTTCTTGTCCACATACAACGTGTTCAGGTATTTGGAGTCGAAGCCGGTGAGCAGCATGTCCACCACGAGGGTGATGTCAATCTTCTGGCGGTGCGGCAGGTCGGCATTGGGGTATTGCTGATCCTTGATGCGCTTTTGCACGTCCTGATAGTAGAGATCGAATTCGACTATGCTGTGGTTGCTGCCGTATTGGGCGTTGTAGTCGGCGATGATGGCCTTGAGGGCATCTTTCTTTTTGTCGGGTTCCTGTTCGTTGTCGGCCTTTTCCTGCGGCAGGTCTTCCTGAATCTGCTGCACGTCTTTGTTGCCTTCGGCGGGCGGGGAGAAGACGCAGGCGATGTTGAGCGACTGAAATTCGGGATCGCTCGCCAGCCTTTCGGCCTGCACGGTCTTGAACAGTGCGTGATATTCGATGGCGTCGTTGATGCTGGCGGTGGCCAGCACGGCGTTGAACTTGCGACCGGCTGTGGCAGCATCGTGCTTGCTCAATATCGCCTCGACAATGGCGCGTTTGGCAACCACCCTGCCCCTTTGGGGCACCCCTCCAGTGGAGGGGAATGGGCGGGGTGATTCCCCTCCACTGGAGGGGTACGCCGTAGGCGGGGGGTGGTTGCCTTCGGGCTTGTAGTAGTCCACATGGAAGCGCAGCACGTTGCGGTCTTCGATGGCGTGGGTGATGGTGTAGGCGTGCAGTTGCTGCTGGAAGATGTCTTCCGTGGTCTTGTAGGATGCCTGCTGGTCCGTGACCTGCTGATAGCTGGCGTTCTGATCGAAGATGGGCGTGCCGGTAAATCCGAACAACTGGGCGTTGGGGAAGAATTCCTTGATGGCCTGATGGTTGTCGCCAAATTGCGAGCGGTGGCATTCGTCGAAGATGAATACCATGCGCTGATTACGCAATGACTCCAGACGTTCCTTGTAGTTGCGCTTGTTGGTTCCGTCGAGTGCCAAGCCTAGCTTCTGGATGGTGGTGACGATGACCTTGTCGGCGTAGTCGTCGGAGAGCAGGCGACGCACCAGGGTTTCGGTGTTGGTGTTTTCTTCGACGCAGCCTTCTTGAAACTTGTTGAATTCTTCCCGCGTCTGCCGGTCGAGGTCTTTGCGATCCACCACGAACAGGCATTTGTCGATGTCCGGGTTGTCCTTGAGCAGGGTGGAGGCTTTGAACGAGGTGAGCGTTTTGCCGCTGCCGGTGGTGTGCCAGATGTAGCCATTGCCGCAGTGCTGATGAATGCACTCGACTATCGCCTTGACGGCATAGATTTGATAAGGCCGCATCATCAGCAGCTTTTGTTCGCTGGCCACCAGCACCATGTAACGGCTAATCATCTGGCCCAGCGTACATTTGGCAAGGAAAGCGTCGGCGAAGCTGTCCAGATGGGTGATCTTTTTGTTGTCTTCGCTGGCGAACTGATAAAGCGGCAAAAAGCGCTCGTCTGCATTGAAGCTGAAGTGGCGGCTGTTGTTGTTGGCGAAGTACCAGGTATCGCTGCGGTTGCTGACGATGAACAGTTGCAGGAAGCACAACAGGGTTTTGCTGTAGCCATTGCCGGGGTCGTTCTTGTAATCAACGATCTGCTGCATGGCTTTGCGCGGGCTGATTTGCAGGGTTTTCAGCTCGATCTGTACCACGGGCACGCCGTTGATGAGCAGGATCACATCAAAGCGGTGATGGCTGTAGTCGGTGCTGATGCGCAGTTGGTTGATGACTTCAAAGTTATTTTTGCACCAGTCCTTGATATTGACCAGCGTGTAATAGAGCGGCGTGCCGTCGTCGCGCTCGAAGCTGTTTTTCTCGCGCAGGTGTTTGGCGGCTGCAAACACGTCTGGGGTGACGATGCTGTCCAGCAGGCGGGCGAATTCGCTGTCGGTGAGATGAACGCGGTTAAGCGCCTCAAAGTGCTGGCGGAAGTTGGCTTCCAGCGCGGCGCGGTCGCGGATGTCCGGGCGGTAGGTGTATTTCAATTCGCCCAGTTTTTCGATCAGGGCTTGTTCGATTTGTTGTTCAGTCATTGAGATTGACAATGCTCTTTTGGATGGCGCTTATTGATGGTGCATGAGTATAGCGATTATTCATAGACTGAACCAACAGAGGCAGGCTTCTAATTGCAGCAGACCTCCCAATGTCGGGTTCTGCGTGCGGGTATTTGTGTGACCGGTGTTTAGCTGATCTTGACTACAATATCGTGCAGCGTATTGGCGCATTGCGCCATGTGTTCGGCGGCATTGGTCAGGTGACGGTAAATTTCCCGGCGTTTGAACATGTTGATGTAGTCGGTTCCTTCAAACAGGGTCGGCAAGGCGACGCGGTATAGTTTTTCTGCATGGCGTTCTGCCTTGCGTGCCGCATCGGCGTCCAGCGCGGCTGTAGAGGGGGTGTGGCCTAACTTGGCAAAGCCGTTGGCCAGCGCATCCACGCCCTCCTTGATATGCCGCGAGATGTCGCGCATGAAGCTGTCTGGGGTCACGCCCAGTACGTCCATCTCGTGGACGGTGGTCTTGCAGTACATGACGATGTCGTCCAGGCTCATGATGGCGCGGTAGATGTCTTCGCGGTCTATCGGCGTGGAAAACGCTTCGTTGAGTTCATGCAGATTGCGCACTTTAATCAGGTCGGCTTCGTGCACGTTGCGTTTGAGCGCCTCGGCGACTGCTGGATCGCCATTTTCCATGTAATCGACCAGCAGGTTGACGGTGTGTGCGACGCGGATATTCTGCTCGGTCAGCATGTGGAAAAAATCCGGCATCTTCGGGAATACCCGATCCAGAATGATGGCTAGCATGGTTTTGGAGGCGGCGGTCATGTGATATTCATCCTCATGCGTATGCGTGGACTATAAGATAGCAGCTAATGGACATCGCCGCCGCACCGGGTATGGTAATCAGCCAAGTGACGACGATTTCGCCTGCCTTGCCCCAGCGTACCGCTTTTGGACGCTCGGATGCACCGATGCCCATGATGGAGGAGGCCACCACATGGGTGGTTGAGACCGGTGCGCCGAACAGGGACGAGGCGAAAATCACGCTGGCTGCGGTCAGTTGTGAGTCCAGCGCGTGTAGCGGGCGTATCTTGTAGATGGAAAAGCCCAGGGTGCGCACAATCTGCCAGCCGCCGGAGAGTATGCCCGCAGTAATGGTGAGCGAACAGGCCAGCATCACCCAGAACGGCACTTCGAAAGTGGGAATGAAACCGCCCAGCAGCAATACCAGTGTCAGTATGCCCATGCTCTTCTGCGCATCATTGGCGCCGTGTGAGAAAGCCAGTCCGGCCGAGGTGACGAATTGCAGGCGACGCAGGTCGCGGTTGATCGAAGGATGGGTGCCGCGCAGTAGCAACATCATGATTTTGTGTAGCGCGTAGCCGACCCAGAAGCCGATGATGGGCGACAGGATCAGCGCGATAACCATCTTGCTCACGCCACTGAGCTCGCCGCGCAGCAGTTCGTCGTATCCCCATGCGACATGATCGGTGCCTGCCGAGACCATGACCACGCCGACCAGTCCGCCGACCAGCGCATGGGAAGAGGAAGAAGGGATGCCGCGCCACCAGGTCAGCAGATTCCACGCGATAGCACCGACCAGTCCGCATAACACGATGGTTAGTGCCAGGGTGCGGTCCAGATCGTCCAGCGTGACAAATTTGCCTATGGTGTTGGCCACTGCGGTGCCGCCGAGCAATGGCCCCAGAAACTCGAAAAAGGCGACCAGCAGAACCGCCTGCACCGGTGTCATGGCGCGGGAGGCAATAACCGTCGCAATGATGTTCGCAGCATCGTGAAAGCCGTTGGTGTACTCGAACACCAGCACGATGACGATAGTGGCGATAGTCAGCGTGAGCAGGGTGTCCATGTCGGCGTTAACGCGGGCGTAATGCCTAGCCTTTCAGGTCAGGCGTCAGATGGGGCGCGATGACTTGCAGCAGCAAGGGATGAATGTTCGGGTTGCCCGCGCAGATATGTCCGGATTTAAGGTAGGAGTCGCCCCCTGAAAGGTCGCTGACCATGCCGCCCGCTTCAGTGATCAGCAGCGTGCCGGCGGCAATATCCCAGGGTTTTAGACCGGTTTCGAAGAAGCCGTCATAACGACCGGCTGCCATCCAGGCTAGATCCAGAGCTGCGGAGCCGGGGCGGCGCAAACCGGATGTTTTCTGCATCAGATCCTTGAAGATGCCGATGTAGGCGTCCATGTGCTCGAAGTTGGTATAGGGGAAGCCGGTGCCTATCAATGCGTCTTCCATGTGGATGCGCTTGCTAACGCGCAGGCGCTTGTCGTTGAGGAAGGCGCCGCGGCCGCGCGTGGCGGTAAACAGTTCATTCTTGGTCGGATCGTAGATGACTGCCTGAGTGATAATGCCCTTGTGCTGCAAGGCAATGGATACGGCAAATTGCGGGAAGCCATGCAGAAAGTTAGTCGTGCCATCCAGCGGGTCTATGATCCAGACAAAGTCGGACTCACCGTGAACGCCGCTCTCTTCTGCTAGAATCGCATGGTCGGGATAGGCGTCCAGCAGGGTCTGGATGATGGTTTGCTCGGCGGCCCTGTCCACTTCGCTGACAAAATCCGCATGGGATTTTTTGGTGATCGTGAGGTGGTCTATCTTGTCGGTGCTGCGATAAATCAGATTGCCGGCGCGACGTGCGGCTTTCACCGCGATGTTGAGCATGGGATGCAGTATGGGTTGCATAAATACGACCTTTTTAATGAGCTGTGAGAATTCAGCGCACATTTTAGTTGGAAACAGGCTTTGTATAAACAAAATCATTTAACTAACGTCAGAGTGGTGCTTAGCCACACCAGCCATCCGGGCAATATCGGCGCGGCAGCGCGTGCGATGAAGACGATGGGGCTGCGCCATCTCTGCCTGATTAATCCACGCCATTTTCCCGATCCGCAGGCGAGTGCAATGGCGGCGGGGGCGGACGATATCCTGCAAAACGCGCGGGTGTGCGGCTCTATCGATGAAGCCTTGCAGGGTGTGGCGCTCACCGTGGGCATGACGGCGCGGCTGCGCGATATTTCCAATCAGGTAATGATGCCGCGTGAAGCGATGTCTCGGGTATTGCAGCAGGCGGCCACACAGCCTGTGGCATTGCTGTTCGGTACGGAGATGTCCGGGCTGACTAATGAGGAAGTGAGCCGTGCACAGTTGCTGGTGAATATACCCGCCAACCCCGATTTTTCCTCACTCAATCTGGCCGCTGCCGTGCAGGTTATCGCTTATGAAATTATGCTGGCCTCGCAAAGTTATAGCCCGGTCACGCAGCCGAGCCAGGCTGCCGCGCATGAGCAGGTAGAGGGGTTTCTGGCGCACCTGGAAAAGACCCTGCTGGAGATTGGTTTCTTCACCACGCAGAACCCCGCACGCATGATGCAACGCTTGCGCCGTCTGTATGCGCGGGCGCGGCTGGAGGCGGATGAAATCAATATCTTGCGCGGCATCTTGAGTGTGACAACCGAGTACAATGCGCGTCTCAAAACGCGTTACCAGCGGGAAGAAGATGTTTAGGAATCTTAAAGAAGATATTGCCAGCGTGTTCGACCGTGATCCGGCCGCGCGCGGCACTTTCGAGGTGTTGACTTGCTATCCGGGCTTGCATGCGCGTCTGATGCACCGTCTGACCAATACCTTGTGGCACGCCAAGCTGAAATGGCTGGCGCGTTTTCTGTCGTACCTGACCCGCGCGCTGACCGGCATCGAGATTCATCCGGGTGCGACCATAGGGCGGCGCTTTTTCATCGACCATGGCATGGGGGTGGTGATAGGTGAAACGGCAGAAATCGGCGATGACGTAACTTTGTATCACGGCGTTACGCTGGGCGGTACCTCGTGGCGGCATGGCAAACGCCACCCCACGCTGGGTAATGGCGTGGTAGTGGGGGCGGGTGCAAAGATACTCGGGCCGATTATGGTGGGGGCGGGTGCGAAAATAGGTTCGAATGCCGTGGTGGTGAAGGATGTGCCCGTCGGTGCGACGGCGGCAGGGATTCCGGCGCGAATTCTGGATGAAGAGCGGAAAAAGACAAGCAGTTTTGACGCCTATGGCATAGGAAATGACCAGAATGATCCGCTGTCCAAAGCGATACATGGCTTGCTGGGGCATAGTGTGACGGTGGATCAGCGCATAGATTTTATTTTGCAACAGCTTGAGAAGATGGGCGTACCCGTTGAAGAAGAGCGCGCCACGGCTGATAAATTCGATCCCAATCACTTGAATAAGATAGTTGATTAAAACGTTCGGGTATTATATGATCCGATTACGTGATGTTCAGTAAGTGTTGGACGCGGTTTTAATAATATTTTTATGAGGTTGGGGATAATATGCGATTGACCACCAAGGGGCGTTTTGCTGTGACGGCAATGGTTGATTTGGCGATGCAAGGTGGCCGTGGACCCGTGACGCTCGCTTCGATCAGTGAACGGCAGAAAATTTCGCTTTCCTATCTGGAGCAATTGTTTGGCAAGTTGCGTCGTAATAATCTGGTGGAAAGTGTGCGCGGGCCAGGTGGTGGATATTATCTGGCCAGAATAGCCACCAAAATCAATATTGCCGAGGTCGTGTTGGCCGTTGATGAACCACTGGATGCGACGCATTGTGCGGAACAGGGTAATTGCCAGGGTGGCAAGCCGTGCGCCACGCACGATTTATGGATGGGTCTGAATGAAAAAATCAATGACTATCTGGCATCGGTTAATCTGCAACAACTGGTGGATGGGCAGACCAAACTGAGTCCGGGATTGTCGGCGATTACAGTGAATAAGCAGATAGTCAGGTAACGGGTTGCGATTCGTCGCCTGCCCTTAATGTGAAACTCGCGCAGCGATTCGTTTGCCCTTTCTCCCGCCTGCGGGGGAAAGTTGGATAGGGGGAAACGGTCATGGAAAGTATCATTATCAGGGGTGGCAAACTTGCCATGACTGTTAGCATAGAGAAAGTTGATATCAAAATGAAGCTACCTATTTATATGGATTATTCAGCCACTACGCCGGTTGACCCGCGTGTGGCCGATAAAATGATTCCTTATCTGACTGAGAAGTTCGGCAATCCGGCCAGCCGTTCACATGCGTTCGGCTGGGAAGCCGATGCCGCAGTGGAGTTGGCGCGTGAGCAGGTCGCGGCGCTGGTCAATGCTGACCCCAAGGAAATCGTCTGGACTTCAGGTGCCACTGAATCGAACAATCTGGCTATCAAGGGCGCGGCTAATTTTTATCAGGGCAAGGGCAAGCATATCGTCACGATGCGCATTGAACATAAGGCGGTGATCGATACCGTGCGCGAAATGGAACGGCAGGGATTTAGCGCTACTTATCTTGATCCTGAAACCAGCGGTTTGCTGGACATTGAAAAATTTAAAGCCGCATTGCGTCCCGATACGATTCTGGTGTCCATCATGCTGGTCAACAACGAAATTGGCGTGATACAGGACATCGCCGCCATAGGCGAAATCTGCCGCGAGAAGGGTATCCTGTTTCATGTTGATGCGGCACAGGCGACGGGCAAGGTGGCGATAGACCTGCAAAAACTGAAGGTTGATTTGATGTCCTTCTCCGCGCACAAGACTTATGGCCCGAAAGGCATAGGCGCGCTGTATGTACAGCGCAAACCGCGAGTCAGGCTGGAAGCGCAGATGCACGGCGGCGGTCATGAGCGCGGCATGCGTTCCGGCACTTTGGCGACCCATCAGATCGTCGGCATGGGCGAGGCATTCCGCATTGCACAGCAGGAAATGGTCGAGGAAAATGAGCGCGTGAGAATGTTGCGCGATCGTTTGATGGCGGGTTTGATGGATATGGAAGAGGTGCATGTCAACGGCGACATGGAACAGCGTGTGCCGCATAACGTCAATCTGAGCTTCAACTTCGTCGAAGGCGAATCGCTGATTATGGCGATCAAGGACGTGGCTGTTTCCAGCGGCTCCGCCTGTACTTCGGCCAGCCTTGAGCCCTCATATGTGTTGCGCGCGCTCGGGCGCAGCGATGAATTGGCGCACAGTTCGATACGTTTCTCATTAGGCCGCTTCACCACTGTAGAAGAAGTCGATTACGTGATTGCCTTGATGAAGAGCAAGATCGACAAGCTGCGCGAATTGTCGCCGCTATGGGAAATGTACAAGGATGGCATCGATCTGAACACCGTGCAGTGGGCAGCACATTAAAAAGCAGTTTTTAGACGCTAGACGCTAGTTATTAGTTAGAACGTTTTAACTAGCAGCTAACGATTAACGACTGCTCCTGAAAGGAGTATCAAAATGGCTTACAGCGAAAAATTATTGGATCATTACGAAAATCCACGCAACGTGGGTTCGTTTGCTAAAGAGGACGAGGGGCTGGGCACCGGAATGGTGGGTGCGCCTGCCTGCGGCGACGTGATGAAATTGCAGATCAAGGTCGGCAAGGACGGCATTATTGAAGATGCTAAATTCAAGACCTATGGCTGCGGCTCGGCAATTGCATCCAGTTCACTGGTAACGGAATGGGTCAAGGGCAAGACGGTAGATCAGGCCTTGCAGATCAAGAATACTCAGATTGCCGAAGAACTGGCCTTGCCGCCCGTTAAAATCCATTGCTCGATTCTGGCGGAAGATGCCATCAAGGCGGCTGTGGCGGACTACAAGTCCAAACACGGTGAAAGTGTGGAAACATCAGCCTGTACAGGCAGTTGCTAAACAGCAGGGAGAAAAGATCATGGGAGTTACACTGAGCGAAGCAGCGGCAAAGCATGTGCAAAATTTTATCGCCAAGCGCGGCAAGGGCATAGGCTTGCGCATCGGGGTGCGTACCAGCGGTTGTTCCGGCATGGCGTATAAGCTGGAGTTTGCTGATGTGGCGGAAAGCGATGATTTGCAATTCGTCAGTCACGACGTGACAGTGCTGGTTGATCCCAAGAGCCTGCCCTATATTGAAGGCATGGAACTGGATTACGCGCGCGAAGGGCTGAATGAAGGCTTTCAGTTTAATAACCCCAACGTGAAAGATGCGTGCGGTTGCGGCGAGAGTTTTCAGGTTTGACGCAAGG